>Ga0116229_10009280_pt1 | contig 15054 bp, 11 predicted proteins | sample S1TSphgellanicum_3_FD_87313 | JGI IMG/M metagenome (GOLD analysis project Ga0116229, IMG submission 87313) | Host-associated microbial communities from peat moss isolated from Minnesota, USA - S1T2_Fc - Sphagnum magellanicum MG | ecosystem: Host-associated > Plants > Peat moss > Unclassified... | reverse complement strand
GTTTTATATGATAGCACAAATTTTTAGTATGATAAATCATCAATTTTTTTGGAATTAATGCTATAATTTTGGATTTTTTCATAAAATAGATGTGTTAATAAGGATAATCAAATTAGTTTTTTTAATTACAAATCTCCATTGGAAAGAAATATAAAAGACATGGGTGCAAAAAAAAAAACCATTATTTAATGTTTTCAATAGAAATTTGGCACCTCAATGAAAGTATGCCATTTTGAAATGTTTTAATAGTCTTACACTTGTTTTTGGTTTATACTTGAACAGAACATGCAAAATTTATTCAATTGATTTAAATCATTCATTATAACATTTATTGGTTGAAAGCCTAAAAATACATATCCCTCTTTCATTATTTAACATTTCAAAACATTCATTTTGTTAAGTCCTTACTTTAAGACACATGACACACTTTAAAACACATGACAAATGAATGTTATGGTTCTTGTTGTGATGCCCCAACTATGAATGCACCCATCAATAATTGCATAATGTACATGAAAAGATCTCAGCAATGTCTCAAACAATTAAGTGAGTTATAATACACATTGGAGTTCCTACTAAACATAGGTAAGTGATTGGTAAATCATCTACCTATTAAATTCTTAATGAAAACAAAGAAATTGATAGAGCCTAAATGCGACTTAGACAATTGCTTCAAGTTCCCAAATTTTCAACTTTATGGGCATAAATAATTTCATTGATTTTCAACATTTCAAGGAGATCTAATTTTAATTTCTTTCACACACGCACACACATATATATGTTTCAAACTTGAAATGGTATTCTGGTAACAAAGAGGCAGTGGGTTGCCAACAAGGTAAAATAGATCATTTTTGCTCCTTGCCACAAAAAAAACAAATAACCATAAACAAATTTTGATATATTGAAACTAAAATTCTTTTTAATTCAATGATCAACATGAAATTATTTTATCACAATGATTTTAGTTAATCACATATTCAAACATATTTTTAAAAACTATATATATTTTACTATTTTTTAATAATCTAAACTTGTACAAGTAGGTGAAAATCAAATAATTTATTAAATTTTTTTCATTTTTAACATGATGTATTGTGAAAATATATTTGTAAGTTCTCAACATTTAAATATTATATTAAAATACATCAAACTTTTAATGAAAAAATATATTTAAACTCAATTCAATGAATCATTTTCAAACATATTTCTTATCTACTTTTATTGTATAAAAAAATTTCATATTTTGTAATCATCACTATAAACTCAAAGAAACATATCATGATCTTATTATTCTATTTTAAATTATTTTGAATTTACTTTCTTTTATTTGTGTCAAAAACTAAACCGTTTTTTGACTAACTTTTTTACCTAACGTTTTTCAAAACTTTACCATGCTTTCACCCTCACCCTCATGTAAAAATACTCTTATAAACCTTTGGTTCAAAACCATGGTGATGAGAATATTTCATCCCCAGAGTCCAAGAGATTTGGGGAGCAGCCATTGTAACCAGGGGTGCATGACCTCTGGTTATGAGTAATATTCCCAAATCTCAAACCTTTTAAACCCCTGCCATTCTCTCAGAGTATTCTCATGACCAGGGTCCAAATAACCTGGGGTCTTTTGGAACATGCTTGTGGGCAAGGGTTGGGGTTGCAAGACTTTTAAGAAATTTCTTCCTAACCAGAGAGGTCTTTGCCCCCTTATGAAAGTTGGGCCTTTATAATGGGCCAGGACTCATACTTGTGAGGGACTCAGGTTCCAAGAATACATTCTGCATTTTGAAAGCATCTTAAAATCTCGCGAAGTGAACATGACGCCACAGACTTTGACCTAAAGAGGCTCCTAGACATGCTTCCCAGCAAAACTGAAATGCCACAATTTGAATGTCAATGATTCATTTCTTCAATTGAAGAAAAGTGGTTGTACAACAATTGGGAAATGGAAGGCAATCTCTACAATCTAGATGCTCTATAGACAATGAATGTAATGTGGTGTTAGCACCTTCTTTAGTTTTGGCGAGGTCGCACACCACGAGGACCTCGCTTTGAGCCACGCTTTCCTGGTGAGCCTGAGCTTCCATACCCATACCCATCATCTTCATAGTCCTCCCATAGACCTCGCCTTCCTACATAATTAATCGTCCTATCTGCAATTGCATCTTTATCTGGCACATAACCTGCATACATAAGCTCAAAACTCAGGCAGACTTTCACTGATCCGCAATTGGGCTAATGATAAGACACTATAGAGGAATACATACAAACTGAGAAATCACTTTCAGCAGATACTTGAAGAAGACTCTCACCTAATCTTGAAGACCAGCTGTAAGTATCTTGGGTATCTTCTACTTGTGAACCTCCAACCCCAAGACTTGAGAGGACAGAACTGCCACTGCCACTTTCATACTCACTGCCATCCAATCTGCTACTGCCATGGCTGTCATATAGCTTCCTCTCAATCACCACCCTAAACATTTCATCTCTTGTCCGCACCTGGTAAGGATCAAGAAAGGAGATTAGGGGCATACTTTCAAAATGCCATTTCTTGTGTGACCACTTAGAGAAGAACCATTGGCAACCACAATTAGTCTCAGTGGTCCGAACACTTAGTACTCGTCACAACAACCATCTTGGACCTTGAGATGGTGACATTCCACTGAAGAGCATATGATGACCAAGAACTGGACAATATCATACCTTAAACACAGTAAAACCCACCATAAAAAGGTGGTCAGGAGGGAAACAAGATTAACACTAAAAAACCAGTCTCAACTAAAACAATGTGAGCTGAAGGAGCAAAGGCCAAGAGCCACCTGGTTGTTGACACGCAATAGAGCCAAGTCACTCGCCCCTTGCCCTTTGAACTAGAACTATCTGGCTACATAATTCTGAACTCTTTAAGACTACAACCCTGGTGAATTCTTGTGCTTCTGTGCAGACATGACCAATCACAACAAGCATGAAGTGTGCAACTGCAGTGAAGAGGCTAATAAAGATTGTCACACTGAACAAAATCCCACATAATACATACCTCAACCACAGGTCTGCGCCCATGCAGAAGAGCATCCACACTTCTATCTGTCTGCACAGCCACAAATCTCAAATTCCTGAATAAGTGTCTCTCCAACCCAGTTCTATGTAGTATCTATTAGGCAAACCCAGAAGAGATATTGAATACCATGATACTGTTCCACTGAAGGCTGGGATAAGGCAATCAATTGTCTAAACAATACCTGGTGGGCAACCCAATGACTGCGCTCCCTCATTTCTATCAACAACGGGAAAGTTGGGGGAGCTTTGCGCTCTAATACACTCTTCTGGGTTCCTCTTGCTCGTGCTTCTTCATCTCCAAGAGTTACTGTTTGAACACCTCCAACCTAAAAAACCATCAAACAAAGCACATGAGATTAAACTGTCAATGGTCAATTGGGGTTGGCATAAACAAAAGACTGCACAAACTTACTCTATACTTGGAGGATTAGTTGGAAGGGATTCATGACAAAACAATCTCACCAAGTCACAGAGTGTGGGGTTCTTGATGATATTTTCCAGCATTTGGCCATGGGCAGTGCCCACCAGCATGACACCACGCTCTGCAATTGTGCGGCATGCAAGAGCTTCAGCTTCACTGCCAATTTCATCCACGATTACTACTTCTGGCATGTGGTTCTCCACAGCCTCCACCATCACTTTGTGCTGCATTGATGGATCTGGCACCTGCATGCGGCGTGCCCCACCTATTGCACTATGGGGCACATCGCCATCCCCTCCTATCTCGTTGCTTGTATCCACTATCACCTGCACCCTTGTCCAGCATGTGTCTTAGGATCTCTGCAAACTGCTTCCTGTCCTGGGGAACTGCTAAGTGCATTGACTGAACATGGTCTACCAATGGAAGAAAGAATGCACTTTACTTAAAAAGGGTCGTACTGCTGCACACTACAGTCCCTTGACCACCAGAACACACTTGGATCTGATTTTACAATGCAACTCACCACACGCTTGTGCACTTCATCTGCAAGAACACGGGCAATCTCTCGAATGACAGTTGTCTTTCCTACTCCTGGCCTGACAGATCATCCATAACCACCCATTAGAATCTGACAAATGAAAAATTGCAAAAAAATAACCCATATACTTGACACTCAAAACTTCTTTCACAAGGGTGGCTCTATTTCAAACAACTCCATTGAGCAACATCCATGCAGCAGAACATACTACAGCAGCACATAGAAATTGCAACAGATGGTCTCTGCCTCAACACCTGTGATGTCTAGATTCCATGCAATTATAAATTGCTTAGTAAGGAAGAAAATCTTCTCACCTCCCCAAAAAGAGGATGCTCTGGCCTGCATTAAGCACATCCCGTACCATGTCAACATGTCCTGTCACTGCTCTCCCCACTCGACAAGTGAGCCCAACAACTTGACCTTTCCGGCTGCGGATGGCAGATATGCGATGAAGAGTGCCTTCTATTCCTGCTCGATTGTCACCTCCAAATTCACCAACTGCAAGTTGAGCTGCTTGCAAATCCTCACGAGTGATCTGTTCATCATCATCCCATGTCCAAACCACCAGGTTAGCCTCCACAGCCAAGAAATCAATAATCCCAACAGGCTTGCATCATTGTGTACTGAATCAGCTACCCTCCTGTGTAAGTACATGGTGTATCTTCATTTCAAATCACAAAGTGACCTCATTTCCAACTACAGAGGTTCAGCAAAGCATGAATTCTGCAACCACCCTTGTTCAGAAAAAAACTGTACCTCTTCATTGCGCAGGCACTCACCTGCACCATCACCTAAGAAGCGAGCTTCAGGACGCCGGCCCAAGTCCAATATAACCTGTCAGATATGCAGCATCTTACACATCATGCATGCAACAGATTCTATTCACAAAAACACACTCATCCCTCCAGTTGTTTTTTGATAATCACAGGTGTGCTCTCCTTTCCTGGAGTCAATTTCCCCAAGTTCATTCCCAACACCGGATCTTGCAACCCTAAAGTTCAATGCTAAGGGGTATCCCTACTAACAATAGATCCATGATTCCCCCCATGCTAAAAAGCACTACAGGAGAGCGTGTACCTCGAGAAGCTCTGCCCTCCGAGGATGCTGCAACAGCTGCCCTCGCAGATCTTCCGGAAGAACCTGCAATTCACACCAGTCAGTCAATTGCCACGTTACCTGCCTTCTCCTCCCGCCACGCAGTTCTCTCCTCTCTACGACGGAGCTCCCATCATCCACAGCCCTACTGAGAACAAACACAGACACACAGAAAGCCGAATTGCCCAGCGGAGGAAGGAAAAGAACATCCATTAAGTCTCCCTTTACCTGCAAAAGCATGTCGAGATCATCCCGCACCATCACAGCTCCATCTTCCATAAGCCGGTTCGATTGAGCTTCCAAGCCATCTGAAACTCCACATGATATCCGTTTGCGCTCACTACCTTGACCACGCCCACCAATTTTCACACAACCACCAGCAACACTACCACCACAGTATGTCAAGCTACTCCCCCACTTCAAGTCGGAAGAACCTCCTCCAACGCGTCCAGACTGATGATGATAGTAAGCACGAGGCGCTAGAAGCTCAGCTGTGGTACTAAAACAACCCGGCAGAGCACTTCCCGTCACTTGACCACATATCTGCATCTCTCCTTCTCCCTCCCCTCTCCCCCCACCCCTCCCCAACCCCAAGGTCCTTCCCCCCTCTCCTCTCTCTTCACTCTACTAAAGCCCACGGTAACAAAAAAAAATCTTCTTGTTTTTGTTCTTCTTGTTCTCCAACTGCTTGCTGCGGTCGCAATTGTGGTTGGTGGTTGATGCTCGTGCACCAAGACGACGAAGACGACGACGACGACGACGTCCTCGCCCGGCAATGGAGTGCAAGGCAGAGCTTCTGGAGTGCAAGGCACAGAAGCTCTGCTACAGTCCACTCTCTCTCTCTCTCGCTCTCAGCGAGTGCTCTTTCTTTCCTTCTCTGTTTTCTTTCCGTTTCTTTTCTTTTATTTTGGGGGTGGGTAGCATCATTTTAATGGTAAGAAATTTCGCCAAAACGAGAAAAATAAAAAAGAATATTCTAATATCTGTCGCCATATTCTCGTTTTTTCTGAATATAATCGTCAAATTAGGAAAAAATAAATCTGATTTTTTATTTTCCACATTTGGACTATGATTTGAGTTTGGTACCATTTTAAAACTAATTTTTATTGACTATTTATATATTTTTAAACTTGTCGCCATTTAATGCCCCCAAAAAAAAAAAAAAAAATCGTCGTGGGATGCTTGCCAGGAATGGTGGGGTTTGTTTTGGGCATCAAGAATCGTTTGAAGGTGGGATTCCGTTTGAGGCCAATTATCTTACCACTTGCCTGTACATGGATGTGTACACCTCGATTGTGGTTGGTTGGGATGAAACTCCAAAATCCAAAATCCTCAAAAAGGAGACGATGATGTTCCTTCCGTCCATTGTTGAAACTTTTTTTTTAAAAAAAATTTAAACATTTCTAAATCCTAAAAGGAGATGAGATGATGTTTCATCCATTATGCATGTTTTTTAAACTAAAAATTTCCAAATACTGAAAGGAGGATAAGAAGATACAAGGGGATTTTATTTTTTTCCAATTTTGTGATATTGAAAATCTGGCAAATTTTTTTTCCTGAAAAATCAACAAATTTTAGTTGAATTTACTATAAAATTTGATTACAATGTTTTTTGGTTCATTTGTCACATTTTAAAATTTTCCCCAATCCAAAAGGCAACTACAATTGTTTCATCCATTGTAACTTTTTTTTGACCTTTTATTTTCAACTGAGGAGGGGTATGATTCGGAGGCCATGGTTGGAATATTCCATTGCCAATGCCAGTGTTGGGGGTTAGGAGGTGGGGGTAATGGGGAGCATTTTGGAATGTTCCTACAGTTGATCCCCTGCTTTGGGTTTCTAGAAAAGAAATTGCAAGTTCTACTGGAATACCTACCAACTTGGTTGAAGTTAGAAGAAAAAAGTATAGGGTAATAAGGCCTTACTAATTATATTATTTTCAGAAATCTTGTAATTTTAAAAAATTATTTCTTCCAAATCAAAAAATAATTTGAAGTATAATAGTGAATATTTAGGAATATTTCATCGGCTGAAATGAAAATTTCAAAATTAATTAATTATTTGACAAACATGTGTTGAAATGGCCAAGGTACTATGGTGTTGTGTGAGCACCAAAGGTGGAGTCCGAAACCTGAAATAATTCCCTGGCCTTACCCTGCATAACAACCAAGGTAATCAATGGTTTTTTTTTTTTTTTTTAAATTCCCTTCCAAAGATCTTATTGGCTAACATCTTGCACCCTAGGGATCTTACAATCTCACACCCTCCGCCCTAGGGCTCTTTTTGTAAGCCTGATTATTAAATGTAATCTGCCCTATAAATACACTAAGAATTCTCTCCAAGGTTGTTACACATATGATAAGGCTCCCCCCATAACGGCATCTCCATCTCCACCGGTGCTCAGTATGTCACTCTGGATAATAAAATTAAATGTTTAAGTTTATCTCTCTTTTTTTTTGGGCAACCCCACCAATAAAATGGTAACTGGAACTGCATATACGTGGGAACTACTAATAGCAAACCACCTGGACCAATCATTATGATCGACCAATCAAAAATACTGAACCACGGTTGGGTCCAATTTATTACACTCTTTTTTTGAGGTGCACGTGTTGTGCTTTTTACCAGCCACGGCAAGCTGCACGAATTTGGTGCAAAAAAACCAATTTCCTGACCTAAACCGGCACATTTTGACTTTTTCACAATAAATTTTACTGTCTGGAGTCACATACTGAGCGCCGGTGGAGAGCTCTAAGGGCAGTACAATTTAAGCCGGCTAAACCTGAGGGGAGCTCACAACCATAATACCCCAAACAAAGAGGCTTATCCCTTGTGAAAACCTGTTTGAAACTAGTTTTAAATAGTAGCAGGCAATTGTGGGGGCAGCATTTGACACAATTGCCTTAAAGAACGGGCAGCTCATTGTGTAATGACTCTGCCCTTTATTGCAGGTTCAAACTTCAACTACATAAAGACCTCCTCAGACTGTTCCAGAGTGTTTTAGAAAGCTTGTTGCAGAGTGTAAAGACCAGTGAAGGGCGGGTATCATAAAATGACTGAGAACCGGCCAGGGTTTCAAGCCTGTTCTCAGCTTCAATATCGTTATGTATCATCAAATGTGATACGCTGTTTCAAACCCGTTGACTGGTTCTCACTGGACTGAAAACTCGTCATTTGAAACCTCTTTCATTTTTTCAAAAAAAATTTGATACCCTACCAGTGTACCTATCAGGGTACTAACAGATAGTAAAGTGAGGATATTAATTAGTGGGTGTTAGGTAGGGTTTCAAAGAAAAAAGTTAGGATTAGTTGAAGACAGTGCCTGCCTCCTCCCTCCCTTCTTCACATTTTTTCTTCTTCACTCTTTAACTAAGATTTTCATTGTTAGTTTGTTTCTTGTGATTAATGTTTTGCATTGTTTGTTTCGGTTTTGATTTTTTTTTATTATTATTATTTTATTCACATTTCTTCTTTTTTTTTTTGCTTGTCCCTGTTGTTATGCATTGTTGCTCCTGGTCACCATGTGTTATTGTCATTCCCTTGTTTTTCATTGTTAGGCACTATTGTTTCTCGTTGTCATGCTTTATTCCTATTCCTTGTTGCTAGACGCAATTGCTCCTCATCACCATTTGTTATTGCTATTGTTCTTTGTCACTATGTATTATTGATGTTCCCACCCTTGCTATGTATTGTTTTTGCTACTCCTTTTGTTATTGTGTGTTGCTATTATTGCTCCTCGTGACAGTGTGTTAATGTTGTTTTTCAGCGTTGTGCATTGCCATTGTTCCCCTCTTTTATGTGTGTTGCTATTGTTGTTCTTCATCAACATACATTACTACTATTGTTCCTTGTCATCATGTGCTATTGCTCCCCATATTTTTATTGGTATGTGTCACTATCATTTTTCAAGTATCTTTTTAATTTGTTGTTGTTTCATAATTCCTCCTTGCTATGTTACTATTATTCCCCCTCGTTATCCTTGTGGTTTGGCTCCTTTAATCTGGTATTACCCATTACCTTTGCTTTTGTGCAAATGAGGGGAAAAAAACATGAAGCTTCAAGTTTAAAAAATTTCAAGGTGAGCTTTTATATTTTCCTTTTGTTTATTTATTTTTCATTTTGTATGTATGTTTTGTTTGTGTTTTATGAACATGTATGTGTTTTGTATGTTGATAATTTTAAGTTTGTTGTTTGTGTATAAGGTTTATTATTCACATTTCATTGTGTTGGTTGTGCATTATTGCATTTTTAAAATATGATTAAAGTGGAGAAAATGAAGTATTTTGCCATTGTAAATGTTTGTAAGTGTTTTGATTTCATTTTCATAGCATATATACGTTAAAAACCCACTAAATATTGAAATTATTAGTTTAGTAAAAAATGTATTTGTTCATGATTTGTCCACCTTCTTTTGTAATATTTTTTAAATTGATGGATTTGAATGAAAATGAAAACATGATCATAAGTGAAAATGAAAATGTATTAAATGTCAATGAAATTGTTATTGAAGAAGATGTGAAAAGATCAAAAGAAAATGCAACTTTTCAAACATAAAATAATAGAACAAAAGGAAAAGAAGGAAAAACATGCAAACAATTCTTCAAATTTACGTGTTCATAGGAGAAGATGGAAAGTGCATAATAAAAACACATTATGTTGGGCATTCTATTGTGTTAATGATGGGAAAGATGTTGATGGGTTAATTTTCAAGTTATGAAATGCATTCTTTGTTATAATAACCTTATACTTGCACCTAATTCAAGCAACAAATAAAGATAGGGTGTAATGACATATTATAAGCTATATGGCATAACAACTTCAAAAAAACATGTGGATGCAAACCATTCCATCATTTCAAAAAAATTTAAAAGGAAATAAATAGTGTAAGAATTGTTGAAAGACAACAAAGAAGATGCCTAATATGTTAATTAGTGTAATTTTTTTTTAATGTGAAAAATCCTTTCAAAAAGGATGATGTGCAATAAAAAATTAAATATACAAGACCTCAATCTTTTGATTGTGAAAAATCACTCGCCCTTTTAACTTGTAGAGAATGTATGATTCAAGCATCTTGTTTTACATTTGTGTCCTGAAATGGTCTTCCTTTCTAAAAGACAATTTTCTCGAGAAATAATGTTTAACCCAATGGAGAAAACAAAACAAGAACATGTTTTGCCAAAATTAATAGATTGTATTTCTACAACATGTATTTTTAACTTATGGATGTCCAAGGGGGGGCATGATATATTTGTTCTCATCATTAATTTCTTGGGATATGACTGAAAGCCCAAAGAAATGACTATTGGTTTATACGAGGCAATAAAAACTACTAGTCAAATTTTGGCCAATAATTTAATAAAATTGTTGGATCAATATAGGTTAAGGAAAAAAATCTTTACCTAGTCAAATTTGAGTACCATGATTATTACCTTCAAATCTATTATAAGATGTGAAGACTTAAGTTTGGATGAAAATTTTTAGGGCACATTTTTTGTCATGTTTTCTTCAAAGTATGTCAATATGCTATAACTAGCAAAAAAGCTTGTAAAAATGTATAACTTGGCTTTAAAAATCTAGAAAGGGTAAACAAGAATGGGGTAAGGCTTGTGGAAAATATAATATTCATTAAGAAACTTAAATATTCCAATGAAAACAAGGTAAACTTTTAAATTTTTATTATTTGCATATTTCCATTATTTATTATTTAATTAACTTTGTTGGATATATTAACATTACATGTGTAAATTAGATTGTAGGTTTGTTAGCAAGATGTTCCAAAAAGCTTTGTAAGTTAAAGATGTTATTATCTTTTGTTACAATAGATAAAATGTTATCAAAATCAATGGGAAAGTTGAACCTCTTACTACTTGACACAATTTTAAAATAATCATGGATTTTCTTTCACTTATTGTGGGCATTTATGTTTTGAATTAATATAATGGGTATTAGTTATTTTATAATGTGTTGTAATTTGCTATATCTATGGCTTCAATTTTAGGGAAGAATTTACAAACCCACCAACCCCAATCAATTTGATTAATGATGATTATAAGGTTGTTCTTAAGTTCATTTTGTTTGCTTCCAATATCAGAATGGAAGTTTGTATTATACTTGAATCTTTTTTTCTTTTCTAAAAAGGTATGAAGAAAGAAACATTCATAACATGTTGCTTTTGATATTAAACCCTAGGTTTAAAAATTTGCGTCTAATATCATTTTTTATTAGTCGTGAAGAAAGTGTGGTTATTGTTGAAAAATATGATTGGAATTTTTTATATTTTATACATATTTTAAAAGTATTATCATCATTTATATCCAATGGCAAAAACTAAAGTTGGCTCTACATAAAAACCAATTATTGAGGACTATAGCTTGGACCATTTTTTATAATTAGTAATTACAAAAATTATAGGTAGAAATAATTAAACTTTGTAAATTTGTTAGTGTTCGAACATCAGCTGATAACCAAATGTGTCAATTGTTATGAATGTAACTAGTCAATTATCACATGTAATTGTGTTAATGTTCACATTCATGTTTAAGATTGAATGCCCAAATGAAAAAATGTGCATTTTTTTAAAGTGTTGGTCATTTTGTGAGTTTTATGTTCATCTATGGGTGTGTGTGAAACCCAAAAAAAGATCTTAACCTCATTAATAATTGGATGGATTTTACGTATCGGTTTCAGATTTTTTATAAAATGGATGACCTACTAATTTCAAATCTAAGGAATATTTTAAACAAAGTGCATAAGTAGTGTGCAAAAACCTTGATTGTATTTATAAGTATTACATATTGAATTGTTATTTCATTCAATATAACTAAAAAAAATCAAACCACCAAATCCAACAGTCCCATTGGCTTAGGAAAAAAATCTTTAGGTTTAGAATTTACAAACAACCTTATTCAATTAAACTTTGAAAATAATGGTGCCTTGTACCATTTCCATTAGTCCTTCTTAAATTTCTTATAAAGCTATGATTTAAGCTTATTACACATTTAATGTTAGTTCATTTAAAATAATTAAGAAAAATAATTTAAACCACAAAATTCAACAATTTTGTTGCAAATAATTTGTTTGTTTTCAACTACACATAATTTTATTCTTGACACCCTTTGCATATTTAAGGCATTACATTAATATTATAACCTTTTCATATGTTTTGATTGAGTTTCCTTACATCATGAATGGTCTTGCTTTCAAATGTTCCAAATGCATTTATAATGTGTAATTCACAACCTCTGACGAGTTCATTTGCACCTAGAAACACCTATGCATCAAGTGCAAGTGTTCAAATATATATTCACCTATAATCCCAACAACAAACAAAAGCAATCAAGTAATAATTGAAATGATGGATTGCATAAACTTTGCAACTCAATATACATACAAGAATTTGAAAAAACTTACGTAAACAATTCATTCAAACAGTAACAAAAATAGATCAACAAGACTTTGAGATAACTTACAATTGATTGATCATCATGACAAAACAATAATAATTCATTAAACATGTTTGATGTTGCAATGTAAAATCATAATTTAAAAGAATTCATGGCCTTTGCATTGTTTGATCTTGAAGTACCACTCCAAAACAACTCTCTTATGTAGTCCTCAAATTTCAATACCCTTTAACTTTGGTTCAATGTCATTATCAATAGGAAACTTTATAGGAATCCATTATTGATGAGTTTCTCTTTTGATACATGTACATTGTTTGCATTGTTCTCCAACTCTAATTGAGTCGTCAAAATATTAACATCTTATTACTTCGCATCTAAAATCATGTTCTCAAAGATGTAAAAACAAATCATTTACATCAAGCATAAACAAAATGTCCAAGTTAGTTTTTTAAAATAATTTTTAAATTTTTTTATTAAGGACACCAAATGCATTTTCCACAACACTTTTATTTCAACAAGTATGTTTAGTGTGCATAACTTTTGAAATATTTTGAAATTGAATTATCATTATGAAGATTATCTTTGAATTTAATATAATGATATTATGTTTCATGTTATTAATATGAATTGAAGTAGTTTAAAAAATTTCAAGTATATGCAAGTAGGTGTTCCAATTGGTTTCAAATAGATGAAAATGGGACTTTAATTAGATTTTTGGTAACTTCAAGTTGATGGCACACTAAAATCTATTAATTATTGCAAGTTTTTTCATATTAAAGACCCTTTTTATTCAAATATCTAATGTAAAAGTAAGTTTTAGCGCATATTATTTTGTAATTTAAAACAAACCCATTAAATATATTTCTTACACTAAAGTACTTGAAACTTGATATGCAATTTACTATAAACTTAATGGAGTGCACAATGGGTTCATAATGAAACATGAAAAGGCTTTGAATTTAATTTTTTTTTTTTTACATTTATTTCAAATATAAAAGATTGAATGTTTGATACGTTTTTGTCTACTTTTGCATTCTTGCTATCAAAAGCAAAGGGTAACCTTTGTTTCTAATCAAACAAAGTTTGACATTTTCAACACCATGATTGAATTGAAACAAGTTCCCATTGACAACCTTTTAGTACAAAGTTGAAATGTGAAATATTGGAATATTGTATGTTCATAGATGTGGGCATTCCAACAAAAACACTTCAAAAATTCTTGTACAAATCAACAACTTGGAATTGCATGCTATATGCTTTCAACTTGCATGAAAATTAATCTCCAACAAAAGAACCTCTGGGCTTTTGGATTTTTTTTTTTTATGCATTTGTGTGACATGTATGGTGCCATGGATAGACAACAAGGTAGAAAATTATTTGAACCCATGCATAACCTCAACAAAATCCTCTCCTCCTAACCACTTGATGTGTTTTATGAAAACACCATTCTTTACAACAACAAATTCATGTAAAACCAAATGGATATGGACTTGCCAATTGCAAATGTCTCCTTACAATAAAGATATTTTGCTCCATTATGGGTGAGCTTGTAAAGAAAATAGGCGACCCAAATTCCAATGGGTATTACCCATGTGTATCGAATATTTTTTTTCATCAAATGTTTCAATTTCAAGTAAGTAGTTGATTCACAATTTTTTATACCAAGTCTAAAATGTTCAATCCATTGCACATCATTGTACTATGTCATAAGACAATAAGAATACTAAGTTTTAGATTTGGTTTTTATCTAATTAACAATTTTTTTGATTAAAAAAAATCCATAAAAACAAAACAAATTGTAGTGATGTACAATTAAAAAGTTGATGACATGATATACAATTCTATTTGTAGAATGGAAAGGGAATGGAAATATTAAGTTGGATTTGGATTCTAGGTGACTTAGCTTGAATAAAAGGGGTTTTATACATATAGTTGGCATAATTTTATAGATAATTGAAAAACATACCCTAGACCATAAGTTGTTTTGTATTTTTTTGCAACCATATAATAAAAATATTTAAAGTTGAGACAGAAGTTTCCCCATAATTGATTCATTGGACCTCTCATAAGTAATTACAACAAGCCTTATTTTCACATTCATAAGATCATTAATGTGAATTATTGTGGTTGTGCTTAGTTATGAAAACATTCATTTAATACTTTAATTTTTTTTGGAAAAACAACAAGAATTTATTTAATACAAAAGAAAAAAAAAACAACCATCATGCCACAACTAAGGGCCAAAACGTAAGGGGCCTAAGACACCACAACATTTCACTCACCTAACAACCATAGATCTAAGCCTTTGGAAAGACCAAATAATTTCCTTACCACTTTTATAGCTAATGGCATGTCGAACACCCCATAGCCTATCAAATTCAAGTAGTAAGAACCTTTCCATATTAGGAGTCATACCAAAATTCAAGCAAAACCTCCTTCCAAGCCAATTTGCCATAATCCAAGAGATGGCCCCACATAAAGGACTCAACATGGTGTTGAGACCATCACTTTTAGTTGAACATTAAATCATTCCTCTCAACCCAAAT
>Ga0116229_10009279_pt1 | contig 15054 bp, 10 predicted proteins | sample S1TSphgellanicum_3_FD_87313 | JGI IMG/M metagenome (GOLD analysis project Ga0116229, IMG submission 87313) | Host-associated microbial communities from peat moss isolated from Minnesota, USA - S1T2_Fc - Sphagnum magellanicum MG | ecosystem: Host-associated > Plants > Peat moss > Unclassified... | reverse complement strand
AGTCAAAATCCATTGAATCCACTGGAACGCTGCTGGGATCCTGAACAAATGCACAGCTTGCAGAGCCCTGGAACGGTCAAATAAACACGGTCAAATCGTATTTATTGACTACTCCCTGTTTCTAATTGGGCAGATGGTTTGATTGGTCCACGTGGGTTGCTATTAGTAGTCTCCAGACTCCTCCCACCCACTTGCAAACTCCGGGTTTCAGTTTGATGGGTGGGATTGGAAAAAAGTTGGCAACTAAACCTCAGATGTGAGAAATGATTTTGCAGGGTCCCATACTCAGCTTTGGTGGAGATGCTCTAATAAGACCGTACTTTTACTTGCCCAATTAGTACAATTTTGTTGAAACGTAACTCAAAAGGAGCTTTTTCAAAAGAAATTCTACACCATTTTAAAAAAAGGAAAGGTTTTGATGCACATAAGACAGATATAATCAACATTTATGATGAAACTCATTTGAATTAGCATTGCACTTCAGAGTTTTTGTTTTCTATTGCTTAATGTTGCATCAATTGCCAGCAGCTCAAAATGGATTTGGTATTAAATTGGTGACAAGGTTTCTGGGAGCTATCCAAAAAGTGGAAAACTCCTTATAAAATCCCCAAACTAAAATCCAAATCTAAATATTGTGAAACTATTTTTTTCACCCAAATTTGGTGATCCCCACCCACCCAGAAACAGGGACTTGTTTTTCCACATTTGTGCAAAATTTTCTTCATAAAATAGCTTTTTCTTCCACCACCCAAAATAGTTTGATTTTGTTCAAATTGCAAGTGGTTCAAAATGTGAAAAGTCTCACCTCTCCTCCTTTGAACCACTGCAGCCAATAAGACAAAGATAACAATTTGCACTACACAGAGACTCACAAGGTAAGGTTTGGTCATGGAATTTTGCACTAAATTAAGATTTCACAACATGGTCATCAGCTGAACTATAGACCAGATACAAGGGATGCCCTAGTTTTTGAACATCTAAATTTTGACAAAATAGAAAGGAGTATTCTTTGCCTCTCTTCTATATCAGAGTTTTTCCATCCACTTGGTCATCAACTGAACTATAGACTCAAATGAAAAATTATAACAATGTCTTTGCAGGATTCAAATTTGCCCTGTTTCTTTGAACATTTGAATTTTGACAAAATTGAACAGAGTATTTCTTGCTTCTATATCAGGGGTTTAATTTTTCAATTCTGACGAAGTCATCATAGTCATCAGAGGCAAGAAGACTGAGCAAAATTTGACTACATGTCAATGAGCTGAGTAGAGAAACATTTAACATTCCTTCCTTTGTTCTGCAATCTACTAGAACTTTTAGTCTAAATATGGTGAATTGGAACAGTTTTTCTTTCCTTGAGATATGGCAACTTAGGGCCATTTTTTTCAAAACAAAACCTTTGTATGAGTCACTAGGCATTTTTTTTTGGGTGTCTGCACAAAAAGGAAAGACTTTTCTGTACACCTATGCATACAATCAAAATGATGAAAGCTTGCCAAATTTATCAAAAGGGTGATACAAACTTTATGAAATGTCTATGAAATAAACGTCGTTTCACTCCCGACAACTTTTGATCCTTCCTTTGCTTTCTAACAACAGAACTGGATTTTGGGTCTTATATCTGATAATTTTGTATGTTTTTGCTTAAGCTGGATCAGTTCTTGGTGTGATGAATTTTCATTTTTTTTTCAAAATAATTGATAAATTTTGAAAAATCATATTTTTAACCTTTTTTTCAGTGTCAAATGTGAGTTTTCAGCCACTTTTGAAGATATTTTAGAACCGTTGAGAGGGATTGGTAGTATTTTTTGTTTTTATTATAATTGAATACCACAGACTCTTGGCAAAAATTAAGAAAAAACACAAAGTAAGGGAAATATCTTATCTATTTAATGCGTTTATTGATGTGAGTGACACCTCAATGCTGAAAATACTAGTTAGGCCCCCTTTACACTAGGAATCAGGGCTGAAAAAACTTGGGGCCAACTTTGAGCATTTTTGACTTATTGTTTGGCCCCAAGTTAGTAATAAATGCTGGAACATTGGCCCCAAGGGTTCCAAATTGGCTTCCCAAATTCCATGATGGTATCCTTTTTCAGCCTTTGGGGCGATACAAGGCCATAAAGTTCAGCATTTATTAGTAACTTGGGCCAGATTTCTATTTCAGCCTTGATTTCAACTTTTGCACCGATAGGAATGCTCGATTTGAGTTGAATATTGGCCTCAACTCGTCATGTAAAGTGGGCCTTAATATGCCATACTAGAGACGGTGCTGCCTTACAGAATGCAACTCAACCAAACCATGTTCTAGATGGAACTATATGAATGAGGTGAAGGAACTTACACGCAATTCTTTTTTGCTATATTTTGCAAGCACTATAAATATCCCATCCATATACTAAATCAGGCCTTTGGTGAAGCAGCACCCACGGTGGTACTATGGTAAAAGTCCCAAATTCTATTTTTTGGGCTTAATATGGCCATTAAGAGGTCCACTCAAAAAGGTAAAGGTAGATACAAAGGGTGACTGGTTCACCCTGGCACTAAATCAGGGTCTTGAGAAGTGTTTTGGGGGAGGCGGGGTGTGTGTTGAATTTTTGCTCAATGGTGACAAAAAAGGTTTTGGTGCATGACATGTGCAAAAGGTTATTGCGAAAAAAATGTGAAAAAGTCACCATATTACGACAAAAAAGACCAAAATTGTCACATTTTAGACAAATGAGTTCTTGGAGGTTGCCAGAACAAAGGAGGATGCTAAAAGCAACTCTACTTTGCTGGCTGACTTCTACCCAAACTGATCCATTCCTTGCCTGTCCTCCTACAAGTCAAAATTGAAAAAAAAAATCCCTTGGATTCTGGAGTCTCTCGATTCTGGAAGTCTGAAATTAGCATTTCCTAAGCCAACTAGTATTGTCACCAAGAGGCCTCATTTTGCCCGGTATATGAATATGTGTACTAGTTTCTTGCTTTGGTGAACCACACCAACACTGGTAGTATGGTACCATGGAAGAAATCAAAAAAAAATTTGGTTGCTTCTAAACATTATGAATATCCTATCCAAGAAAAAATCATAGTCTCTGAGTCTAAAGTTCACATTTTCAAGGGTTTGATAGGCACACGAAATGCTAAAATGAAGGCTACATTATATTTTTAAATCTTCTAAAATAAGCTAATTTCCAAATGTTTATGTGTATAACAATGCAACAAACGAATTTGGCTTAACCATCAATGTCACATTTTGAGAAGTTCAAACAAAACTAAGATATCAACTTTCAACATACCATTAATTTTCAATTTCACAATGTTAGTTTCAATTTAATATCACTTATGAAAGAATTGAATTTCTAAACTACCCATTGTAACATATTAAATGGTCTACAAAGTTACAACAAAACAAATATTTAATAATATTATACAAAAACAGTCAAACACATTATACATATTGCATACTACATACTTATTATTAACATAGGTATTATTAGCCTTTAGTTTCAAATGCTCAAAACTAATCAAATGCATATAACTTATAAAGATTTGGGTTTAGGATAAGCATATAGGTTTAGGATTGTGGACATTGTGACTGGAATTGAATGATGAATCTATTCAAGTCTAGATTTTGATGCCACATGAATTTGTCCAACTCTAAGCTCCAACCACTAGGTAGTGGGCCTTAAAAGCAAAATTTGTATCCTAATGCCATAATCATCATTCATAATACATATATGGCAATTATTGAAGCATCTAACCAACATGGCACAATACAAGTCATATTTTAAACCCAAATTTTAGAAGGTTAAATTTTCACCATAATCACAAAAAAAATTAACATCATGAAAACTTAAAGATTCAAGGAACAAAAGATTAACTAAAACTTTCAAGCATACAAAAGCTAAATATTGCCATAATATTATTTGCTTTTATTTTTCTAAGATTCAATTGTTGCCTTATAATTAAGGAACTAAGATAATATGAAGAATTGTTGCAATCTATCCCCACAACTGGAGATGGTAGTTTCTCCACCATTTGCACATTGGTCCTTGACCTTTGTTGGGACAATTGTGCTTTATTGTTTTATCATTATAGTAGCAAAAAATATAAATTTCATTCAAATTAAATATAAAGATGATTTAGAAATGATTCAAACATATGTTGCCGTAAGAAGGTGATGAATTCATGACTACGATCCAATAAGGAATGGTATTGTTTGAATGTGTGTCCACTTAACATTTTGTGAAAAGATCCACAAAAAGGGCATACAACTATGATTGATAAATCTTCATTACAATAACAAAATAAAAAATAAATATGGCATTACTTTGAGAAAATTTGATGAATGCATGCATTTTTTTCAAAAGAGGAAGCACAAGACAAGGATAGTAAAAATTCAAATACATCAAGAGCTCAAAGTTGGTTGTAACTTGAGAATTTGTGGCCATGTCTAAGCCCATTTCATCAAAATAGTCATGTACTTTACCATCACCTTTTTGCAACAAGCTATTCATGGAAATCCACTTGATCTTTACTTTTTCAACTACTTAAGACCTTTAGTTTCCATGATTTTAACTACTTTTGTGGGTTCCAAATGACATTTGGGGCTCTTGTAAAAAGATTAAAACAATGCATGCGCTTGATGCACCAATGGGAAAGCTAATAAGGTTTCCACATCAAGATTAATTTGATGAGAAAAACAACACACATCTAAATTAAAAGGAACCCAAGATTTATGGATCTTGGTTGTAACATTAGATTTAAGGACCCTGGAATACACTTGCACCATTAACACCAAAAGTAACAAGTTTTGATGCAATTTCATTTTCACCCAAACCACCTTCATTCAATAAGAAGTCCATAATGCATTTAATTAAGTTGTCAACACTCACACCCACAACTTAAACCATCAAAAACAACAATGAAATTCACACCCACTTGTCCACCACATAAACATGTATAAACAATCATTATCAGTTGTCAATAGAAATAATTTCATCACATGTGATTGAGAGGTATTATACTCCCATCACAACTACCTTTAATGCCTTCAAAACTTGCAAGTGAATATGTTCACTTGTCACCGACCAAAATGCATTAATCTAATTTTTTTGAACATGTTTTTCATTCTCAAAAGATCAAACAAGGGCTTCAAGAATTCATACTCCAACATGGGTTGACCATTTTGTAGAGTATGGAAAAGGATAAAAGCTTGCACAACCTTATGTTGATTTTCCCCCCAACTCAACATTATAGTTTGTTACAAAATAAATTTAGGGCATCAAAGGTTGAATATGATGTAACAAAAAGAAACAAGAGGCAAATCACAACCTCTTTAATCATACAATGTTCAGTTGCAATACATCTCCTCATAATTTCAAAACCATAAATTACTCAAATAACAAATCTATGAACCCAGCTCTTGATTACCAACTTAACTTGGAACTACAAGTCATCGAGATCAAAACATTCATGTCCTTATCTCATAAGCATAATTGTCCCTTCGTTGGCAATCTTTTTGTGGAATAAAACAACAATACCCCCTTCCCTAATAATTCCAATTCCCATAGGGACTACTAAACAAACACAACACACATGGCTAAAACAACCCATAACATAACATATTTATAGAAGTACAACAAATGAAACAAACTTGCTTCCTTCACTTACGTACTATTATTACCCACAAAATTAAATTAAATACATTGTCTAAAGAAATGATTGAAAGAAAATACAAATATGAAACATCATTTCAAATTCCCATGCCTAGATATTACCCCGAAATGAATTTTCCTAAACAAAGTTCCATCTTCGAAACTCCCAAGTGGATGGGTATTCTTTCTCCCCATGAACAACATACACATCACAATGGAAAATAGAAGTATTGACAACATCTTGACTAATCATAAGTGAAACCCCTTGAGCCTATCATCATGTTTGTGAATTGACCCATGCTTACTACTACTAATCCTGCATATCCTTTATTGAAGCACATTTATAGCGGATATCAAAATGCTTACAAGAATAAAGACATGTACAAAATGAAGCATTCTTCCTCCACTTCCATTTGCAAAATCAACCCATTGAAAGTTTTCTTTGTTTCTAGAATCACACTACCCAAAAGCTAAGAATGTGGTATTTAGTTATTTCACACAATGTTAGTTACTCCTCTATGTAGTGTTATTTCCCTTGTGTTGTGCACCTAAGACAAATCAAATTGCACCCATTTTCACAAAGCAATGAAGAATGCACCTCTAAGCTCCAACACCGAGTGTTGTAGAAAGACAGAATCCAATTAATAAACAATAACAAAAAAAAACAAAAGAGCCCATGTTCATCATCATTAGTAGTTGTTGCACACAATTGCCTTGTTCCTTAACCATGAATGATGAAAGCCAAAATTGATAAGTTCAGACAACACAATTGAAGTGGATGGTCCACATAGACATTTCAACCTTAAATCCACGTCACAACAACAACATCACAACATTGCTTGTTATTTATCTTTTAATAAATTGGTTCATTTTCACAATTTGTAAGTATGTCATGTTTTGCTTAACATTTCCCCATATGTTTTTCCAAGTTGTCCAACTCATGAACATTGTGCTTCAAGGGCACATTTATAATGGTGGAATAAAGAGTGCATTTGACTTATACAAGCACCCCATCAACAATCTCTAGATTTGCTAACCAAATGTCTTGTCATTTTTATTTAACATCATAATTTTTTCATAATTTTTTGTGTGTAAATTCTTTCATCAAATCAAATGACAAGCTGATTAGAGTTTTAAGTGTGCCAAGTTAAGGTGAAGGAGGAGGAGAACAACTAGAAAATGCCACAAAGCTTGCACAATAAAAGTCTCCCCATTGACATTGGCATCATGACTAGAGAAAAATGCTTTGATTTTGAAGTTAAATGGCAACTTCAATTACACCACTGGCAATGAACACAACAAAGTTAGAACTTGGAAACATTGTCAAGGTTCGAACTGTTGTGTAATACAAATGCATCAATGACAATGTTGTAAAACGACACCCACAATGTGTATCGTGCACCCAACAAAACTCCCGAGATGTGGAAAAGTTGAAAACCTTGGACTCTTAAAGTTTGGAGTGTGTATGCAAATTGATCACAATAGCAAGATACCCCAAAGTAGCCAAAACAAAATGCATATAAACTTGATTGAATTTTAATTCTTAACAATAATCTTGACTTGATTAAATAATGTAAGTAGCAAAATTTATAAGGGTTAGAGTGTAGGTGAACTCACCTTGCTCAAGAGTCGATGCACATTGCAAATTCACAAATAGGGAGTTAAGACTTAGTGTGTTGTAACTTGCTACTCACTAGACAATAATGTGAGTAATGGAATACCATTTGAAGTTGGAACTTGCATGTTATAAGGTCATTGATGTAGTCACTTGCAACTACCATGTTGCTTCATGAATATTCAACAAAAACATTCAACCTCCACTTTGAACATTGATTGACACTTGACTTTTGAGCTTCTTCTTTAGACTTGGAAAATTGTGGTTCATCATTTAAAAAGTGATGCAAATTGCATTAGATTACTTTGAAACTTGAAGTTTTGGACATGGGCATTGTGAACACAAGTTCTTAGGTTACAACCTACATGTATCAAGGTTCAAGATAATGTTGGATGTATATATGTATGTATGTAATATGTACAATTGTACACAATGGTTGCAATTGCATAACTTGGTAATTAGTTAGTAATAATTATTTATGATTTTCCCTTTTGGTAACTAATTGTGATTTGGCCTATACATACTACTAGTAAATCATTTAAAAATTATTGGCCTATGGTTAAGGATAAAAGTGTAAAGTAGCTTATTTTAAGTTTTAACCCAAACTTTAAATCTATAATAACTTGCTAGTTTTTTAAATAATAAAAGATATATTTTGGTGACATAAAAGGCCAAAATATGGACACCATGTGAAAAGTGTAGGGCTAAGATGTAATTTGGGCTATTGAATTTTAAATTTAAAAACCAATGGATATTAAGGAGGGTATAGTTGATGTAGTGATTCCATAACATAATGATCATGGACATATGATTTCTAACTAGTTGATGTCATTTAAATTTTTTAAAAAAAAACCTTTGAAAGGAGTGACATATTTTTTATGTATAAATTTGATGATATTTAGCCTCAAAAGAAAGAATATTATTGACCCTATTAATGACACCTTCAAATTGAAGCTTTAATGTTAATGGTAAACAATTAGACCATTCAAAATTGAAGATGTAGCTATTCAATGAAAAAATGCTCTTAAACCCTTCATTCTAGAAAATGAAAATACCTATATAAGTGTTCATTTACCCTTGCATTAAGGCTTGTCTCCTAGGGGTTGAACTAAATTTTTTTGGACCATGTACTTTGCTAATCTTTCTTTAATGTTTGACCTTTTAATTAATCATAATTTTATGTAGTCAATGTAAACCTTAAAACCCTAAACTTTAAACCCTAATTTGGTTGGTTATATAAACAACACTTGAAATACTAATATGATCCTATTACAATATGGGTGTAATTTTATGGATTGATATTTTATGATAAACGTTTTTTTGAAACAATGGTCATTTGTTAATAAATCCTCTCATTTTGATCAAAGCATAATAAGGCAATATTTTCTTATATTTCCTAAAAAATAAATTTAGTTGTAAAGATCACAAAGAATGTTTTTAGTGTTAACATAGGCTTTGTTATAAAACATTTGTGTTCCTTGACAAAACAAGGGCATTGGAGAAGGTTTTTTTTTCCTATTTCACAATGTTCATTATCTTTTCACATCTTTTCAATTTAAAGATTTTTTTCTAATCATTTTGTTGGGAATGCCTTCAAATGAAGGCATCACCAAAAATGGGTCCATATTTGGCTATTGCCTCATGAAAGCCTTTATTTTGTAAATGACCTCATCTTTGGGCATTCTCTATATTAAGAGAATCCCATTACTTGTGAAACAATTAAGCCATCACAACATTTCTTTCACCTAATTTCATGAAGAATCCAAATTGGAACTTGACATCAAAATAACATCAACATACAACTAACAAAAGTAATAAATAGTTCAATACATAATTTTAACTTTACAAATAGAACCTTGTGACTAAGAAAAGTTGTAAATTGATCCAAGGTGATATAATGTCAATTTAAAAAGAATATAATTAAAAAAATTCATACTTTTTTTAGACTTTCCAAATATTGTTTCTACCTATGATTTATGTTTTTTCAAAGGGTTTTTTTTAATGTAATAAATAAATTTTTATTTTGAAAAAATATATTGGAAAAAAAAATTCAAATTGAAAATCCAATATTCATCAAAATTAGTTTACATATGACAACTTTAGGTTTCATAAGTCATTTTTGGACAATTCCAAATTGGAATTTGTTTGGTATGGGAACTGAAAGGTGTTTTTAAATCTATTTTTTCAAAAAAAAAGTTCCAACGTCATAATCATTAATAAATTTTCAATACCTTTTGTACCAATCTACTAGTACCTTTTGCTTCAATTGAGTTTGAATTTGAATACAATAAAATCAAACTCAAATTCAATGTATTTGAATTCAACTCAATTCAAGATGTATATAATGTGTCATTCAATATTTTCATTTGAATGGAACTTAATTTTCATAAAATCAAATTTGTTTTTTCATTAGTCAATTATCACTAATAATGTGTAGTAGTGTGGAGCCCAAGTATAATTATAGCATTTTATATATCCAATTAGATATGAAAAAGAGGTAAAGATAATTGAAAGGGAATTAGATTTCATTAAGGAATGTGAAAAAGTGATAACTTTAGTGGTAAAAGAGATGAAGTTGTAAAGATAAAGTTAATTTTCATATTACTTAAGGCTCAAGGGAGTGAGATAGTTAAGGTTAATAATAATAATAATTGTGAAATATGATAATTGTTTTGATTAACACAATTACTAGAGCCCTTTGGTCAGGAAACAACCTCTGGATTTATGGAATGTAGTCTAATAGTTAAATAAATATTTGATCTTGATGTGTGCAACTTTGTCTATGTTTGAATCCATTGGAGTTAGGTTCAACAATTTGTATTTGTATTTAGGATTGTGAATGTAATATTTGAGCCAGGTTCCAAATTGAGCAAACCCTGGTGGCTTTCCCCTCATGTTATTTCCATTGTATGTTCCCATATGATTCCCAGTCATTCATCATTATTTGTGTCAATCTCAATTTGATTTTACTATATTACATGACATGTGCCTTTTGCCTTTTGATGCATGTGCCTTTTGATGCCCATGGAGGTGGCTAGGGGAAAGAAGTAAGGTAGGTGTTAGGAAAGGAGTAACGTAGTTTTGAAAAAATATTCAAATAACTTTGTTCTTGAATAAAATTGTGAAATATTGTAATTTTAAAAATAACATAATAACATTATTAATAGATAGCTGGACCACTCAAAGCCATAGACTCTGGATAAATCCAAAGAACACCATTACATAATTATTTAGACGATCTGAAGCCATTGACTTTGGATAAATTCAGAGAACATGCTATTTGTTTTCAGCTATGTTTTTTGGACTTGGATTAGGTACATCACTTGGCACATCACATTAAAATTCTTTTTTGCAGATGTTTCGTGTTCTCCTTCTCCTTCATAATACGGAAACTTAGGGTGCTTTTCCATCTCTTCCACTCTCCCACTATCAATGGTTTTTTGGCCAATTTTCTGATGTAGCCAAAGTGGCAATGATCCACATGAAGATTTAGCCAAATTTGGTTACAAGTTTAAATTTGAAAGTAGAATTTTTTTAAAGCATCCTTTTATATTTTTGACTACGTACTTGAACCAGGTATAAAAATCTGGTGATTTTTCTTAAATTTTGGTCAAACTTTGGCTATTGGAAATCTCCAAATGCACTTGATTTTAGCAATTAAAAATTTATTCATATATCTTTTTGGCTATATATAGCCAGCAGGAAAAAAAAAAAAAAAAAAAACTGGTGCCCATAATCTGCAATTTATTTGGTCAAATGATGGCACAAGGGTTTCTATGTTCATGTCACTATTTTTCAACACACTTTGAAAGGACCCGCACCTCAGACACAGTCAATGGGACTGGCAATGAAGTCAGAATACTTTTGCACTTGTACAACCCATTTTTGGAGGTAATGTGACCGCCATTTGTTGGCCTTGCCTACCAAGGCAAAGGATATTGTGTTTAGATTCATTATAGAGTATAGTAGCTCAAGGGATTTTGGCCCTTAGGTAGTAGGTCTATTTTTATATGAGGATTTTTGAAACATGATATTCTGGCTTGTGTTAGAAACTTGAGATTAGTTATAGAGTTATGATATCTTGAAGAATTTTGGTTTCTTTTAGAGGATTTTTTTGAAGATTATTTTTTGCATGGCGAAATATTTAAGTTTCCATAATTTTTCTTTCGCCTTAAGATACATACTTTTTAATGTAAATGGCAAGGCCACAGTGTGACACGCCCCTTGTTGGTCTGCTGAGTATTCTGAGATCTGCTGGCTGGGGGAGGTGGGACCACTAGAATAGTGGGCCAATAAGTGTCTCAACATTTTACATTAAAAACCCTAACTATAATGGGCTAGGGTTTAGTACATTCTAGTACAATTTACAAATAATGGGTGACTGGGAGATCATGGAAACTTATCCCTAGTATAATCTCAAGTTTCTTATCCACATTCACCACGTGTACATAAATAACTGCTCTGCTGAAATTCCCAGATCCCAAACAACAACCCTCTAGGGATAAAGGCACAATTGGGCTGCTCTTTTCACACATTTTGAGACCTGACCCCACCACCAATCTGATGCGTTGGCAGTCCATGAGAAGACACCTGTACATGATCTTTCGGGTCAGGATCCAAGTTCCCCAATCACACCTGGTAGAAAGAATTTCTTTTGTCTGGATTTATCCATAGTCTATGGCTGCACGCGGTCCATTTTTATATGTATGTAAAAATTCTCTCTATCACAAAAAAATATTATTTAAATGTTTTTCCTAAAAAAAAAAAACTGGACATGCTCAATGACATGTGCTTTTTCATGTCCCTGTTATATAGTAAAATCAAAATTGAGTTTCACATAAGTAGTGATGAACTATTGAAAATCGAAAGGAAAAAAAAATGGGGAGAGAGAGGCATCGCTATATATTCTTACCAATATTCTTTTACCGATATTCTTATATTGTTCCCCCATTTTCATGTAAAGCTTAAATTTGAATTTAAAGATTTTTTTAACTATTAAAGTACATTCCATAATCCAAAGCTTTTCTCTTGGCCATAAAGTTCTAGTATGTATCTAATGTTGTATTTTCATAAAAATATTATTTCATGAATTTTTGGCAAATAAACATGAAAAGGCACAATAACAGGTGCCTTTTCATGTCCATATATTGCATAATAACATGTGCCTTTTCATGTCATATATTGCCTAGGCGAAAGGAGTGAGGTTTCTATTAGGGAAGGAAAGTTATTTTTCGAAAAGGTGTTATGCTTTTTCTAGTCCATGTAGGTGGCTAGAGGAAAAGAGTGACATAGTTATTAGGAAAAGGCACCCAATGCTTGTAAGATTATTGTTCAAAATTGGAATTAATGTAAGAAAATTTAAAAAACTATAAAATAGTTTCATTTAATCTTATGCAAGCATAATTATTGTGACAATTTCAAATATTAAAGCTTAGGTTTGAAATTCTATACAAAATAAATTAATGCAATTCATCAAAAACATAATTAGGAGCAACCCTAGCATCCTTTTAACACATATTATAAAGTTTAACTCATCTTTATTAGGATCAGGTTGTAATGCAAATGGTATTTATCTCCCTAACTCTTCATCAATAACACCTAGATATATTATAAAACATTGAACGCCCAAAACATTATTGTTCAAGTTTGAAACACAATGTAAGAAATTTTTAAAAATTTAAAATTGGACATGGATAATATTATTAAATTGATAAACCTTCGTGTCCTAAATTACCATTATTCTTACCTCCTCCTCACATTTTCAAAGTGAAGCATTAATTCAAGATTTTTTAGTTGAAATTGTCCCAACAATTGCATAAAATTAAATAAAATTTCAACTTGTTTCATTTAATTTTGTGCAATTGCTGGGACAATTTCAAATTAAAAAACCTTGAATTAATGCAGAGCCTTTTCCCGGGCATGAGGTTCTAGTACTTATTAGTATAGTCGGCGCATATGTCGTTGGTCAAGATGGTGAGCTGGACAAGACACGTGTCTTAGTAGCAAACGGGAAACGAGGAGAAATTTACAGTTTGTGGCCTCCCTTGTGGAAAACGTGACCCTACCGACAATGACATACATCTCATATAAGACGTATGTCTCATGGTAACTCCCTTTTTTTTTTTTAAATAAATTTTTCGGAAGGGGGACGGTTCGATACATGGGAAAGAAAAAAGGCACCCCTCGGCCCCTGCCCACCCCCCTCCTTTTTCTACTTTGGCTTTTTTGGTCACACGGACTAATAAGACAAGTCTAAAATTGCACAATTTATTTCATTGGATGAGACATTTAAATTGGACCACCAAAACGTGAATTGCTGATGATATTCTCGTGCTCTGAATTGTTGGCATTGTTTTTTTTTTTTGTCTCGGTCTGCAATTGGACCAAGAAAATTAATACAATAGTACCTTTCTTGTGGATCTCTGGGTGTCGAATACTGTAATTATTTCATTTTTCAAAATCTAATTCAGCAATGAAAAATAATTTATGAAATTTTGGCAATAAATATAGGCAGCTTCTTTGGTAGGTTTTCTGGACTCTAAAACCACTAACACAATGAGATCAATTTCTTTAAAAAAATTCCTTCCTTTGTAATTTTCTTAAATTTCAAGAAGTTTTTTGAACTGATAATTTTTTAAAAACTGGGCATTTTGAAAAATAATTTAATTACGGCTGAACCTAAAAAGCTTCTACAATAATTTTTCCTTTTCTGGAGAAGCATTTTGTGAACGCCTATGGTAGCAAATGTGAGAAACAGAAAGAAAAAGCGTAGGTACTATACTCTAAAGACGTAGAAACAACCAAAGGTCTTAAATACAGGCAGTCAAAAGTATGGATGCATTTCTTTCTCCACTGCCCCTGTCATTGCCGACGAAGATGATTCTTTAGTGCCCATTGCAGTGCACATGCATAATCATGGGCCCAAATGTGTCTGGGGCATCACTCATTTCTTTTTGGAAAAACACGCCTCTGGCTACAGGCAGACAATGAAAAAAGAAATACAGCAAAACTTAGGATTTAATGCAAACATGGTTCAAAAACATTCAATAGCTGTAATACAATTAACATCACCAGTGAACGATATTGATTAGTTGAACGATGCAGAAAAGATGGAAAGAATGAAATTTAAAGTTTGAGTTACCCTTCAGCTTCATTTAAAGTTCATTGTACTTTTTTTCTCTGGGTTTTAAACATCTCATCTTCTTTATGATTTTATGATTTTATTATTTTTTTAATGAAAAATTTTACTATCTATTGGCCTGAGAACCGGACTCAAGTTCAGGCCATATGGGAACTCGGGTCTCAGTTTTAATCAAAAATCATTGAAGTCAGTTTTTACTTTTGAGAAGACTTGGGGGCTTGATTTTCAGTCCGGTTCTCACCACATGCAATACATGACGATTCTCAATCTGAGAATCGTATTGAAACCTAAGATGAAACTGGATCCCCCCATGAGAACTACCCAACACTGGTTTGCACTTTGAATGTAAACTTTGTAACAACAAGAAGAAGAAACTTCATTCAAAACTAGGGGAATACAGTGGTGTTGGGCAGTTCTCACTTTTACGTGAGAACTGTCAGTTCTAATTTTTGGGGCAGGTTCTGAGAATCACCTTGCTTCCTTTTTTATAATTTTCATTTTGAGAATCGCTTCAATTTTCAGAATTTAAAAAAAAAATCCAGTTAGGCGATTTTAAGGGTTTGCAAGTCTCACTGAATTTTGAACAGCCGGTTTTCAAGGGCAGATTTCACAAGTCAGTTATGATAAATCAAGGTTTTTTTTTAAAAATTCTATTT
>Ga0116229_10009278_pt1 | contig 15055 bp, 9 predicted proteins | sample S1TSphgellanicum_3_FD_87313 | JGI IMG/M metagenome (GOLD analysis project Ga0116229, IMG submission 87313) | Host-associated microbial communities from peat moss isolated from Minnesota, USA - S1T2_Fc - Sphagnum magellanicum MG | ecosystem: Host-associated > Plants > Peat moss > Unclassified... | reverse complement strand
TAGAAAGCCCCAAAAACAAAACAAAAAAACAAAAAAGAAAAAAGGAATGGAACCCAACCCGAAAAGGGGGCCAACCCCCCCCCCCCCCCTCTTAGAATAAGGAAAAACTGAAGTAAGATGGGAGAGGAAACAAATGCCATCCTTATAATAAAATAATAATAAATTAAAGCACAGCCCGGAACAAAAGAGCAGCCTGGCCAAAGAAGGGCAGCCAGGACCCAAAAAAAGACAGCCCGAAAAAAAGAAAAAGAAAAAGAACAAAACCTCAAACAAGCCTTCGCGCTTCACCAACGTCCACCCCGCCTCCACGCTCATCTACAAACGCGCATCTCCATCGTTTCTCAGCACTCCTCACATCGATGCTCCTCAGAAGCTGATGAGGTTGAAGCTCCACAATCTGACGGTGTTGAAGCTCAGCTCCACAAGTTGGCCGATCTTGTTGAAGCTCATGTATAGACTACTAGGATCAGACACAGTAGTAAGTAGTAGCCCAGGACAGGAATCTTTTGTAGAGACTAGCTCTTTCTGTTGCAAAGCGTGTAGCATACCCAGCTGCCACAAGGATCTGTTGTTCCAAGAGTTCTGGATCTCACAGCAGCTGTTACTGAATTCCATATTAGCTACTGTTTCACCATGCGGCAGTTCTGTCTGATTTGGCCTTGATCTCCTTAAGCACTCTTGAAGATGTCATCTTGACATAAGCGGAAACCATGGAATCGAAGAAAGCCTGCTCATCATTTACAAACGTTTGCTCAATGAGTGCGGTTCTAGCCTCTTTGTTCTGTGTCCTCTTTGTACTAGAGTAGTTAACTTAGATTCTTGTTTTTACTTTTCATTTTATTTTAGATACCTGTTTTTATTGTGCAACTGAACGACAGGACACAATGAAACGAGAAAAAAAAGTTAAATATTTACCTTGACCTACATACTAACCAATTACATTACCCTACCTACTTACAAACCACATAATTGTCCAGGTTACCTATGTAATCATCCATACGAACACATGTGAAATGATGATCTTTTAGAATGTATCTCTGAAGAAGGTATTATTAGAACTAGATGTCTCCATGTTGAGCCCATTAGCATAAGATGGAGACATGTTATGGTTCCACCCATTGGCTTTTATTGGATTTTTTTTGCCCCCATTAACATAACAAGGCTTGAAGTTTGAACATACATGCTTTTACTCACCTAATTATCACCTACTAATTTAGTTTATTCCAATTGGATTGAATGTCAAAACAACATTTTTGTATGGAAGATGTATCTTGTGAAGTGAAATTACTGATTTTATTTGAATAGATATCCACCAACTATCTATATAGAATTTTTTTTTAAATACCTACAGTAAGGTCTGAGGTGGCAATTATGATCACATTATATAATGTAATCTTCCAGTGATGATTATACACTCATAAATAGTGACCAAAATGCATTTATTGAACATCAATCTTTCTTTAAATTGTTGAATCTGTGGCCCCAGACCTTGATGTTGTGGAATGGCCTCACCTTACCCATTATGTTGGGTGTGTCACCTAGTGCTTGACCATTGGCTTGACCATTCCATAGTACTTAACTCATTTGTATAAGGAGTTAACAGTTGTCTTTGTCTTTTTCAGACATGCAACTTTCAATTTGATGAACAAATTCTAACACAAAAAGTACAACAGGCATTGGTCTTATTTGGGCAAATTCTCAATCCCAAAAATCATGTTCATATGTCTTGTAGCCCTTGGCACTAAAAGAGGTCATCTTGCAAATTGTGATGTGTAATTTGTGCACCTTTGTTAAAATTTTGACATGGTAGAAAGTAGAGAGAATTATACTAAAATCTGAAACAGAAGAGCTGTTCAAGTTGGGTTCTTTGGGTTCAATGGCACTTGAAAGTGCCAATGTTTCAAAACAAACTTTTTTTCCATGAAGCCTCAAGAATGTGGCATGTGTAAATTTATAAGGTCTCATACACCCACCTTCATTTTCAACTTGGGACTTGTTTGAAGGTTAATATTTTTGCCACTTTTCATTGTTGAAGGGATAGAAAACATGTCACCCTTGTGGAATACTTTTTCTTTGTCTTTTGGGGACCCATGAATCGATGCATTGGCAAGTGTGTTGGGCATGCTACATATACAGTACCATCACCACAAATATCAGCAAAAGGCATTCCGTTAGTCTGCTAGTTTATCTAAGCTGTTGGTAAAAGTCTACCCAGCAAAATCTGAGGATGCACAGGATCTGTGGTTTTTTTTGGGTTTTTTGATTGACGTGAATTTGACGTGTTCCAAGACAGGTGCAAAATTAGTAGGACTTTAAAACCCCCTATGAACTTGGTGGATGTTAATGTGCTATCCTCTGCCTTGGGTGAACCCACACCCACACTGCTACCATGGTAAAAAATTTAGCTCAAAATCCATTTAAATTGTTTTTAAATATTAGAACTATCTCATGCTTAGACTATATCAGGGTCTCTGAGCGCTGACTTTTTTCTGAATTTTCACCACTTCGCAACAGAGGGAAAAAAAAAGGGGGGCCTGCGACTTCTATGAAGGATCTGAGGAAAAATCCCCAAATTTGCCACCTTTTTAGGTAAAAATATTGAAATCTTCATATTTAGACTATAGGTCCTTGCAAGTCATTTTATTTATCCTAACATTACATATGATTTCACCTAATTCAACCAACTATGTGTAATCATAGACACAATGTATCACAAGTTGAAAAAACAACTCAAATATCATCCATTAATGTATGTCATTAGACAAGTTGATAATAATTAACATATTCATCATATTCTTGTATAATATTTATGTAGAACTGGTAATTGCATTTACAACTACAAAGGCCCACTTGCAACTAAAAACTCAACTAAGAGCACTTGTGATTGACTTGTCATGTAAGATTATATGAATTTTAATCATAAAAACAATCAATTTGCACAACAATTGCAAGATAATTGCAAAGACATTTGTTGGTATGGACAAGATTTATTATAATGTTATATGGTGTGAAATATTTTCACATAATATGATAATTCAATAAATGTTGACCTAAGACATAATTATGACTTGCCTCTTGCAATATCCAATTTTCAGCAAAATATTATCTTTCTTAGATGCATCCAAAGTAACCTGTTATCACAAAAATCAACATATGAAAAAAACTTTTCACCCCCAAAAAATGTAAAGAAATTATTCTTGTTGTTTAGTGATTTTTTATTATCCAACCTTTATAGATCCTTGTTTTGCAAATTCATCTACTCATTCTTTGGATGATTTCTTGATGCCTTTATTCAATCAAATTACCATATGATGGCACATCATAAGAGATCATTATTTCAATATGGTCATGAACTCCATCAATGTTGGAAGGTTTCTGAAAGGGATCACAAAAGAACTAATAATCCTAATCTTCAAATCTAGAAATAAGAAAAAATTCAAAAATTGGTAAGCCATTTCATTAATCAATGTAGTTTACAAAATTTGCACCAAAACATTTCAATTGCACCTTCAACTATTGTCTATGGAAATGACTAATAGTAATCAAAATGCTTTCTTTCCCTGACGTTATATCTTGGATAATGTATTGTTTATACATGAAACAACTGATTGGACAAGGAACTCCATGCAAGAACATTTTTCTTGAAGACTAAATTTGGTGAAAATGCATGACAAGTTTTTTTGGAATATTTTTCTCTTGCAATGAAGAAGTTCAAGATGGTGATTTTTTATTGAAAAATTACAAGTTAAGGTGGATTTCTTTTGGTGAACAAAATATTTCATATTATTCTCTTTTCCAATGTTAAAATCAGTTAAGTGTGGATTATCACTATGAGAAAAAGAGGTATTTTACAATTGGCCTTGCAACTCAAAAATTGAATTGCATCGGACATTTGCAACTCAATGTATTTTTACACCATGAATGTTAACAAACAAAGTGCATGAGTTCCAAATTTACAACTCACTATATATATGGTGCAATTCATTACAATTCTATTGCAACTCTATCAAAACAACTCATTTTGAACTATTATGCAACTCCATTATAACTATACCCTTGATGTCATGCTAATGTCATTAATTGTCATCCATCTATTAAAATCTAACATGTGGCACTATGAAAATTTTTGGACATAATTTTTTTTTTCAAAATATTGACTTTCATCATCCATTGTAATTATTAATGATGGTCCAAGATTATGACACATGGCATAATAAAAAATTATCACATGGCATATTAATTATATTTTGGAATAAATAAATAAATAAATATGTTTATTTTAATACTTAAATAGGTTGTACATAACTATAGGTAGGTAGGTTGGTAGGTAAGACCTACATATCTATGTATTTATTTAAGACTTGCTTGCCTACCTACCTACATAGGTAGGTTAAAAAATAAAACTTATTTACTTAATTAAGTAGGTAAATAGGTAGGATAACACAAAACTAAGTGAACTAATAAATAGTCATGAAGTTTTTTTTAAATTTTGGATTTTACTTTTAAGGTTAAGCATTTTTGTCCCAAAATGGCCCATGTATTTTTATATGAAAACATAAGAGAAAAAACCTTCTTTACATAGTTTATAACCTGAACTTCAAAAACAAAGCATATGCGTTAAATCTTTTAATTGTTCTTTAATTGTAAATTGAATTGTGATTGAATTGCAACTATACAAAGACTTTTCCACATTTTTTGTGTTTATTTTTCATTTTTTAAGTTATATAATTAAATTATTGATTATATGATAATTAAATATGTCAATTAATTATTTAATATTTATTTATTTGAAATAGAAATTTGAATTATTTATTTAATTAGTTAATGAAATTATTTATATTAGTCAATTTTATTTCTAATTCATAATAATTAATATCAATTTAATTAAATAATGCATAATAATTAATTAAATTACATATTGATTATTAAATAATAAAGATTAATTTGGGTAAAAAACTCGAAGGTATAAATAGGCATATCCATATATGCATTGAATTGAAATTTTAATATAATATACACATTGTTTTAAACTTCACTTCTAAATTAATTATATGTATCCAAATAATTAATTAAGCAATGAATTTAGATCATTAATGATTTGGTAATTATTGATCAATTAAAAATTATATTAAATAATTGATCTAATTCATTATGAAGTATCCCCAACTTGGATAAATATTTATCTTATTAATATTTAATAATTAATTAAATTTCTAGTTAATGGTAAATTATTTATATGAATACACTTATTATTCATATTAATAGTTAAGTTATTGAAACAATAATTCTTTATAAAACATTACATATGAATATGTATCTTTATTAAATTATAAAAAAAATTATTATAATCATAACATAATTAAACAATAATATTTTTGTAATGGCACATTAGAGGCTATACTAATCGTATCACTGGGAATCATGATTGAAAACTAATTGCAAATGTATCCCTAATGGGTGGTGGAAATGTGGACACATGGCATGATTCCATATATGTACATTGTATACTAATTATAACATAGTTGTTACTTTAATGGCACATTTACAATAGTTTTAAAATAGTTGCTACATGTAACTATAATGCAACTCCTAGAAAAGCCAAATATGGTTGATTACATATGTACATACAATGTGTATAAATTACCATATAAAAACTCATTTTGAACTAATTTGTAACGATAATACTATTAATTAATTTTCTGATGTGACAATTTATTTATTAATAAATTGTATTTCTAAGGGGATAATTGCATAGAAGTTGTAATATTCAAAGGATGGTTGCACAATAGTTGTATATGAATTGTTTTTGAATTTTAGTTGTAGGGTAGTGTGGTTTTGATAAACACAATTTTTCATGGTGTATGTGATGAAAATCGAACAAATTTGATCCATTGAAAAAACCACACACCTAAACATTTTTTTAACACACATGTTACAAAAAAGTTAAAATGATTAAATTATGCACTTTTGAATGAAAAAGTAATTTTAAAATCCATAATTTGTTTTGGCTTAAAAAAAATTTAATAATTTTTTTGGATTTAGGTCATTTTTCCTTTAATGTATCATATATTAAGTCCTTATAAAATTTTTGGAATGGCTTAACTACCTACTTACGCCTATTTACTTACCTATCATTTTATAATTTACCTCTAACCTCCTTACTAATGAACTACATTTTTTACTTGCTTATATTAATAATGATGTGAAATAAAAAAAATATGACAAAAATTACAACCTAAGTGTAGGCCATTGGTAAGGACTTAATTTATCATTAAGAGTGTGAAGGACTTAATTTTTTATACTTGTAACCTATGTGCATACCTAAAAATCTAAGGTGCATAGGTTAAATCACTATGCCAAAACATGGCAAATATGATTATGCCCATGATTAAGTTTGTAGTTGTAAATACCATTCATGACTACATGACTATGTAATTTATATAGACATGTTGTTTATCCACTAGTTGTATTTTTGTCCTAGTGGTAAATCCCATTGAATATATTATATATTTATAAATTGCCATTTGATAAGTAGGTAGGAATGGGTAGGTAGGTAGGTAGGCCTAAGTAGGTAAGTAAATACAATCCTATTTATTTTTTGGTGTCAAGCTTTTTTTATTGGTCCATCATAAGTAATATTCACATTTTGAACGTATGTAATGGATGTATTGTGTGTAGATTGATACTTTTTCACCTCCTTAATATATAGTTTGCAAAGTTGAATTTGTTAACAAAGGATATAGGATAAATTTACAACATTATCCCATATAATCCTTTGTCCCATACAAAAGTACCCCACTTTTGACCATTATTATCTTTTTCATACTTTGTCCAAAAGAAAAAAGAAAACCATTGTTATTTTTTTTCCCTAGATCTATGGATCTATAAAAAATCATTAACCAAAATATCAAGCAATTGATTGAAAATGCATTTGAATCTTCAATATGTCATACATTTGAACAACAATGATATCTTGAAGATTTTCTTAATATTTTTTTTCGTGAAATGATTTGTAAATAATAAAATATGTTTATATTTCAAATCAACATGGCATATATGTATGTATGTATGTATAATATTTCCCCTGCTTTTAAAAAAATACCAAATCAATAAAAATGTTATCAATATTGTGTTATATTTATTTGTAATTATTAAAAAAATAATAATATGTGTTTGATGAAACATATAATATTATTTTCAAAATTTTAAAATTTTATACGAATTATTTAAATTATTTAAATGTCATAATTCTTATCAAATTTTATTGGGAATAGGAAATTTTAATCTTATTTTTTTAAAAATAAATTCATTAAATTTCATTTAATATAAAATATTTAAAAATTCCAAGATGTATGACCAACTCCTTTGATAAGTTACTAAAGATCGAAGTTTATATTTTTTGCTACCCATCACATGGAAACATGAAAAACAATGTTATTTTGGGGCATGTGGATTTTTAAAAACATTCATTGGATATCACTAATAAAAATATATTTCATTATTTAATGTCAAAAAAATCAGAGAAGATATTCATTTAAATAAACCTTTGAGCAAGAATTTCAACTTAAATTTTTAAATTATATTATAGGCATCAATGTTTTATTTAATTTTATGATTTCAAGAACTTTGGTAAATGTTTTCCAGTTTTTGAGAATTTTTTTAATGAAAAAAATCCCCCAAAGTTTTTTTTAGCCACTAGAAATTCACATTAAATAGTTAATAACTTTAAGGCAAAAAAATTATAAATTATTTAAGGCATTAACTATTTATTTGTGCACTAATTATGTGATTAATCATCTACAAGCTTATAATATGCTTACTATGTACATATGTCTACCTTCTAATTCTTTTCCCTTTTAAATCATAAGTTTTTAATGTTTCAAATTGTATATTATTAAATAATTATATGGTGTTCATGAAGAAAATTTTTAATCACGTAATCGATCCAGGAAGACTTCTAATCATGTAATTGTATTCATGGTTACAAGAATATGATTAGGCAAAAAAACACGGCATATATGACTATATGATTAGAAAATGGTCACTAGTCATATTTGTTGTAGTCATAAATATGAAGTTTTGGCATAGTGGACTAAGGTAATTGGGTAGGTTAAGCTAGGTAATTTAGGTTAAATTAAACAAGTTAAAATAGGTTGGGCTAGCTATCACCTTCCTACTTATATGCCTTTTTTAAATGTACATAAACCTATTTATTATCTCCCTACTTAAAAACAAATATTTTTATATTTTTTATAAAATAATTTAAATTCAAGTAGAAATTCAATTAGTCAAATGGTCAACTATTTGCAAGTCAAAATGATTGATTAAATAATATGTAATGTTTTTAGTAAAAATGACCACTTTAATCACAATGACGGGTTTAAATTATCGTGTCCAAATTGATGGAGTGGTCTTCTTTTATGCTTATCATTTTGGGTTTTTTTTATTAAAAAACCGATTCAAAATAACTTGTTTTTTGTAGTAATGTTAATATTACATTTGGTTTTAGTCTTTAGGTTAAAGATGTGGGTGGGTTCATTATAGTTAAAATTTAGAAAAAATAAATAAATTTTGGAACATAATCCACCTTCAAATTGTTGGACAAATGTTCAACCATTGTAAATGTAGTTTTAAATTCTATCCTTTGGTATTCTTTGATTTTTTTGGTATTATATAACATTTTAGGGTGGTTCAATAAAGGCAATACGCAAGTGGAGAGTTGCCTGATAAGCAATTACTTGTGAGACAATTAAGAGAAGAAACTAAAACCAAAATTAATTCTAAGACCAATGGTTATGCAAGAAGGAAGATTGGAAGTTTGAATTTGGCTTGTATGTGTAGATGCTGAAAATAACTGAACTGTGCATGCAAGTGTATTGAGGTATGTGTGAATATAAAATCTAAGATTTTAGTAGTTAAAGAGGTCACTGACATTAATGAATAGACAAAGCTCAAGGTGGTGATGGTGTATGTAGCATGCCCAAGACACTTGCTTGCACATCAATTCATGGGTCGGGCTGAAATAAATACGTTACTGAGTACCCATATGTCACCAAGTTGCTCTCAATTCCTAACATGAATTTGTTTCTGAGAAGTCAATAATCTCCACATATAATAAATTTGAGTGATATGCACATTATTTGTGTTAATAGCATGTTAAATGACTCACTCCAAATTATTTGGAATTATGCATTTCAAAAGGTATGAAAAATAAATTATTCTATTGTTTTCCACATACATAGCTAGAGATTGGCAGCTAGATTATCTTATTGGCTTGCTTCCAAATCCTATGTCTATGTGCTTATTACCTATTGGCCAAATTAACATGAATCAACCTTGGATAAATAACCATGGTATCGATAAGTAATATGGTTTATTGCCAACTAGATGATGTATTGTGTTATATTGTTTCAATATTTCAAACCATAAGGGCCGTAGTGAAATTTTGAGGCCCTACTACAAGGCCCACTCATGACCATTCACACTTCAAAATTCCTTCAAATGATGGGGCCCCCAAAAAGAAAAAGAAAAAATTATTCATAGGAGTGTGACATGTTTTCTATCCCTTCAACTCAAAAAACTGGCAAAAATAGTAACCTATATGAACAAGTCCCACATTGAAAATGAAGGTTTGGTCTATGAGACCTTCTAAATTTACACATGGCATATCCTTGAGGCTTGTTGGAAAAAAAGTGGCAAGTTGAAACTTTGGCACTTTCAAATATACCTTTCTAAAACATCATCATTTGTTTCACATGTGTTTGTGCCCATGATTAAATAGGTAGCTTGGACAAGTATGGTATGTGGTTTGTAGTTAGTATCATAGTACCTTGGCAGCTTCTGCACAAATTAAATTCTTTTTAATTTTGTCTATTTTGTTTTTCTAAAATTAGCTTAATATGTTGAATAATTCAAAATTTATAGTCAGACTCAAAATCATGACCCTCTCCAAGTAGTACAAGTTCATGAGAACAGTCCAACCAAGGAGACAATCAAAACCTTTTGTTAGTGACAGTAGTTTTATTATATTTAATTTGTTTCTGTCGAAATCTTCAAAATCAAAACTAACCTATTGAATTAAAATTCCCAAAACATATTAATTATTGGACCAAGTTACTACCAAAACCACCAATACACTACAATTTACAGTTAAAGTAAATATTTTATATTTTATTTTGGTTTCATTATTTCATTTCTTTTTGTTGCACAATAAAAAGGAAAACCTAAGTTGACTACTCTGGTACAAAGAGGAAATGGGCCGGTGGTAATAAGATATTTACCTAGTGTGCATCCATCCATATTGCTATAGGTAATGGATGCTACTTTACTTTGAAGGGGGAATGTGGGCCCCAAACCTTCTGTTTTGCATTTGACGATGTGGAATTTTCTTTCTTTTTCTTAAAAAGGTTTTCTCCGTGGAATGTGTGGTACCAAAAGGCATCTAAAAGGAATCTTGAGACAGTCCACAAAACCCAAAAACCCGTTTTGCCTAGATGTGAAATTTCGCACAAAACAACTTAACAGGAAGGAAGTGATTTTTCGACAGTTGCTCTAGAGACCAATCCCAAGGAACGTAGCTAGGATACTCTAGCTATAACAAAAGATGTCCTTGATCTGAATACCAAAGCATCAGGAGGTCAAACGTCAAAGCCAACTTCTGTTGAAAACGACGGGCTGGAGTAACAAGCACCACCTATACGGGTACCTACGTTTGCCTTCTTCAGTGAGACCTCTTAAAGGCCATATTGAATGCAATAAGTGTTAGGGTTTGGACCCTGAATTAGTCTAAGCATGCAATATTTGTGATGTTTTACAAGTAATTTTAAATTAATTTGGGGTGTTGACCACGGTACCAGTGTAGGAGGTATTTAGGGTACCATCCGCAAACGATGCCAGACGACGAGCAGGCCACTGCGCAATGGGCGGCAGACCTAAAGGAAAGAAATGACAGAGAAACAAAAGAACAATGCTTGAATGCCGCCAACGCTATTCTCGTTGGCGCAGCACTAATAGCAACCATTACATATGCAACCTGGGTACTCCTCCTTCTCACCGATGTTACGCACCACAAAGCAGTTAAGACTTTTTGGGTGTGTAACAGCTTGTCTTTCTATTCAGCCATTGCAACAGTCTGGGTTTGTGTGTGGGCAGTCTGGCCATACGATAAAGAACCGGACTCTCCATGTTTTAACTCACTCAAGAAAAGACTTACATGGGCTGCTAATATCTTTGGATTTTCTTTTTGTTGTGTGCTCGCCGCCTATTCGAGTGGTGCCTACGTTAGCATGCCAAAGGAAACTCTGGGATTTCTTGTTACCAACGGATATATCGTTGGCATGATCATTGTAGGTGTAGTTCTTTAAGTTGGTATGTATGTATGTATGTATGTATATGCCTCTTTATTATCAACAAACAGGTAATTGCTTTGTAACTATAGACTAGAAGTGCAATGTACAATATCCAATGTCCTCCAAGTTGTTACATTGTTGAGCACACGAACAATAGATAGTTTTCATTTTTTATGTTTGTTAAATATGGAAAGAAATAATCTGAATTGAATGTATATGTGAGCAATTTAATGAATTTTTAAAAATGTAACCATTTCATGTATGTATATATCTATAATTGTGTCACATTGCAAAATTATCTAGAATTGTTAATTCTTTATCCAAATAAGTGACATGCTAGAAAGGAACAAGAAAATGTCTCATGATATATTATTCCTTCTTTATATACATGTGCAAATTGAAGCTGGTATTCAAACAATTGGCTATATTAATAGACTTCATGAAAGCAAATACAACAGCACATCCTCCATCTTAAGAAATAAAATTGTCTCCCCAACGCCATCTCCATTGTATAAATGATAATGAAAGTATATCAAACAAAGTGGTTCCTCTTGATTCACTTCAGATGTAGAAAAAAAGTGTGTGAAAGCATGAGATGGAAATTTTTTGAAATAATTCGATTGAATGTGGAAATGCACACGACTTTAGACCCACACCACAAGAAGAAAATGAAAGTAATGCAAACACATAGTGTTTTTAATTAGAGATTTAGATTTTAGTTCATAAAATCGAAAGTGCTCACGATTTGGAAAATGAAGGTGCATCAACAGGACAAGTAGAAACTAATGCAAATTTAATCAAAGCTTAAACACAATACCTGCAACACAGGTGGCGCTTGGGTTAAGGTGCTAGCACTTTCTTCTTTGATTGTTTTGGTGACACATTAATCCACAATTTCATAAGTGGTGCCCTTTGCAGAAACACATTCCTACAATTTGATTAAAGATTCATTGAACGAACATGATTGTGTCATTTGATTCTTCATACTACCATCAAGGTCCTTGAATTTGCATTGCCAAGTATTTGACGTTTGTAATAAGAGCACTTTGCCTAGTGCATACTACACAATGTTGGGGTGGGTTTATGGTATATAGGTGCCACTTCAGAGCCTATGGCATCCTCCAAGTGATGTCCTAGCCGCAAGAAGTCCAAAACTTTCAAAAGCTAATGGACAGTTGCCTGGCTTTCCAACTTTCTCCTTGCCCCATTGCGGCCTCCTTGCATTATTTACAACAATCATCATCACCAAGGTCATAGTGCTCTTGTGAAAAAAAGAATTGTTGGCTATCCTTTCGAAGAGGGATAAAAGCATTGGTTTCGTGACTAAGCAACATAGTTTTTTTTTTGGCCAGATTTGGCCAAAATAATAAAAATAAAAATGTAATATTTTGTCGAAACAATCTTTTTTTGGGAAAAAAAAATCTTGAAACTTCTTTTTAGAATGAAAAACTTTCACCACATTTGGACCAATGGTTCTTTTCTCAAATTTGTGAAGTTGGTTGGCTAAAAATTGTGAGTGCTTGTATGTTAAAGTGAATTTTTCTGTTTTTTGGGGCAAATTTATCGAGTTGGTTACACAAAGAAAATTTTTCTCTAGATATGATTATCATAATTTGTGTATTTTCATAACTATTGATGAAATCTTTTAAAGTGTTGTATGTTCAAGGTGCTAAATATTTTTTTCAATATTTAAGTTTGATCGGGTGTTGGATTTTGATCAATGTAACATTGTGGTGACAAATGTTTCAGCATGGGAGGTTTTGTGATTATTGAATGTGAAAAGTTGTCAAAGAAAATTGTCCCAAGTTTCAATGAAATGTAAAGAAAAATTTGTTGTTTGCATACATGCTTGCAACCCAGTATTTGAAAGGGAATCGAACCCCAACTCATAAAATGTTCTTGTCCATTGTAGTTCAAACACTACATGCACTTGACCCCACATAACTAAACACAGCAATTTACAAGCAAAAAGAAACTTGATGAGTGACAACAATGTCACCACCATCAACAATCAATAGATGTTGTCCAATTTTAACAAGCCCATAGTAGAAATAAAATACAATTACTAAAATGTTGGCACATGGAAATCTTTTCGCAATTTTTTTTCATTGTCACACAACTTCTCCTTTCCCTTTCAAAATGCATTAGCCATGGACACAAACACAATAAAGTTCGAGATCATGGGCGATGGAGTGGAAAACAAGGTAGGTTTCACCCAATCTATAGTTAGTGAGGTTTTCATTATTACAAAAAGGATTGTTGGGTGCCGAGGATTCAAAGAAGAGATGAAACTTAATTTTTGTCAAAACTTAAAGAGATGCCATAGGTGGGAGATGGAAAAAAATCCTAAATAATATCATTGATCAAAATTTAGAAGTTTTGTGAATCTATTGCTTCGATCAACAAACAAATATCACATTCTATAGATAAAAAAGATCCCAAAAATTAATGATGAAAAGAACTACCAAAATTTAGGAACAATTTCAAAACATACAACAATTAATCAAGTTTCCAATTTGTTATGTAATGAATAGACACAACAACATTCAAATTTTCACACATCAAAACACAAAGAAAAAAAATCAATGAACAATGAACAAGGAATGAACATTGAAAACATATAAAAACTTGAATGTGATGTTGATTTGAACTTCAACTTTTTAACGTGTTGGAACATTTTAATCTCCTAGGCATCAACATTCAACAAGCCATAAACAAAGCTAAAAGTTTCCAAGTTCAATAAGAAACAAATTGAATTTCAAGCATAATTTCAAAACACATATTTGTTGTAACCTTGCCATTATGGCACTCTAAACATCAAAAAATGAAAAACATTGATATTTGATCATGGATGTAACAAAACAAAAGATGTGATCAAGTTGCAATTTCACCAACATGGAGTCTAAATATTTAAGAAGCTATAAACATTAAGACTTGATCTTTAATGCAACACAGCAAAATATGAGATCAAGCTTCAATGGGAATATTAACTTTAAAATGTTCATAAGCATTGAAGGTTGAACTATCACCTCATCATTCTTCTTTTGTCCAAGCTTGTGCAAATCATGATGTTTTTTCATTGCATTTACATCAACATCACAACCTACAAGACTCTCACACATATTGTTGTTCCAAATTGCAAGACTCACACATGAATGCCTTAAAGGATAAATCTCATCCTACTATTATATTAAATATTTAAGGTTCCATATCCATACTAACAACAAACTTTGCTATTAAGCTTTCAAGTTTGGTAGTAATGGGACCTAACCTTAAGGGAGTGAAGTGGTGACAAAGACCTTTTATACATCATTGTTCTTGCATCCAACAAAGTCGTTTCCTTAGTTTGGGTAGCACTTAATTTGGACCATCCTTTGTTAGGATGGCTACTCCACCTATCTTTGCTATTGAAATATGATGAATTTTTCAAATCTTGCAATTAAATTTCATTAATATCACAAACTTAGCATCTTACAACTTAATAATAGAAGTCGTGCAAAATTATTCATCCATAATTTATATGTTTCCTACATTGATGTCATGTGTGAGGATTTCTTGCACACTTCCACCACTAAGATATGCATTCACGAAAAACCCGGTTACAAGTGGAACTACTATGTAGTTGAAGTCTAACGAGTTAGGTGGTTCGAGGTAAGTAATGAACTTTACTAAAAATCTAATGCGTTGTGTCCAAATCTCATGATTTT
>Ga0116229_10009276_pt1 | contig 15056 bp, 12 predicted proteins | sample S1TSphgellanicum_3_FD_87313 | JGI IMG/M metagenome (GOLD analysis project Ga0116229, IMG submission 87313) | Host-associated microbial communities from peat moss isolated from Minnesota, USA - S1T2_Fc - Sphagnum magellanicum MG | ecosystem: Host-associated > Plants > Peat moss > Unclassified... | reverse complement strand
TCGGCGATTCTCGGCGAGTTGCATCGCGGCTTCGATGTCGCCAATACCTGGCTCGGTAGCACGCGCCTGCAAGTAGCCGCCACCTGCCTCGGCCGCGCCGAGCGCGCGCTGGAGCTGTCGACGCAATGGGCGGTGGACCGCGTCCAGTTCGGTCAGCAGATCGGCAAGTTTCAGGGCGTGAGTTTCAAGCTCGCCGACATGGCCATTGAACTGCGCGCCGCGGAACTTCTGGTGCTCGAGGCCGCATGGAAGCGTGATCAAAAGATCGACACCGATATGGATATGGCCATTGCCAAGGTCAAAGCCACCGAAATGCTGGCGATGGTCGCCGACGAGGCATTACAGATTCATGGCGGCATGGGATTGATGAGCGACTTGCCGCTCGAGCGCATCTGGCGCGACGCACGCATCGAACGTATTTGGGATGGCACCAGCGAAGTGCAGCGGCACATCATTTCTCGCAGCCTGCTGCGGCCTCTCGGAGGCTAGTGCTCGCTGCGGTCTATGATTTGACTTTTAGCGTCGATGATTTGACTTGTAGAGATTTACCTCATTCTCGTTGAGGCGCGATAGGCTTCTACTGTGTGCACCTAATCTAAAAAAAGTTGTACTTCATTGCAGCGCCATCGATGCACGACGTTGGGGCATCTTGCACCGCCATTTTGACAGTTCTTGGCATTTCAGCTGACACATTTGACAATACGAGAGACTGGCGAGCGTTCGCTCGCATCCGGTTGAGTTCCAGTCCTACAGACGTCTCAGTCGCCGCTTGAGAATAATTATATCGACCCGATGTAGGCGGTGTAGCACCGTCGTGCGTTAGGGACGTTATGAACACGGAAGGGGACTTCGATGATCGACGCTGAAGTTGTTCGATTGCGGCGGCTGCGGGACGCGGCCTTGCGAACCCGCCAATACGCGCTGGCGTTGGGTTCCGATGCTCACGAGCGCAATTCGGTATTCGCACGCACCGCTGTCGCGTGCTGGCGAATTGCCGGTATCGCAACCGGTAGGCTCAACGCGCATCCCCACTCGAGCTATCAACGCGGCACGAGCATCGTTCGCATCGCGCACGACCGCATGCTTAGTTTTGTGACCGGCTGCATGGCACGGCATCGCGGTAGCCGGCTGCGCACACTTGCGGCACAACTGCGTCTCGTGGAGCGAGAATTGAACGACGCGCGCGCGCTCACGTGGCTGCTGGACCTGAGCGACACCCTAGGTCGCTCGCAGGCGCGGCTGCGACGGCTCATGAAAGAAGTCGAGCACGGCGCGCGGCAGGAACGAGGGTCCCATGCACCGGCGGCCGCCACTGAATTGCTCACCGCTGCTCGACGCGACGACGCGGACGCCGTCCCCGGTAATTGGCCGTATCTCGCTTTTTGATCGAGCACCGAACCAGAGAATTCCAAGGCCGCGGTTAGACGCACGGGTTGAGATGAATTGGCGCCATCGCGTGCATAGGCGCCATTGCGGACGCCTTACGGGGCATTAGCCGGGTTGACCCACAGACAACATCAAACGGTTGGCCCAGTTAATTCCTACAACAGCCGTCGATGTACACTGACCGTGTCGCGCTCGCCGGCATCGCATAATGCGGCGACGATTCAGCTGAAGGAGTCAGTGATGCGTAATGAAAACGTTCCGACGCCCACCAGTCCAGAAACTCCGCCCTTGGCTCCCTACGATCCCCCGGCACCGGCCCCCCAGGCCGCGGCTTGGCGCCAAGCCATCAAAGTCATTCGCGACGGGTCGCGGCGCGCGGCCTACTCGTGGACGGTTGAGCGACGCGATCAGAATGTCGAACGTCGGGTGATGAGCGTCGAACGTCGCGATCCCGATGTCGAGCGCCGGGCTCTGGATGTCGATCGCCGCGGTGCGACTGAGTACTCGCGCGCAAGCGATTTGCGGTAGCGCTGAGATCCGCGGTGGCGCACCGATCGCCGGTAGTAAGCCAACGGCGATCGGGTACTGATCGCTGTATCGTAGGAGCTCGAGCTTGGTCGCTCAGCGTCCGCTCCAACGGGGCTTGCGCTTTTCGCTGAACGCGCGCGTACCCTCTTTGAGGTCCTCCGAGCGTACCACGCGCTGCACCGCGTCGAGTGAATCGTGCAACTCGAACGCCGCGTGTTCGGGGACCATCTCGGTGTGGCGCAGCAATTGCTTGATGGCGGGGAATAGGAGGGGCGGCCCCGCCACGAGCTGCTGGGCGATTTCGCGCGCCTTGGCCATCGACTGACCCGTCGGCACGACGTGGTTGGCGAGGCCCCAGTGTTTGGCCTCGGTGGCATCCATCCAGCGGCCGGTCAGCAGAAACTCGACCGCGACGTGATAGGGAATGCGGCGCCGCAGCTTGATCGTCCCGGCATCCGGCAACACCCCGACATTGATTTCAGGCAGCGCAAATTTCGCGTGCTCCTCCATCACGATGATGTCGGTGCCGAGGACGACCTCAAATCCGCCGCCGCAGGCGATGCCGTTGACGGCCGCGATGATGGGCTTGTTGAGATTTCTCGGATAATTCAGGCCGGCGAAGCCGCCGACGCCCCAGTCCGAGTCGGACTCCTCACCCGCCGCGGCGGCCTTCAAATCCCATCCCGGCGAGAAGAAGCGGTTGCCGGCGCCGGTAATGATCGCCACTCGCAGTTCCGGATCGTCGCGAAATGACGTGACGATCTCGTTCAAGCGCCGGCTGGCGGCAAGGTCGATGGCATTCGCCTTGGGCCGATCGATGGTCACTTCGAGAATGGCGCCATCTTTGACGGTGTTGATTCCATCCGGCATACGTCCTCCTTCACGCGTACTCGACGCGATCGTTACTCGTTCCGATTTTCAGATCTTCCGCAGGCGTATCAGCGCATCCACCGCGACCGCGCCTTTGCCCTTCGGGCGCACGATGACGGGATTCACGTCCAATTCGATCAGGGTGGCCACATTTTCCGATGCATAGCGCGCCACGCCCATGATCGCGCCGATCAGCGCCTCGACATCGGCGGCCGGCTTGCCGCGATAGCCGGAGAAAATTCGAGCAATCGTCAGCCGTTCGAGCGCGGCGGCAATGGATTCTGGCGTCCAGGGAGGCAGCAAACTGACGCTGTCCGACAAGATCTCCGTGAAAATGCCGCCGGAGCCCAGCACCAGCACCTGGCCAAATTGGGGATCGACGATGACGCCGATGAGCAATTCCGCAACGCCATCGGTGCACATCTCCTCGACCAGCAGTGTATTCGAGAGCCTCGACAATCTCGAGGCGGCGTCCCGCGCATCCCGCTCGTTGCGCACATTGAGCACGACGCCGCCGACTTCAGTTTTATGCTCGAAGTGTGCCCCGAACGCCTTGATGACCACCGGAAATCCCACGGCGGTGGCGGTTTCGGCGACGAGCGTTGCGGCGACCAGGCGGCCTTTGGGAACGCTGACGCCGTAGCCGGCGAGCGCGGCCTTGCCTTGGTACTCGTCCAGCGCATAACTCGCGGTTGCTGCTACGACGTCCGACGGAGTCGAAACCTCCATCGGGGCAGAATCCATCAGTGGTGGTGAATCCGTCCTCGGCGCCGAAGGGTACGAGAGAGGCTCGCGGGGAACCTGTAGTCGTACGCCGCCCGCGCCGCCTTGCCATGCGGCGCCGACGGCGCCCCCCAAGGCGAGCGCCTCGAGCGCTTCGCGCTGACCTTGCAAGGGGGATACACCGCGGTCGAGGCAGCGCCGCCGTACGTCCTCGCTCATCGTTTCGGGCAACGATGCGATCAGCGCCGCACGCGTCGGCGCGCCGCGCGCGGCTTCGATGAATACATCGATGACGGCGTGATAGGCCGCAGGATCCGCCTTGTCGGGGGGTGGGCTATCCAGCATGAAGCCGACGGCATCGTACCCGGAATGCAAGACTTCGGAGAAGACGCGCCGCAACGCCGGCGGGTCGAACCACAGGTAGGTGTGAATATCGAAGGGATTGGCGATGGTGACCCGCTCGGTCAGCAACTCGCGCAAGTTTGCGGCGCGAGCCGCGGGCAGGGGCGCGAAATCCAGCTCCAATTCTCGCGCCACGTCGGCCGTCATCGCCATGTCGCCGCCGGACGCGCCCATGACCAGTACCTTGCGGCCGCCGAGCGGACCGCCGAGATGAAACAACTTCAGCGTCTCGCACAATGTCGCGAGAGTGTCGCAGCGCGCGATTCCCGCCTGACGGCAGAAGGCCTCGAACACCTCGTCCGCGCCGGCGAGCGCTCCCGTGTGACTATGCGCCGTGCGCGCCGCCGCGGCCGTTCGCCCCGACTTGATGATGGCAATGGGCTTGCCGGCCACTCGCGCCCGATCCGCGGCGCGCGCAAATCGCTCAGCGTCTTTGATGCCCTCCAGATACAGACCGAAGGCCGTGACTCGCGGGTCGTCGCACAAAATTTCGATCAGATCCTCGACGGCCAACCGCGTTTGATTGCCGACGGTGAATAAACACCCGATGGGCACGGATCGGTGATTGAACATCAGCGTGAGGGCGATGGTGCCGCTCTGACAAATTACCGCCACGCCGCGGTCGACGCACGATCCGACGATCTGATCGGGCATCATGGCCACCCGATCGAAGAAATTCACGAACCCATAGCAATTCGGTCCGAAGAAGGGCAGCGCCCCAGCCTCGTCGATCAACTCCCGAGTGAGCCGGCCGCCCGCCTCGGTGCCGGTCTCGGAAAACCCTGCGGAGAAGCACACGAACCCGCCGGTGCCGCGGGCGGCAAGGGCGCCGACCACGCCCGGTACTTCGTGATTCGGCACGGCGACGAAGGCGGCATCCGGGACACCGGGAAGTTCCGCGACGGAACGATAATAGTGAGTGGATTCCGTCGACGCCCGAGTCGGATGGATCCGCCAGATTTCACCGGAATAGCCGACCGCGGCGTTGCCGAGGGCGACGGCGTCGGTCCAGGCACCGGCGCCGATGAGGGCAATGCTGCGCGGCGCGATCAGGCGATGAATATCCATCGGCGCCACCCTTCAGCGACGCTGCAATTCGATCTTGCGTGAACCGGGGCCGAAAGGCTCCAGGGACGCGGAGTACTTCTGCAGGGCCTCGAGTTTGAGCATCACGTCATCAGGAAACGGCGCGCTCGCGGGCTTCTCGCCCTGATGCACGTGCAGCAGCATCATTTCGGCGGTCGCGACGGGGCCCACGACGCGGGAGCAGCCGAAGCGACAGCCGACATGCATACGCTTGCGGTCGAAATCCAGTATCCGTGTCGTGATCTCGAGATCGTCGGAGCGCTTGACCTCGTGCAAGTAATGCAGATGCAGTTCGAGTGTGTACAAGGTGCAATGGGTGCGCTCGCGATACGCCGCATCGATACCGAGGTGATCCATCACCTCATCGACCGCGTAGCTCGCCACGAGTCCGTAATACGCGTCGCGCAAATGGCCGTTATAGTCGATCCATTGCGCATCGATGGTGGCCCGATAAACGGGAAGTTCCGACACCTGCGCAATACTCAATTGAGCTGGAGTTTGTCGCGCGCCTGCGCCGCGGTGAGCACGCGCGCCCCCATGGCTTCGACGATGCCGCGGGCCTTTTCCACGAGTTGGGCGTTGCTCGCATACACGCCCTTACTCAAGTAGAGATTGTCCTCGAGGCCGACGCGCACATTGCCGCCGAGCAGCACGGATTGGGCCACCCACGGCATTTGCATGCGGCTGATCGCAAAGCTGCCCCAGTTGCAGTTCTCCGGCAGGGCATTGACCATGGCCAAGAGGTGACCGACATCCGCCGGCACACCGTAGGGGATCCCCATGCACAATTGGATCAGCGAGGGCGCCGTGAGCAACCCTTCCTTGATCATCTGCTTGACGAAGGAGAGGTTCCCGGTATCGAAGACCTCCAATTCCGGCTTGACCCCGAGATCCTTGCAAATCTGGGCGCCTTGGCGCAGATAGTTGGGCGTCGACACATACGCCCGGTTGCCGTCGCCGAAATTCAAGCTGCCGCAGTCCAATGTCGCGATGTCCGGCCGATACAGTCCTTCGTGGCACATATCGATGACGTGACGCATGCGGTCTTCCTGGCTGACGAAATCGCTGCCCGGTCCCGGCGTGTCCTTCAAGCCGTGATCGCCGACCACGATGTAGCCGCCCATGCCGCAGGTGAGGTTCACGATCACGTCGACCTTGCTCTCGCGGATGCGCTTGACCACCTCGCGGTAGTGCTTGGTCTCCATGCTGAAGGCGCCGGTTTCCGGATCGCGCACGTGAATGTGCACGATCGCGGCTCCGGCCTGAGCCGCGGCGATGGCGGTTGCCGCGATTTGTTCGGGAGTGACCGCACAGTGCGGGCTCTTGGTCACCTTGGTGTCATCGCCGGTGACGGCGCAAGAGATGATGACGTCGTGATTCATGGAATGGCCCCGGTTGAGAGTAGCTGCAAGCCGTTATTATATTATATCGATGATAATATTTAAATATTTTTACGGCAATGACTTCGCCTGCCCAGGGCGATGCCTTCGCCAACTCGCGGTAAAGGGCATTCCGCTCACCAAATCGTACGAACGTGCGGGTACCCAAGAATTTTTTCGTCGGCCGTGACCAGCGGCGAGCCAAAACGTCGGGCAGTGGCGACGATCATTCGGTCAGCGGGATCTTTGTGGAAGAGGCCCGGCAGGGCGACCGCTTGCGCGGCAATTTCGTTGTCCACCGGGACGAATCTCACTTCCTCGATTTCCTGGACGGCCGCGAGCCACGGCGTGACGTCCATGGCAAGGCCTAAACGCCCGCGCGCCACGAGCATCGCAGTTTCCCACGCAGTGATGGATGAGACCAGAATCTGGCCGCCCGGCCGTTCGGCCGCTATGGCGTCGACGGCATTGGCGGATAGCTTTCCAGAGTCACCGTTAACCCACCAGAATAGGCAGTGGGTGTCCAGCAAGATCAATTGGCAGCATCCCAGTCGTCGTCGCCGACGGGTTCGGTGGGATGTTGGTAATACAGCACTGTGCCGCGCAATTTGGCGAGCGGATCTCGGTTCGGGGGTTGATAGCGGCGGATCTCCAGTTTTGGCTCGCCATTGTCCGTCACGACCAGGGGTATGCCGGTAGCTTCCACACGGCGGAAGAATTCCAGCGCCTTGGCCTTGAACTGCGATTTTGATATCTGGTCGGTCATTAATGTCCCTAGTCACGTTACTATAGTCATAGCGTACCGCGATGGGTGTAACTTCTCAAGGGCGACCACGGAGGGACGGCATCAGAGCCACTGCCAGGGCGTCGTGGAGCGATTTAGTCAGGATCCTCAGGGATTATATTTGGTGAGCCAGTCCATGATCTCTTTCCCGACATCGCGACGCTGTTCGGCGAGCGCCGGAAAATGCGGGGAACCCGGATACGTCACCATCCGCACCGTTTTCCCGCGCTCCTTCAGCAACACATAAAATTCGCGCCCCTGGAAGGTGGGTACCCGAGCATCCGCCTCGCCGTGCAGAATCAACAGCGGCGTCGTGACTCGGTCCGCATACATGACGGCCGAGAATCGTTGCAACGCGGCGGCGTCCTTTTCTTGCAGCCGCGCATCGTAGTCGGTTTGCCAGGTGTCACTGGTGGGGATGAAACTGAGCCAGTCGGTAATGCCCGCACCTTCGATCGCGGCCTTGTAACGATTGGTCTGCGTCACGGTCCACGACGTCATGAAGCCGCCGGCGCTCCAGCCAAAGATGGCGAGGCGATGCGGATCAGCCCATCCTTGCGCCACAGCGAAGTCCGTAGCGCTGTCGACATCACGATAAGCCCGGTCGCCGAAATGTTGGTAGATGGCCGCCAGGAAATCCGACCCGTAGCCGGTGGACCCCCGGTACTGCGGCTGCAGCACGATGTAGCCCATGCAAGAAATCAATCGCGCAAAAACATCGAAACTCAAGGTGTCGTTGGCCTCGGGGCCACCGTGCGGAAACACCAAGAAGGGGTATTTCCTGCCGGGCGAGTACCCCGGGGGAAAGGTTGCGATGCCCTCGAGTTTGATGCCTTCCTTCGAGTTCCAGTGCACGACCCTGACTTCTCCCATGGCGACCGCCGACAAGGTGTCGTCGCCGGCGTGAGTGATTTTCTTCAGCTCGCCGGCGCTCTCCACGGCGACGTTCGTGGTGTGCTCCGGGTCCGCTACCGAGAATCCCATCACTGGCGGCGAATCCTTGAATGCGGTGACGGCAGGCAGTCCTCCGAGCACTCCGCCGGGCCAGCTGAAGGTCTTACCGAATTTGCCGTCACGGAAAGCCGCCACCTCCGTGATCACTCCCTTGTGCAACTCCACCCATACCCCGCCGTGCGGATCGGATCCGACCGTCGTCGCGGTGCCTTCGAGATGCGGCGTTCGGTCTACGGCAACGCCGCCGGCGGCCGGCACACTCCAGACGTGCTCAGGTGTCAGCGTCGGCGTGTTAGTCGCCGCGAACACTATCTCCTTGCCGTCGGCAGACCAGGCAATTCCGCTGGTCGCATTCGGAATCTCAACGATGTGTCGCGATCCGGAAGCCTCACAAACGCTCAATGTCGAGCGCAGTTCGTGGTTGCCCAATTTAGGCACCTGAGTGATGACGGCAATCCGAGTGGCGTCACTGGACCAGGCGAGATCCGTAATGAATTTCAAGTCCGGACACCACCAGGCACCGTCGCCGCCCGCTGTATTGACGACATAAAGACTGATCTCGTCATTCTCGACCACGGTGTGTACGTCGTCGAGTGCATCTTTAGGTTTCGCATCGGCCAGCAATGCGAAGCGCTTGCCATCCGGGGCAATGATGGCCGCTTGAATGTTGTTGGGAAGCCCAAAGCTCAACGTCGGTTGACCTGCAGTCCGTGGAATGATGGCAAATTGACTGAGCTTGTTCGCTTTGGATATCCCGAAGAGAGCGCCGTCCCGGGTGAAGCCGCTGGGCTCGAACTTTTCGGGCAATTCGAGCTTGCTCGAATTCACGCCGCCGACGTCAACCAGACGCCACTCGTGTTTGGTCGGCCCTTTGTCGCCATCCGTTCTGAGGTCGTACAGTATTTCCTTGCCGTCCGGCGATACCGCCACCACGTGCGCGGAGTGCAAGGCGGAGAAGTCATCGATGCCGAAAGGATGTTTATCCGTGGGCGATTCCGCGGCAACTGCTGCCGACATCCAGGCCAGGGTCAGGCACGCAACAATGCGAAGAGTGCTCGTCATTTTATGCCTCGGTGCAACGATGTGAATCCATGATGAGAACCTCGGCCAAATAGGCCCTACTCGCATCGTGCGAACGCCAATTAGGGCGTCGCGGCGCTCGCCTGCCGCCCGCCGGCAAGCGCCCGGATGATCTCGGCCTCCCCGCAGACGCCCAATATTCTGCCATCTTCTGCAAGCAGCACCGGGTGACCCGTCGCTTGGCGCAGGTGAATGATGGATTGCAGAGAGAGTGAGCCGGGGGCCACGACGAGCCCCGGTTCTGGCGAGGTCATGTCGGCGTCGTCCTTGATATGGCGCAGAGAATGCGATGTGCCGTCCACCCATAATTCGGTCGCCTCGCCACTCTCATTGAGCGCCAACTGGTAGCGGCGCCGGTCGTCCAGCCACACCCTGCCGTCCTCGCCCTCGAGGTTCGCGTGGCGCTGCATGATCATGCTGCCCGTGAGGACGGTGAGCGGATTCATGTGCCGCACGAACTCGGCCACATAGTCGTCGGCGGGCGCCAAGACGATGTCCTCGGCGGTGCCGGTTTGAATGATCCGGCCGTTCTGCAAGATGGTGATGTGATCGCCCAGGCGCAGCGCCTCGTCCAAATCGTGGCTGACGAACAGGATGGTTTTCTTGACCCGCGCCTGCAGCGTCAAGAGTTCGTCCTGCAGCTTGCCGCGGATCAAAGGATCCAACGCCGAAAACGGCTCATCCATCAGCAGCACATCCGCATCGGTGGCAAAGGCGCGCGCCAAGCCGACGCGCTGCTGCATGCCGCCGGACAGTTCGCTGACGTAGCGCTCGGCCCATTGCGACAACCCCACCAGTTCCAATTTCTCGTCGACGACCCGCTTGCGTTGCGCGGCGCCTTCGCCGCGCAACTCCAGGCCGAAGCCGACGTTTTCGCGCACCGTGCGCCAGGGCAGCAACCCGAATTGCTGGAACACCATCGCCACGCGTTCGCGCCGTAACTTGCGCATCTGCAGGGTGTCGCAGGTCGCGACGTCGATGGTGGACTCACCGTCGCCCACCAGCACGTGACCGCGGGTCACGGTGTTGAGCCCATTCGCGGCGCGCAGCAGCGTCGACTTGCCCGACCCGGACAGTCCCATGAGCACCGATATTTCGCCGCGCGCAACGCTCAACGAGGCGCCCGCGACGCCGACGATGACGCCGTATTTATTCTGAATATCGGTGCGAGTCCCCCCGGCATCGAGTGCGGCCAGCGCCTCGCGCAGGCTCGAGCGCCGGTCGCGTCCCGGCTGCACGAACAAAATGTCGACATCCTTGAATTCAACGGCGGCGTTCATCGCGACGCTCCGCGCTCGGAGGGTCTGCTCATGCGATCCAGAATGATGGCGAGCAGCACGATGGTGAAGCCTGCTTCGAAGCCCATGCCAACCTGTACCGAGTTCAAGGCGCGCACCACCGGCACGCCGAGACCTCCCGCACCCACCAGCGCCGCGATCACCACCATCGACAAGCTCAGCATGATGCACTGGGTCAGCCCCGCAACGATGGTCGAGGCGGCGCTCGGCAGTTCCACTTTCCACAGTAACTGCATCGGCGTTGCGCCGAAGGCTTCGCCCGCCTCGATGAGCGGCTTCGGCACCGAGGAAATCCCGAGGTGCGTGAGCCGAATGGGCGCGGGCAGCGCGAAGATCACCGTCGAGATGAGTCCGGGGACGACCCCGAGTCCGAACAGCACGAGCGTCGGAATCAGGTACACGAAGGTCGGCAGCGTCTGCATCAGGTCGAGCGCCGGACGCAATGCCGCGAACAGCCGCGGACGGTGCGCGGCCGCAATCCCCAACGGCACGCCGATGGCCGCCGAGGTGATGGTGGCGACCACGACCAGCGCGAGGGTCTCGATGGTCGCCACCCAGTAGCCTTGATTGAGGATGAACAACAGCGCCAACGCCACGAAGGCGGTGAGCGACCACGAGCGCCGCAGGCCCCAGGCCAGAGCCGCCGCGGCCACGATCAGCGCCGGAGCGGGCAGGGCGCGGAGCAGCGCCGTCACCCCATAGACCATGCCGCGAATGACGATGGAAATCCCATCGAACACGAAGGTGCCATGGCGCTTGACGAAGTCGATCGACACCGCCATGGCATCGCCGACCGGAATCTTGTGGCTCACTATCCATTGTTCGAAGCCGCCCGGACGCGGCGGCGGTGCGGCGTGCGCGAGCGCCACGCCGGCAGGCTGCCCGTCGAAGGTCGACACGCCCTCGAGCCAGGCCTTGGTCGCCGTAGGATTGGCTTTCAGCCACTCGGTCGCCGCGAGATCGGGGGCCTCATGGCGGTCCAAGATGGCCGCCATCATTTCGCTCTCGCCGCGCAGCGAGAATTTCAGATTGTTGAGCAGTCGGCCGACGTTCGGGCACTCGGCGCTGTAGCCCTTGCGGGTGACCGTATAAATAGTCGCGCCACCGAAGTTCGGGCCGAAGGCTTCGTCGCCGCCGGTGAGATATTTCAGATCGAAGCGCATGTTCATGGGATGCGGCTCCCACGCCAGGAACACGATCGGTTTCTTGTCGCGGTAGGCACGCTCGACTTGGGCCAACATGCCTTGCTCGCTCGATTCGATCAATTTGAAATCGCCGAGCCCGAACTGATTCTGCTTCAGCATCTCGAGCACGTGCCGGTTGCCGTCATTACCGGGTTCGATCCCATAAATCGAGTTGTTCAGTGCCGGCCCGAAGCGCTGAATATCCTTGAAGTCCGTGAGACCGGCGGCGTAGGTATAGGCCGGCACGGCGAGGGTGTACTTCGCGCCGGTGAGATTGGCGCCGATCACCACGACCGACCCGTCCTGCACGTAACGGCTGCGGTCGGCTTCCTGCGCCGGCATCCAATTGCCCAAGAACACATCGATGTCCTTGTTCTGCAGGGAGGCAAACGTGACCGGAACCGACAGCACGGTGATGGTCGGCGTATAGCCGATCGAGCGCAGCAATTGGGTCACCAGCGCCGTCGTAGCCGTCACGTCGGTCCAGCCGACATCGGAGAAGCGTACGGTTTGGCATGTAGAGGGTTCGCCGTTGCTCCCCGCCGAGTCGGCGAGTGTCGGCGTCGACGTGAGTACGGTTAGGACGGCGAGCAGCGGCACGATGAGTTGCGCGAGGGAGCGCCGCGTTAGGAGGCCCAAGCGGAGCACGAGGCTCGCGCGGAGCACGAGGCCCATGCGTGTGACAAAATGGATTCGGGGTGCTGAGTGGTCCGCGGATGCGGTTTCAGTCATTCCCGAGGGCTTGACCGGGTGGCCCGACCGGCGGCATGATTGCGCCCGCGAATCGATCTTTGAATAGCCGCTAGACGAGTTCTGACTGGCGCTCACCCATGCATCCCTAGTTGTCTGACAATAAACGCTTACCTAAAGACAGCTACGGATCTTACGCACAACATTTGCCGGGCGTCCACAAGCGCAGCCCGCGACTTGCGAAGGCGGCACGATTGAACAAGCAGTCAACGAGCACTGAAGTTGGTGCGCGCGCTAGAGATGGCGCGCCGGCCGCAGGACCGGCTGCGGGTCCGGTCGCAGGGCCGGCCGCGGGCGAACGCTTCGCGTCCATCAATCCCGCCACCGGCCAAGTCATCGGGTACGTCACCGTCGACGGGGCGGCGCAGATCGACGCCGCGGTGGCCACCGCAGAGCAGGGTCAGGTGCGCTGGGCCGGCATGACGGGCGCCGAACGCGCCCGCGTGTTGCGGCGGGCGGCCGAGCTCCTACGATCGCGCAATCAGGAGCTCGCGGAACTCGAGACCCGGGACACGGGCAAGCCTATTCAAGAGACGCGGGTCGTCGACGTGGCGTCGGGCGCGGATTGCTTCGAATACTTTGCCGGTCTCGCACAAAGCCTCAGCGGCGAGCAGATCGATCTGGGGAGTGCGGCGTTCGGCTACACCCGCCGTGAACCCTTAGGCGTGGTCGCCGGCATCGGCGCCTGGAATTACCCGCTGCAAATCGCCTGCTGGAAGGCCGCTCCGGCGCTCGCTTGCGGTAACGCCATGATCTTCAAACCCGCCGAACTCACGCCCTTCACGGCGCTCGAGCTGCAAGAAATATTGCTCGAGGCCGGATTGCCCGCCGGGGTATTTCGGGTGGTGCAGGGTTTTGCCGAGACGGGCCGACTGCTCACGCGCCATCCGCGGATTCGCAAGGTCTCGCTCACCGGTGAAGTCGGCACCGGCAAGGCCGTCATGCGCGACGCCGCTGAGACCCTCAAGGCCGTAACCCTCGAATTGGGCGGCAAATCGCCGCTGATCGTGTTCGACGACGCCAAGCTCGACAATGCCGTCGGCGGGGCACTGCTGGCGAACTTCTATTCCTCGGGCCAGGTGTGCTCGAACGGCACGCGGGTGTTCGTGCACCGCGCCGTCATGCCGGCCTTCCTCGAGCGTCTCGTGAAGCGCGTCGCCGCGATGCGCATCGGCGACCCCATGAATCCCGAGACGCAGGTGGGCGCTCTCATCTCCGAACCGCACATGCACAAGGTGCTCTCGTACATCGAGCGCGGCCGCGCGGAGGGCGCCCGCGTGTTGACCGGAGGGATGCGGGTGACCACCGGGGAACTCGCCAACGGCTACTTCGTCGCGCCCACGGTCTTCGCGGGATGCCGCGACGACATGGCGATCGTGCGCGAGGAGATTTTCGGCCCCGTCATGTCGGTGCTGGAATTCGAGGACGAAGCGGAAGTCATCGAGCGCGCCAACGCGACCGAGTTCGGCCTGGCCGCGGGGGTGTTCACCAATGATCTGACGCGCGCCCATCGAGTGATCGCGCGATTGCAGGCCGGCACCTGCTGGATCAATCACTACAACGTCACCCCGATCGAATTGCCGTTCGGCGGCGTGAAGCTCTCCGGCTTGGGGCGCGAAAACGGCCGCGCCGCGCTCGAACACTATACTCAGCTGAAGAGCGTCTACGTCGCGATGGGCGACGTCGATGCGCCGTACTGATGGACACGCCGGAGCGCTTCGACTACGTCATCGTGGGCGCGGGTTCCGCGGGCTGCGTACTGGCGGACCGCTTGAGCGCGGACGGGCGCACCACCGTGCTGCTGCTCGAATATGGCGGCTCCGACCGCTCGATCTTCATCCAGATGCCCTCGGCGCTGTCGATCCCGATGAACATGCCGAAATACAACTGGTTCTATCATACGGAGCCCGAACCGCATCTGGGCGGCCGCGTCATGCACACGCCGCGCGGCAAGGTGCTGGGCGGCTCGTCCTCGATCAATGGCTTGGTTTACATTCGCGGCAATGCACAGGACTTCGAGGGCTGGAGAGCGCAAGGTGCCATCGGCTGGGCCTATCGCGACGTGCTGCCCTATTTCCGGCGCACCGAGAAGCGCCAGGAGGGGGGCAATGAGTATCGCGGCGACGGCGGCAAGGTCGGCACTCGCTACGGCACGCTCGAGAATCCGTTGCACGCGGCCTGGCTTAAGGCAAGCGTCCAAGCGGGTTATCCGGCCACCGACGATGTGAACGGCTTTCAGCAAGAGGGCTTCGGCCGCATGGACATGACGGTGGCGGAGGGCAGGCGCGCGAGCGCCGCCAATGCCTACCTCCGGCCGGCAATGCGGCGCTCCAACTTGAAAGTGCTGACGCATGCGCTCGCGACGCGCATCGTGTTCGACGGCCGGCGCGCCGTGGGACTGGAATACCTGCGGGGCGGCGCCACGCACTCGGTGGGCGTCAACCAGGAACTCATTTTGTCGGGCGGTCCCATCAATTCCCCGCAACTATTGAAATTGTCGGGGGTCGGGCCGGGGCCGGAATTGCAGGCGCTCGGCATCCCGGTGATTCACGATCTGCCCGGCGTCGGGGAGAATCTGCAGGATCATCTGGAATTTTATTTCCAGGTGGCGTGCAAGGAACCGATCACCTTG
>Ga0116229_10009274_pt1 | contig 15057 bp, 13 predicted proteins | sample S1TSphgellanicum_3_FD_87313 | JGI IMG/M metagenome (GOLD analysis project Ga0116229, IMG submission 87313) | Host-associated microbial communities from peat moss isolated from Minnesota, USA - S1T2_Fc - Sphagnum magellanicum MG | ecosystem: Host-associated > Plants > Peat moss > Unclassified... | reverse complement strand
CTCCGAAAGCCGGTCGAGAATCGACTGACTTGCCCTGCCTGCGCCATAGGGGGCGCCAGTTTGGCTCGGACGTTGCAGATGGGTCGCAGTGGACACAATTTTCAGGGCATCAGCGCCGGTTAGATGATTCCAGCCGCTCTCCACGGTCTCGACCCACTCTGTCTCATCGCGCATCGTAATACACGGCACTTGATAGAAGAATGCTTCCTTTTGCACGCCGCCGGAATCCGTCAGGATAAACGCAGCACAGCGCTCGAGCTCAACCATCTCGCTAAACGACACCGGCTCCATCACCATCAGATTGGACAGCAGTCTGGAAAGACCGTACTTGCCGATTAGTGCTCGCGTACGCGGGTGCAGCGGAAATACGATTCGGATTTTTTGACTCAGTTCGTCCATGGCTTTGAGAATCTGCCCCAGTCGTCTTTCATCATCCGTATTTTCGGCACGATGGCAGGTGGCAAGAGCATAGGCGCCCTCGGTCAGGCCACTCGTCTCGAGGATGCGTCTATCACACCCAGCGTGAGCCAATTGGTACAGGGCGACGTCGTACATGACGTCGCCAGTATGATGCACGCCCGCTGTCATACCTTCCGCAGCCAGATTGCTGACCGCAGTGGTGGTGGGGCAGAACAGTAGCGTCGAAATCCTGTCGACCACGACGCGATTGATTTCCTCGGGCATGCGCATGTTGAAAGATCGCAAGCCGGCTTCAACGTGAGCAACCCGTATGTGCATCTTTGCTGCGGCGAGCGCTCCGGCAAGCGTCGAATTGGTGTCTCCGTAGACAACCAGCCAGTCAGGCGCCTCGCTCGTGAGGACCTCCTCGATCGCCGTCAGCATTCGACCGGTCATCCTTCCATGCGTACCCCCGGATATCTCCAGATTATATTTGGGCCGCGGGATGTCGAGCTCTTGGAAAAAAACATCCGACATGTTTGCGTCGAAATGCTGGCCGGTATGCACGATGCACTCGTCGATGTGACGGTATTGGGGTTCCCGCAGGGCGCGAGAGATCGCTGCGGCTTTGATGAACTGCGGCCGCGCCCCCACCACCGTGACAAGCTTCATGACGTGGCTCGTCGCAGGGCTGAAACCACGGTCTCCTGCTTCGCTCGATCGATGCGGGGGTACATCGGAAGGCTTAATACGCGCTCTGCGACAAAACTCGCGTGCTCCAGCTGACCCCGTGCGCGGCAACGATCACGATACGCAGGTTGATTGTGCAGCGGCGTCGGGTAATGTACTGCCGTAGGGATACCTTCATCCTTGAGTTTGCGCACAACCTCATCGCGATCCTTGACGAGAACCGTGAACTGGCCCCATACGCAGCTCCGGTCGCTGCGCACCTTGATCGGCGTGACTGACGGCACGGCCTCAAGCAGTTCGATGTACTGCGCGCCGGCGACAATTCGTGATGCAATGTCATGCTCGAACTGAGGCAGCTTGCCCAACAACACTGCGCACTGCAGCGTGTCCATGCGACCGCCGACGCCAACGCGTGTATGAAAGTAGCGCTTCTCCTGACCGTGCACGCGAATTTCGCGCATTGCCTGAGCAAGGCCTGCATCGTCGGTGAAAATCGCACCACCGTCGCCATAACATCCAAGCGGCTTGCTTGGGAAAAAGCTGGTACAGCCAATCGTCGACAGCGCGCACGACTTCCGGCCCTGATACGTCGCACCAAAGCTCTGCGCGGCGTCCTCGACTACAGGGATGCCACCATGCCGCGCGGCGATCTCATTAATCTCGGACATATCTGGTGGCTGGCCGTAGAGCGACACGGGCATGATGGCACGTGTCTTGGCCGTAACGGCAGCCTCAATTTCAGCACTCGCAATGTTGCAGGTGTCTGGCTCGACATCGACCAACACCGGTGTTGCACCCAGTAGAACAATGGTCTCGACCGTCGCTGCAAAGGTGAAGGGGGTGGTGATAACCTCGTCGCCGGGACCGATTCCAAGTGCCATCAAGGAGATCAGCAGCGCTTCCGTTCCCGAGGCCACCGTGACGCAATGGGTTGACCCGGTGAACCGCTCGAGCGACTTCTCGAGTTCACGCACCTCCGGTCCCATGATGAATTGCCCATGGTCGACTACCGCCTGCATGCGCGCGGCGATATCCATCCGAAGGTGCTGGTCGTGCACCCGCAGATCCATGAACTCCATTTTCATGGCGCGAGCTCGCAGGCGTCAGACGTGGTCTGATATGCCAGACCACATGTGCACACTGTCCGGCCAGTCCCTCTAAGCCGCTCGCCACACTGGCACATCCATCCTTTGCGCTTGGCAGGTACACCCACCATCAGCGCGTAAGGCAGAACGTCCGAGCGGACCAGTGCTCCTGCGCCAATAAAGGCATATTCGCCAATCGTCGCCCCGCATACAACAGTACAATTGGCGCCCAGAGTTGCGCCACGGTGGACCTTGGTACGCCGATATTCGTTCTTGCGTGGTACTGCCGAGCGTGGGTTGTAGACATTGGTGAATACCATGCTTGGGCCACAAAATACCTCGTCGTCTAGTTCGACCGCGTCATATACCGACACGTTGTTTTGAATCTTGACGTTATTGCCGATCACAACATCGTTGGCGACGAACACGTTTTGCCCAAGTGAGCAGCGCTCACCGATCTTGGCCTGGGCAGAGACGTGCGTCCAATGCCACACCCGAGATCCAGCACCGATTTGGGCACCGTCATCGACGATTGCAGTAGGGTGAATAAAGAGGTCCATGTTAGATATCCAGCGGAAGAGCCACGCGTCTGCCATCGCGCGCAGATTGATAGGTTGCGATCAACAGCTCAAGGGACCTGAGTCCTTCGCGTCCGTCGGTCTGCGGATTTGCCTCTCCACGCAACACGTGGATGACGTTGTCGTAGTAAAGGCCGTGGCCGGCACCGTACACCGAGGTCGTTGCATAGCTGGCTTCCTTGATGCACGCGTCCTCCTCGCGTTGGTCGGCGAACTCCCAGTGATGAATTTCATTGACGGCAACACCGCCCACCCGGGCCGTGCCACGTTCGCCAAGAATCGTGATGCTACCTTCAAGGTTCTTCGGATACGTCAACATCGTTACGTTCATCGAGCCAAGCGCGCCTGAGCGCCATCGCAAGCTGAGCACCGCGGTATCCTCCACTTCGATATTGCGAGCCAGCGTTGCTGTATAGGCCTGCAGACTTTCGACCGGCCCGACGAGCCAGTCGAGTAGATCGACGTAATGGCTGGCCTGATTCATGAGCGCGCCGCCGTCGAACTCCCAGGTGCCACGCCAGGCAGCGCTATCGTAGTATTCCTGCGGCCGGGTCCAGAAAACATTGACGTTGACCATGAAGATCCGGCCGAACCGGCCCTGACTGACGGCTGATTTCAGGAGCTGCAGCGTGGAATTACAGCGATTCTGTTTGACCACGAACAGCCGCACGCCGGCTTCATCGCAGGCGCGAACCATCCGCAGACCGTCCTGCCAGCGCGTTGCCATCGGCTTTTCGGTAATGACGTGCCGGCCACTCATCGCGACCTCGCAAGTCTGCGTCGCATGCAACCCGCTCGGCGTACAGATGATGACAGCGTCGGGATCGCCTTGTGTCATCAGGCCTAGCAGCGTTGTATGAGCGGGCACGTTGAGGGTGCTAGCCAGCGCCGCGGCGGCATCCGGATTGACGTCGCAAACGCCAATCAACTCGGCGCGGTCCGCATGTTTGGCGATCGCCGCAACATGATTGGCCGCAATCCTGCCGCATCCAACCAACCCGAAGCGGACCTTTCGTCCAGCCACGGGGGCTCCAAAATTCCTCATCTCACGCCTTCGTGATATTTGGCGCCGGGTCGAGGAAACGTCCACGGGAATCGACCACCAGTCTCGCATGTTTCTGGATCATCGAATAGTCAAACGCATCGTGGTCGGTTGCGATCAGCACACAATCGTAAGTCGCAAGCGAGGACGGCGAGAGCGCCACGCTCGCGAGATCGAAGGAGTGCTCGCGCATCTTGGGAAACTGCGGAATGTGCGGATCACTGTAGGCAATTTCAGCGCCCAAGGCCTGGAGCTTTTCCATCAAAATCACCGAAGGTGATTCACGCATGTCATCGACGTTCTTCTTGTACGCGATGCCGATGATCAGAATACGACTCCCCTTAACTGAACGGCAGGTTTCGTTGAGCGCTGCAACCACCTTGCTGACCACGTAGTCGGGCATGCCGGAATTGACTTCGCCTGCGAGCTCGATAAAACGCGTATGCACTCCATACTGCCGCGCTTTCCAGGTCAGGTAAAACGGATCGATCGGAATGCAATGGCCGCCAAGACCAGGGCCCGGGTAATACGGAACGAAGCCAAATGGCTTGGTTGATGCGGCACGGATCACTTCATGGATATCAATATCCATTTTGTCGGCAACGACCTTCATTTCGTTGACCAGGCCGATGTTCACCGCACGATGGATGTTTTCAAGCAGCTTGGTGAGCTCGGCCACTCGCGTTGAGGTCACCGGGACAACGCGATCAATCACCTCACCATACAGTGCCAGCCCAACCTTCAGACAGTCAGCCGTGGTGCCACCACATATCTTTGGAATGGTCCGCGTCGCGAAGTTCGGATTGCCCGGGTCCTCGCGTTCCGGCGAATAGACCAGGAATACATCTCGTCCCACGATCAGGCCAGCAGCCTCGATGCGCGGCAAGAGTTCTTCCTCGGTAGTGCCAGGATACGAGGTGCTTTCAAGCGAAATAATCTGACCGGTGCGAAGATAAGGCACAACGGACTCAACCGTGTTGATCACAAAACTCAAATCAGGTTCACGATATTGATTCAGTGGCGTGGGCACGCACATGATCAGCGCATCGGCTTTGGCCGCCTGGGAGAAATCCACGGTCGCAATCACAGGCCCAGCGAACGCCACACGAATTGCTTCGCTCGGAATGTGGCGGATGTAGCTTTCGCCGCAAGAAAGTGCCAGCACCTTGGTTTGATCGATATCAAATCCGATGACCGGAAACCCGGCTTCAGCAAAGCGCAGGAGCAACGGCAGCCCAACGTATCCCAAGCCCACGATACCGATCACAGCCGTACGACTGGCAAACTTTCGAATCAGCTCATCGCGCACCACGCTGCAATCGAGCTGTTGAAGCGATTCAGCCCATTCGGTAGAGGAGCGAAGCTTAAGCAGTTGTTTGGTCGGCTCGGCGGGGGTCGTAGAGCGGCCGCTGATGAGGGTTTGCAGATTGGATAAGTCGATGGCCATAAACTGAGTTTCTTGTGGATCAAAGTTAAATGTGTCTCGACTTCCACAAACGAGAAGTCAATAGTTCCGCTAAAAGGAGGCGGATATTTTATTTTTTTCGAGATTCTAACTAAAGTGTCAATCTGCCACGACAAAATAATTCACACTTTTGTCTCCAATGCGACTATTGGTCTAATCTACAACAGACTGTCAGTATTCCTTTAGCTCGCCACCATCGCGAAAAACGCGGACAAGCCCCGGTTTTCTGCCCAGCGCCACTTTCACGACTAAGCGTCAGCCGTCGGCCCAGTCGAAGTCTCGACCAATGTGCCATCGCTGATGGTCAGCTGCCTCCGCGCCTTTTCTTCCCACTCGCTTGCGCATCGGTGAGATCTGAGAGGAGCAAGGAATAGATAGCCGCCTCGTGCGCCTGGCCATCATGGATGATTCTGCTTCTGGCAATTGCCTCGAACTGACAGCCCAACTTCTCGGCCACGCGCCTACTTGCCATGTTTTCAAGGCGAGTGACCACTTCCAGGCGTACCAGGTTCATTTCCTGGAAGGCAAATTTAGCTGCCAGGCGCGCCGCGCTCTCCGCGACGCCACGGCCGAGCCGGCGTTCGCGTACCCAGTAGCCCAAGTTGGCAAATCGGTGTACCGAATTGATTTGATTGATTCCTACGCATCCCAGGGCCTCCCCCGTTACCGAATCGAAAATGCCGAACTCTCGGTCACTCCCCGAGGCCCAGTTTCGCTGGCATCTGGTGATCCACTCCTCCGTATCCAAGCGTGAATAGGTATCGGTACACCAGGACATCCACCGTCCCACCGTTGCGATCGACTCTCGGACCGCATCGAACAAAGGCTCTCTGTCTTCAGGCCGCAAGGGTCTGATTATCACGCTCTGCGACTCGCTCTCTGCTTTTGAGATGGATGACAAATCGGGGGAACGCTTTCAGTTGGAAATCTTGCGGGCAGCCGTGTATAGCGCGCAGCAAGTCATACTGTTCACTGCGCGAGTAGAACGATCATTCGCTGTGGCCGGTTTCATCGGCGAACCGTCCGTACTTACGGCGACAGTGCCGCCAGTTCGGCCTTCTGTTTACGGGTGAGGCCAGAGCACACCAATCCATACGAGTGTTCCGCGAGGCGTTCGATTTCGTCGGTCGGTACGTCAGCGTCGAGATTCACACTGATCCAATAGCGCCGGTCCAGGTGCGAGCGATGGCCAACACCTGTGTATTGCTGCCGCAGAACATGCGCGAGATTCGGGTCGCACTTCAGAATCACGTTTTCGATGCCCCGGATAGACAAAATAGCGAACATCTTTCCCATGACCTTGTAGATCAAGATCCCGGGCGTGGATGCCCTTGGGGCGGACATGGGCTTCGATACGGCGCCCGGCATGGCGTCGAGCTTGCCCTTTAAGGCGGCTGTTGGCCCGCTCAGTTCAGGTCCCGGACCTTCAGTTCGGGCTCGTCCCCGTTTGTTTGGAAGCTTTTCCAAAACAATCTCACTCATGGATGTTGGGGTTTGCGAGACCTATTTTTCCATTAGAACAAGACTCCCACCACCCCCCTGGCGGACCTCACGTCTGCGGAATCTGGGTTATGGAGTACACATCTTGCACGACTTTCGCCATTTTTCGGTAGTCGGGTGAAGCGAGCACGATCAGACCGGCCAGGCCGACAGCCAGTATCCATTTTTTCGGAAGCTTCGGCAGTTCACCTCCAGGAGCTACTCGCACCATTAATTGCCCTGAGCGAAAGCAAGCCGAGTTGACGGCAAGTTCGTTTACGACTGAGCGCCGTGCCATTTCCAGTCGTCGATAAATCGCTGGATTTCTCGATCAGCATTCCCGCCCGATGGACCGGATCTTGCAGACAAGCTGCGCTTGAAAAAACCGGCCAAAGCATATTTGCCCGGCACAAAACTGGTGACAAAATCATTCCTTGGCAAGATCGCCCGCGCATACCTTAGGCGGGTCTTCTGGCAAAGGATTTGCACCCCGAAAGGCCAAGCCTTGCAAGACACGTCCGTTGCGCACCAGGTCCCAGCCGAGTCGGTGATTGTGGAAGCCGGGGAGATGCTCCGCTCGCAGCTTCCTGCGGACGCCCGGCATCGCATCCTTGCAACCGGCATCGTGCTTGCCACCTTCGTCGGATTTCTTGCGACGGTTCCGTTCGTGCGCACCCCCCTGCCCCGTGTGCCGGCCTTCATCCCCGCCTACGAATCGGCGCTGGCGCTGTGCGAACTCCTGACCGCGGTGCTGTTGGCCCTTCAGTATCTGCGCACCGGCGTTCCGCGAATCCGCATTCTTGCCGCCGGATATCTGTTTACGTTTCTCATCATGATTCCGCACGAGCTGGTCTATCCGGGCGTTTTCTCGGAAACCGGGCTTCTCGGTGCGAGCAATCAGACGGCGTCTTGGATCTACATCTTCTGGCACGCCGGATTCCCGCTTTTCGTGCTGGGCTATGTCTTCAACTCGCGCGAGGCGCCGGCGATAAGAACCCCCCCGCGCGCGCGCGAGTTCGTCTGGCTGATCATCGGCGTCGTCGTACTCGTGCTTGCCATCACCTGGCTTTGCACCCGGGGCGAATCGGTTCTACCGACGATCATCCAAGGCAGCAACTATTCTCTTCTGGTCTCCAAGGGCATCAGTCCGGCTGTCCTGGCCCTTTACGTCATCTGCTTTCTTGCCGTGCTGCGCGAGTCGCGCGGCACCACGCTTGACATCTGGGTCTTGACGGTCATGGCGGTTGGCGTGCTCGACGTGGCGCTGGCCGCCGTGCTCGGATCGGCGCGCTTTGATCTCGGCTGGTACGTGGGCCGCTGCTTTGGCTGGATCGGTGGCACGGTTGTGCTGATGCTTTTGCTCTGGGAGAGCAATCAGCTCTATGGTTTGCTGGCTGCGTCGATCGATCTTGCCAGCAAAAAGCTTCTTGAAGCCAACGAATCGCGCACGGCGCTGGCCCGGGCGCAGCGGCTCGATGCGATGGGTCAATTGACCGGCGGCGTTGCGCACGACTTCAATAACGTCTTGCAAGTCATCAGTCTGAACCTGCACATCCTGAAGATGAAACATGGCGAGCTCGATGGCGTGCGCGAAGGGCTGACACGATCGCTCGAGAGCGTACAGAAAGGTGCGCGCCTGTCCGCCTCCTTGCTGTCGTTCGCGCGCAAGCAGCCGTTGCGTCCGGAAGCCACTGATATCGCTCGCGTGCTGAAAGAGATGGACGATGTACTCAGGCCCACGATTGGCAGTGAATTCGAAATCGAGACACGTATCGCAGAGGGTCTCTGGCACGCTCTGATTGACCCGGCCCTCCTGGAAAACGCGCTACTCAATCTCGCCCTTAACGCCCGCGATGCGATGCAAGGCGGTGGCAGGCTCACGATCGAGGCGTCAAACGAGACGTTAAGCGATCAGTTCGCGCTCGAGCTGGGGCAAGACTTCAGCCCTGGCCAGTATGTTGTCATCGCGGTCACCGATACCGGCACCGGCATCGAGGCTGCCGTTCTGGATCGGATGTTCGAGCCTTTTTTCACGACCAAGGCGGTCGACAAGGGCACGGGCCTTGGTCTTAGCATGGTCTATGGCTTCGTCAAGCAAAGCGCAGGACACATCAAGGTGTTAACCGAACTCGGGCACGGCACGACCGTGAAGCTGTACTTGCCGCGCTCGCTGGCATCGACACGAGCCGCGCGTCCCGAGTATCAAAATGCCGATGGCGGCAGTGAAACCATCCTCGTGGTTGAAGACGATCCAGCCGTCAAGGCAGCTGCCATGGAAGTCATCGCTGCACTGGGCTATGGCGTCATGTCTGCAGCAAGTGCGGCTGAAGCGTTCGATCTGATCGAAAGCGGTGCCCATGTCGATCTGGTCTTCACCGATGTCATCATGCCCGGGCCGCTTCAGACCACCGAGATGGTCGCCCGCATCAAGGAACGCTATCCTGCGATCGCCGTGCTCTACACCTCGGGCTACAGCGAAAACGCGATCATGCACAACGGCAGGCTCGATCGCGGTGTCGACCTGATTTCGAAGCCGTACAATCCGGACGAACTGTCATTAAAGATCAGGCAGGTGCTGGATCGCACGAAAAAGCGCAGCTCGAACAGCGACTACGGCCAGACCTCGGAGGTCTAAGGCCCGGGCAAGCCACGGGCGAGCGCGCATCGACCATGAGCCATGACTGAGCCCGCGCCCGCAGAGTTTGCCGTCGCATCCGCGAAAAGACGCGCGCATCCGCTTTCGTCATGGCGCGAGCCGCTGGTCACCTTCCTTGGCATGGCGATCACTGTCGGGCTGGTCAGCCGCTTCGCTCCCACCCCGGGCGCGCTGATCCTGGCTGGCGTTTTGACCATGACGCTGTCGCGCAACCGCCTCGCCGATTCATGGCGCGGGCGCCTCGAGGCGCTCGTCCTTTTGCCGCTGATTGCAACGGTGACGATGGCGGTTGGCTCGTTGCTCAAAAGCGCACCGTTATACGGCGCTGCGCTGTTCGTCGTTGCGCTTTTTGTCTCGATCTGGCTCAGGCGCTATGGCGCCTTCGCAGCCCGTGCAGGGACACTTCTGGCACTGCCTTTTGTCACGCTGATGCTGGTGCCGGGTCTTGCGCCAGGTGATCGTCGTTTCGGGCCGCCCTTGATTGCACTTCTCGCCCTGGTTGTCGTCGTCACCCTTCGCCTTTATGCCGTGCGGATACGCCTGCTGCCGGCCGCGCCGCCACGCACCTGGGGCAAGTCGCCAACGGCTGCCAGCAGCTTGCGTCCGAGTGCGACGACGCGCATGGCGCTGCAAATGGCACTCGCCCTGGCGCTTGCCTTCGCACTGGGTCGCGCCCTCCTTCCCTTGCACTACAGCTGGGTGGTCCTGACCGCCTTCATTGTCTGTAGCGGCAATCGCGGCCGCGTTGACGTGCTCTACAAGAGCGGCCTGCGCGTGCTTGGCGCTCTGGCTGGCACCCTTATCGCCACCACCTTGGCGACGCTTCTGCCCCATGACGCGTTATCCGGCGAGACACTGACGATCATGGTGCTTGTGATTCTTGGCATCGGGCTTTGGTTAAGGTCGTGGAGCTACGCGCTTTGGGCGCTCGTCATGACGCTTGTCGCCTCGCTCTTGCAAGGCGCAATGTCACCCAACGCAGCCGATGGCTCTCTCGCGCTGTGGCAGCGGGTCGGTGCGATCATCGTCGGCGCGATGTGTGGCCTCCTATGTTCCTGGTTCCTCTTGCCGGTGCGCTCGGAGCCTGTCGTCAGGCGCCGGCTTGGCGCAGCGCTTTCGGCATTAAGCGAGTTCCTTGCCGAGCCTTCGCAGGAAAAGCGCATGGCGCTGGAAGCGGCGCTTGAGGGCCTGCATGACATTGCCCGACCGTGGCTGGCCTGGGAGCGACTCGCGCGGCCGCGCGAGTCGCTCAAGCGTCCTGGCAAGTGGATTTTGCTTGCAACGCATTGCATCGAACAGGCCCTGCACCTGGACGATCTGCCCGCAAGCTTAAGACGCACCGTCGGCGAGGCGCGAAAGGCGCTGCGCGAACCCGAGGCGCTTGGCCCGGCACTTTTTGCTCTCTACAATGCCATTGATGCCGAGGCAAAAAGCAGCGGCAGCGAAACTTCGTTGACCGCGCACGGCAGCCGCGCGTAACCTCTTCCAACCGTCTCATAAAAGGGGGTAGCCATGGCCATCGAGTCGTTTGAGATCATCTCCGTGCCGGTCGCCGACCAGGAACGCGCAAAGAATTTTTACCAGAACGTCATCGGCTTCACGCTGGTGAGAGAAGAACCGATGGGCCCGGACATGAAGTGGATTCAGTTAAGCCCGAAGGACTGTCCGACCACGATCGCGCTGGTGTCATGGTTCGACACCATGCCGCCTGGCGGCCTGCAAGGCGTGATGATCAATAGCAACGACCTTGACCACGATGTCGCCCTCTTGACCTCGCGCGGCCTTGCGATGACGGAAATCAAGCAGGAACCGTGGGGCCGCTATTCGATGTTCTCCGATCCCGATGGCAACGGCTGGATTTTGCGCCAGCCGCTCGCCTAACGCGCGTCGTTCAGGCCGCAAGCGGCTCGGAGAGATCGCCGCCTGCAAAGGCAAATCGCATTCCGGGTGCGGCGAGATAGACGCGCACGCGAGGATGCGCGCGCCTGACCGCGCTTTCGAACTCGCCAAACGGCCGCGAACTCACGCCCATCATGGCGTGGAAGTGTTCATGCGGCGGATAGAGGATGACCACTTTCGGCTGCAAGGCCGTAACGCCGCGCACGACATCATCGACAAAATCGAGCTGGATGCCTGCCAAGAGAATATCGGTGTGCAGGCGCCTTGCGATGTCCCTGATTTCGCCATCGGTCATCTTCGAATTGAAACCCTCGTTGTAATTGAGGATCGACACGCCATTGGGCAAGACGACGTGAAAGCCTGTGTATGGCGCGTAGAAGGGGGCATGAAGCGCACTGTGAAAAGCCCATGACAGTTGCGTCGCGTTGCCGTGAAAGACCGCTTTTGATAGCGCCTTGTAGAGATTGATATCGCGATGCTTCCAGGACAGTGCGGTGACGGTAAAGCCGGGCACGGTGACGGCTTCAAAGCGTCTGGGGTCGATCGGGCGCAACTGCGCCGGTGCAATGCCGTTTCTGCGTCGCAGGAAGCGGCAGGTGGCGGGCGAACTGACGACAAGCGCGCCACTGGCCTTGGCGACAGCGGGCACGTCAAGGAAATGCTCTTCGTGGCCATGCGTCACGCAAATCACGCTGGCGTCCGTGAAATCATCGAGGTGAAACCATTGAGCGTTGCAGTACGGCCGAAAAAACGGATCAAAATAAAGCACTCCCGAAGTCGTGCGAATCGAAAGCGCCGACCAGCCGAAATAGCGGATTTCGATTTCGGGCCGATCGCCTCCAGAAGACGCTGCAAGGGTGTCTGAATGGACCATTTGTCGAGTCTACTCCGGGCATCTCAAGCCGTGTCAGGCGGCGTCGCTGTCGATAGCCAAGCCGCTTTACGAGGATGAAACGCTGGCGTCGTTTCGCTGTCGCGACGCCGATGACTACGTCATGGAAATCTACTGGGAAGACGCGCCTTGAGACGTGCTTCAGCACTACATCCCCCCGATGGCCTTTGACCGCCTTTTCTGGGGATAGCCGGACTTTGCGCTGTCACGCAGCGCCACTTGCGCGGAAATTCCGTCATGGCCTTCCTGCCCGGGAGAAAAAGGCGCGCCAAGCGCCCTCGTTGCAACGGGTAGAATGCTGCAAAGTGATCATTTCGGAGAACCAAAATCGACTCAGAACGTCCCCGAACGGGTAAACGCGCGCTCATCACAGGCATTACCGGTCAAGACGGCGCGTACCTCGCCGAATTCTTGATTGGTCAAGGCTACGAGGTGCATGGAGTCAAGCGGCGCACATCGCTCCTTAATACCGATCGCATCGATCATCTTTACCAGGATCCGCACGATTCGCAGCGGCGCCTGGTCCTGCACTACGGCGACATGACCGACTCGCTGTCGCTCTTGCGCATCATCCAGCAGGTGCAACCTGCGGAAATCTATAACCTCGCTGCGCAAAGCCACGTCGCCGTGTCATTTGAAGAACCCGAATTCACCGCGAACTGCGACGGCCTGGGTGTCTTGCGCGTGCTCGAGGCGATCCGTATCCTGGGCATGGAGAAGACCTGCCGCTTCTATCAGGCCTCGACGTCCGAACTGTATGGCCTCGTGCAGGAGACGCCGCAACGCGAAACGACGCCGTTTTATCCGCGCTCGCCCTATGGCGTGGCCAAGCTTTACGCCTACTGGATTACGGTCAACTATCGCGAGGCGTATGGCATTTACGCCTGCAACGGGATTCTCTTTAACCACGAGTCCCCGACGCGCGGTGAAACCTTCGTGACCCGGAAAATCACGCGCGCGCTCGCCCGCATCAAGCTTGGCATGCAAGACGAGCTGTATCTTGGCAACCTCGCAGCACGCCGGGATTGGGGCCACGCACGCGACTACGTCGAAATGCAATGGCTGATGCTGCAGCAAGACAAGCCGGAGGATTTTGTCATCGCCACGGGCGTGCAGTACAGCGTGCGCGAATTTGTCGACCTGGCAGCCAAGGAAATCGGCCTGTCCCTTAACTGGCAGGGCAGTGGTATTGACGAATGCGCGTTCGACGAGAAGGGTGTCAGGCGCGTGGCAGTGGACCCGCGTTACTTTCGCCCAGCCGAAGTCGAAACGCTGATGGGGGATGCGACCAAGGCGCACCAGAAGCTCGGCTGGAAGCCGAAGACCACCTTTGCCGAACTGGTCGCCGAAATGGCACGCGAAGATCTGAGATCGGCCGAGCGCGATGTGCTCATCAAGCGCCACGGCTACCGCGTGCTGGATCAACACGAATAGCGTGGATACGCACTGCAAAATCTTCATCGCAGGTCACAAGGGGCTTGCCGGCGGCGCGACAGTGCGCGCGCTGAAGAAGGCTGGCTATGACCATCTGCTGCTGCGCTCGCGCGCCGAGCTCGACCTTGAGAACGCTGGCGCGACGCTTGCGTTTTTCGAGGAGGCGCGACCGGACTATGTCGTGCTCGCTGCCGCGAAGGTTGGCGGCATTCTTGCCAATAACACGTATCCGGCAGATTTCCTGATGCGCAACCTGGCGATCCAGCACAACGTGTTTACGGCTGCGCAAAAGACCGGCGTCAGGCGCCTGCTGTTTCTCGGGTCCTCGTGCATCTATCCGCGCGACTGCCCGCAGCCGATCAAGGAGGACTATCTGCTCACGGGTCCCCTTGAGGCCACCAACCGGCCTTACGCGCTCGCCAAGATCGCAGGCGTCGAGATGTGCTGGTCGTATAACCGCCAGCACGACACGCGCTATCTGGCCGTAATGCCGACCAACCTGTACGGTCCGGGTGACAATTACGACCTGGCGTCCTCCCACGTCCTGCCGGCCTTGATGCGCAAGATCGACACGGCGATGAAGGACGGCAAAAGCGAGGTCGAGATCTGGGGCACGGGCAAACCACGGCGCGAGTTGCTCTACGTCGACGACCTCGCCGACGCACTGCGCTTTCTGCTCGAACTCGACGACGAGCGGTTTTTTACCCTGGTCAAGCCCGAGCGCTGCCCGCTGATCAACGTCGGCAGCGGCAAGGATGTCACGATCGCCGAAATTGCTGCCACCGCCGCGCACGTGCGTGGCTTTCAGGGCCGCTTCGTGTTCGATACCAAAAAGCCGGATGGCACGCCGCGAAAGCTGCTCGAGGTCAGCCGCATGACGGCACTGGGCTGGACCAGCAGCACCGATCTTGCCAGCGGCATTCGCCAGACGTTCGCTGCCGATTTCGCGCCAAGAGGTGCGGCGCAGGCCTTGCGGCCCGACAGGAACATGGCCTAGCGCCCCATCGGCCGGTGCTCGCAGGCAAACCCCTTGCAACCCGTCGGCCGATTCGACTCCTGCATTTTTCCCGGCACGCTTTGCCCGTCTCACCGTGACGGCGCGAGGTGGCTGGCGTGACTTACTCGCTGGGCCGGATCTCGACGTCGATTTTGTCGTAGCCCTTGAGCCAGTAGAAGAGCATCGAAACCATCCAGCTCAAGGCAAAGACGGCGATGATGAGATACCCCAAGGCGCCGAAGTTGTCATTCAGGTGGCCGACGGCGTCCCACAGCGCGCCTGTCAGATGAAGCCGTTCGCGGATCATGCCCAGGGCCTCGACACCCCCTACGATGAATGCCACCAGCACCGACACGAAGGTGATCGTCAAGTTGTAATAGAGCTTGCGCAAGGGCTTGACGAAGGCCCAGCCATACGCGCCTAACATCAGGATGCTGTCGG
>Ga0116229_10009273_pt1 | contig 15057 bp, 9 predicted proteins | sample S1TSphgellanicum_3_FD_87313 | JGI IMG/M metagenome (GOLD analysis project Ga0116229, IMG submission 87313) | Host-associated microbial communities from peat moss isolated from Minnesota, USA - S1T2_Fc - Sphagnum magellanicum MG | ecosystem: Host-associated > Plants > Peat moss > Unclassified... | reverse complement strand
TAAATACATGAGTAAAAAAGATATTTCAATTTTTGAAAACATTTAATATGCATGCTACTCATTTCTGACTTGCAAATACAAATATCCAATTTATTTTGGACCCATATGCAACTACAACATATTTCACATAACATGTATTTAATAAATTCCAAATTTTGGAAACGTTTGAAAATAATTTGAAACAAATTGGATAGTGTTTTAAAAATTCAAAATTACAAATTCAACTTAATGGCTAACAGGCCCAATGCATATTATCATTATTGATAATGATTAGAAGAATCATAATCTCATATATGATAGAAATAAACAAATCAATAACATCATAATTACATTCAATCGTATAAAAATGTATTGCAAATAAAATAAATGGAAATATAAGAATTCAAAAATTAGGTTATGCATTTTTAATGCTTAACAAATGGTTGCTCAATTTGCTATTTACTTTGTTTTTTTTTTAACCTTTGTATCATGCATTTAAATTCATTAATACATTTCCTTTTTAAAGAACGCACTTTTGTACCAAAATCACAACTTACATTAAGTGAATTAAAATTCAATTCAATTGATATAAAGTGTCCATTAATCATAAATCAATATCTTAATCGTCCTTATCATTATGAATCATCATTATTAAAAAATGCATGGACAAACCATTATAGCCAACCACCCAATTCAACTTTGAATGGTCTTCACACGAAACAAACCATTCATGATTTCGTTGAGTGAGCAAATCCCACTAGAAATTCACCAAAGTGGTCGTGTAATGAAAGGCAATGGCGGTTTAGGATTTTTTTACTTGAAATGCCTTTGACCATGTAAGTTAAATGTCACATGGCTTAACTTGGGCGGCCAATGTTTATTTTGCGACCTTAACCTTTGACATGCAACCAAAACAAGGGCTTGCAAAGGTGCGGGCCGAAGTGAAGCTCGGGAGTCACATTTCATGCTTCCAAGAATGTAAGAGGGTGTGAGAAAATGAACGCACACACTTTCAAATGGGTTCCCATTTTAGGAGTTGAAAGCTCAATAGACTTCCAAATTTTCAGAAAACATTTTCAAAAGTCAAGACTCATTGGATCAAAAATTTCATTATACCATTGCAAAGCTCCTGGAATGTAGATGTCTAATATGGGCTTGCATGTCCCATTCGAATATTTAAAACATAAGTTATGACCAAAAAAAATGTTTAGAATCAAATTGCCAACTTGACTCCCGACCATTCAAAGTCAGGAATCTCCTTGATTTACTTGTTTATAGGTGACATACTAGATATCATTGAAAAGCTCTTGACAAAGGCTATAACTTTGTTTTAAATCTCACCTTAATCAGAGGTCCTCACAAAAAGTTATGAGTTTCCAAAGTTACGATAATCCCAATTTTGAGAATTTCAGGAGTAAAATTCAAAGGGAAAAAAAATAAATTTGTATGTTATTATCAAACATGGCACAAGATTTGAGATTATTTGGGCACATTGTGTATGGCAATATATTTCACATCCTTGATTTAGATTATTGATTTTAGACTTGGGTGCTTCTTTTCCCAAACAATGTTCTTGGTAATGTTGAACAATCTAATGATAGGTGGGCATATTCACAATTAGGGTACTCAAAGGACGGTCTAATGGAAAAAGGATTGCAAAGGATAATTTTGGATTTTTATTACATTTACTATTTCATGATTAGAGTGGATTGGTATATGACTATAACTAGAATGATGTCATGTTAATTTAATAAAAAAAAATCCAAAAATAGATTGGATATAATATTGATGTCCTTTTGAGTCTTTTTAAACAATTTGAATCCTTGTCGTAATTGTAATTTTCCTCTTAAAGGAATCAAAAGGAATGTATATGCAATTAACTTTAATTTTCTTTCATGGATAAGTAATGCATACATCTATGTTTGGCAATGTTCATATAATGCATTTGATTAAATAATGTAAGATATAGGAATTTTGAAGGCTACAAAATCCATTCTAAAAAGGCTACAAGCAAAATGTTTTTTTTTTTTTTTTTCCCCGTTTAGTTGATTTTTTCTATTCACTAGGCTTGGAATTTGTCACCCCAAGTGCCGGAAAAATGTGTAGGAAATTTTCATGCAAGGAAACATATTAAGTTGTATATAAAAACTTATGTATTCATTTTTTGCATTTCTGATTTTTTAACAAAATATTTATGCATATGGATGTGAAAAACCACCACCACCATGAAAATGATCATAATTTGAATTATCCAATATCTCTTACTTAAATTTATTCCATTTAGATTTTGTATTTGGAAGATAGCAAAAAATAATCCTTGAGTCCTATGGCAAAAAAATGGTGCCCTGATTGTGAATATGCCCAAGTAGGGGATGTTTTTGTCATAACACTTTTGATATTTGGTTGATTTTGAAAGGAATTAGGAATAAATAATAAGTGTGATATTGCATCAGTGGTTTCGTTTTTTTTACCTTCCCACCCACATATGTTTTCAATACCAAAAAATAAGGGGTTGATTGTGTGTCATCAATAGGTTGGTTGTTGTGCCCAACCATTCAAATGCAACATGAGTGTTTGTTGTTTTATATTATTTGGCAATGTTATTATCCACATAGATATGGAGGATAATCAAACCTTCAATGTTTGTTGTTCCATGGTGTGTACACTCATTTTTGTTGAACAAAATAAGTTATTGTGTGCATGCAATAAATATGGATGTCAATGGGAAAGTCCATATGGTTCAATGTGTGCAAATGGTCGCCAATTTCAAACTCGATTCATATGGGCTTCAACTCATAACTATTGTACAATTACATAGCCATAACACAAAACACATCATTGTCAATGAACCATTATGTTTAATAATTGTACTAGATTTAACCTTATGGTTTTATGGGACACTAAGTAGTTTGTTTCATGCATTTAGGGTTTATAGTCTAAGGTTAATTTTATTGAAAGGTGTTGGCACATTTACTAAGGTTAACAATTGAACCAATTCCCAAATAACAATGGGATCTAATTGCATAGTATCTTAATTGCATTTCCTCCAACAATGGGGTGGATATTCTATCATATGGCCATTAACCTTTGACTACCCTTGAAATTTTGTGTTCCGTAAGGATTTTTTAAAAAACATTGGTTGGATTCTCTTTTGGTTGTGTGCCAATGGGCATATGTTAGAAAAAAATAGTTCGTGTGCTAATTTCCATTATGTGTCATTGATTGATGAGATTATGCACCTTATTTCATGCACTTGGTTGGTTAGTGACTATTTCACAACCCATGATCTTAAAGGAATCAACTACAAGTCTTTAGTGATTGTTAGTGTATTTAGGTTATTTTAAAAAACATTTCATCATATTTCAATTTTTTTTTTCAATGTTAAATTGTGTTAATTATTTCATGCATATGATCTTTGTTGCACAATGGAAACTCCATTACCTTCCCTCCTTTAGGTACAATCTATTAATTCTAGTAGATCTTGCTAGTATCCCTTTGTTGGCCCTCTTTGTACTATTCTTAAGTCAACTCTAGCCATTGATTTCAATTTGAAGGTGGGCATAATCTTCATAGGAAGAGAATTTCTTTAAGGGAGGTTTCACCACAATTCATTGTTCAAGTTTTTTCAATGGTAAATTGTCCATCTTCCTACTAAAGCCTGGCCAAGATTTTTCTTTTATGATCCTTCTACCTTCCCACTAAAAATTTCTCCAAAACAAGTTGCAAACTCAAGTTCATTGCATTTTGGAAGCATTATACCAAATGAAAAGGGTCAACAAAAGTCATCATATATGGAATATTCTTGTTGCGATCCTCCACAATGCCCAATTAAACTATTATAAAATCATGTATGTTGCAACTAGGCTATCTAGTTGTAATCTAGTTCTATCATACATTTTTTAGTTGCAACAAACATAATTTTCTCATAGTTTCAACCTTCTTGTTGCAAATCTTAGTCCCTATGGGGTTAGTTTTTTTACTCCCTTCTTTGTTTGCCTTGTCAGAATCTAATTCCATAAGAGAGGTTACAAAATTGGACCTAAAACAATTTGAAATATAAAAAAGTCTAAGTCCTCCCAAGAAAATACGATGGCAAGATTTTTTTTGAACTTCTTGCAATGCAAGGTGGTGGTCCCTCCTCTAGTTGTGTAGATGGAATGGATTTGAGATAACATGGTCATCCCTAGTGTAAGAGCAATAACATTAGTATGAGTAACCTCCTTCTTAGTGTGAAATGTCAAAAGGTGTTTTGTGTCAGAAATCTTCTTTGTGCCAATGAAACATGTGCATATAAGGTCAAGTATGGGGTCCATAATAAAAGGTAGTGGAAATGACACACAACTAAACCATTTTTGCCTAATTCTATAGTGCATGACCAAATGTACACATGCATATTTTGCAAAAACCTAGCATTTTGTGCGTCTAGGTGTGGTGCATGTATATTTATTATTATTGGTCACCTTCCTTCCCCAAAGTATAGTCATCTTATTGTGCACAATAGTTTGCATAACCATCTTAGTGCTAAAGGAGAGAATTGAAAGGCTTTGGAGAAGATGATCCAAATGATAAAAACATATTTGGAGGAGAATCCATTTGCTTCCTCGAAGGCCATTTCCTGCAAACTTGTTCAACGAAAGTTTTTGTAATTATTTGTGAGCAAAGACCTTGTCATGGATGGCGAGATGCTTCAAGGGTGATGCTTTGTTGGAGGTGTTAGAAATAGTCTCCCTTTTGTCTAATGGAAACAAGGTTAGACATTATGTTTACACTTAGAGGATCTCTGGAATAGAGCGGTCAATATTGCATAACAAAGACAATAGTGCATACAACTACATATAAGGAAGTTTTTTTCCAAGACAATCATTTGACAAGCCTTGTTTCTTATTCAAAATGTCCACATGTATGGTTCTAGAAATGGGGTGGAATTGGTGAAAAGAATGACAAAAGGAGATTTGAAAACTTCTTAGGTGATGTTTGATCACATCAAAAGAATGCACGATTGGACAACAATGGGGGCACATGTGTATGATCATTTTTGTTGTCATCTATTGACCATTGCTTTGTGTGAGATGAAAATAAAAGACCTCGAGTCCTAGAACTTGTTTTGGACATGCTTGAAAGAATAGGTGATGTGAGTTGGCTTGCCTAAGCTTAATTTCCATGGGTTTATGGCTGATGTTGCAAGTGTGAATTACAATGCAATTCATAAGGTGTACATTGGTGACCCAAATGTTCCCTTGGAGGGCAAGGAATGTACATGCTTTTACCAATGGGAGGAAAGCTTGCAAATCCACACAAAAAAGTTGATATTTCCTACTTTTTAAGAAAATCACATTGATTTTTGTAGGCAATGGGTACAATCCCCAACCAAGAGGGAATTCAAGATGAATCATGCAAGGATTGAAGCTTGATGGAGTGATTTAGGGGCAACAATTCCCACCAATGTTCCTAAACTTCAATAATGGTTATGTTGGTGGGCTAAAAAGTAAACACATTTGGCTTATTACCCTTTGAATGATTTTGAATTTGAGGATAAGCTTTGGTGCCAACAACTAATCTTGCTAAGAGTGTCCATTCTTCCATGTGGGTTTCTGCTGGAAATGGTTGCAAGGTGAAAATAGATTTGTACACTGCCACTATGGATGACATGGTGAGGTTTGTGTTGCAACAACAATTTTATCATACGTTTTTGTTTGGTAGTAAAGCAAGTACATGACCCATTGACATAGATTTATTTTTGCATGTGGCTTTCTATTCACCAAACCTGAATAAATTTGCAAAGCAATTCACAATGTTGTTTATGGTTCCCCATTGCATTTAAGAGGAATTGGTTTGGAGGGAAAAATAAGTTTGGTGTTTGTGAAAAAAAAGTTGGATGTGAATTCACACATGCTTGACAATGGCATTTACACAATCAACGTACCCATGACAAACTGCCCACTTCCATCCATGCATCAAAATTTGGATTCCTTTCCTTTCCATTTTTAGTTCCATAACCCAATCTTGGCAACATTAATTAGAACACCTCGTATGAAAAAACTCCCACCAATGTAACACCTTTGAAATCCCCTCATGTTCCCACAACTCCACTTATAGTGATGATTCAATATAGGATTCCAGTGGTGGAAAATTGTTTTCCACTAGACCATTGACATCTTCAAAGGACAACCGATATAACAATAATCACTTGTTATGCTGTTCTTTATGTAAACAATGTTGTTCAATGTTCAACATTCATAAAATGAAGGGGACCAACTGTAGCCTTTTGTTTCTTTGGACAATTTTACAATCGACACCATCCCCAAAGCCTTGAAAAGTTTTTCTGGTTTTGCTCTAGTAATGTGGCCTATTGTGCTAGTGGAGTTGTACCAAACTTAATGCACTCCCAAGTCCCTAGTTAGTCCCAAGTTGGGGACTAAGTCACTCAAGTTGCGAAATTGTGAAGGACTCGGGGCACGCTCCTAGCTTTCAGCACTAAAAGGGGTAGAAGGGCGTGCTGAAGCTTTGGGATTAGGACTACGAAGAGTGACAAGCGATTCACTTATTCGAACCTACATCAAAACCAACTAACAAGTTGGTTAGTTCACTTTCTAGAGCACCCTTGGTGCTAGGACAAGCCACGGGCAACTCTGGACTCACTTGACTCACCACTGCCCGGACTCGGGGGAAACCACCACCTTCCCCCATATAGTATACTTTGTGCCTCTCCGCGGCACCCACATTCGAATGGCTTTTTGTTCCGGGACTCCCAAGGAGGAGTCTTGAAATTGTCCCGGTTTGGAATCCTGGGACTTTGCGTGATCATAATTCTTTACTCAAACCTCTGATTGGGATGAGGTTTGAAGCAAAGTTGTAGCTCTCCTCGAGAGCTTTCCAAAGGTGTGTCGCACTTTACCTGCACACACCAAGGTCGGGTTGATTCCCGACTTTTAGTGGTTGGGAGTCAAATTGCCAATTTGACTCCCTACATTTCTTTTTGCCATTACTTGTGCTATAGATGTCCAAATGGTCCATGCGAGGGCATTTTCGACATCTACAATTCAATAAATTTTCAATGATATAAAGAACACCCCAATGCGAGGTGTTTTGACCCCTGCAATTGAACTCTAAAGTTTTGGGAGTCTCGAAGGACTCCCAAATCCCAATTTCGATAGTGTGAGTTTCATCCTCACACTTCCTTCAAAGTAAGGTTGTGACAAAACTTGAAGCACAAAAAACCCCCTCTTCCCAATGTTTGGCTTGTTAACCCATGCATAAATATTACTCAATGTGAGGTTGATGCATTGGGTCAAGTAGGCTTTGTTCTTGTTCATGGCACACTTTATGTTACACCAACAATTGAGTTCAATGAATTGCATATTCTTCTAGGAACTATCCCTAGTGTTATGAATGGACGCAAAATTTGTGTGAGACAATGCTTGCCAACAAACATATATAGGATGAAGGATGTTACCACTTTGGATGCCAAAATTGTGAACATCACTTTCACACCTCAAGGACATACATACATCTATGAACTATTGGTTCAAGAATCAACTATCAACAACCTACCATGCACTTACTTTGTCACAATTGGTGTTTTCCCAAGTTGTACTTGTTTAGATTTTGTTTCCAATGTAACAAGTTCTAGACATAGTTACTCCTTTCTTCCAAGCACATGTATTATATCTATGATGTGCATTTGAATTTGGTAGCAAACATTTGTACACACCTACCATCATTGAGTTCAAACGATGTAGAAGACATTTTGAAGCAAGATCCTTTTGAACCTTTTTGTGCTACTTGATTGCATATTTGGGAATATAATTTGCAATTCATAGTTTGGAATTTTCCAATGTAAACCAAATGTTCATGATTTTTGGTTTTTGATTGGTTCTTCTGTAATCCTATCCATGAATAAAGATATGCTTGTTGTGTTGTTGCCCATTTCTTATGTTGACTTATGTTGGAACATTGTAGCTTGTTGACAATAGTTCAAAGATTGTACACATCAACTAATGGATAACAATTGTTGGAAAACAAAACAATGGTTTCTTTTATTTGTTCGTTCAATTTTAGGTTTTAATTTTTCATATATATTGCATATTTACGCAATCATTATTTTTGAACTCTTTTAGTTGGATATATTTCTTCTAAGATTAATGAATGAATTCATACATAGATGCAAGATATTGATGAACATCTGAATGACATCCAAATGGATGGATGCCATTCATCCATTCTTCAATTGTATTTGTTAATACAATATGTATGTATTGTGATAGAAATTATGTAGAGTATTCACTTTGAAGTTCATAAATGTCATCCAATATAGGATATATTTCATTTGTGGTATTAGCCTACTTTGACCTACTGTTGGGGGTGCACCCTATGAAAGTGCAATCCTAACAACAATCACCTGTGACAAAGTGTCTTCACCCTCTTCACATCGAAGGTAACAACAGTCTGACACTTTGTTAGTGACACTCATTAGGTTATGTCTGCAGTGTCACAAGGTTATGACTGCACTCATTCTTGTCATGTTTGTTTTGGTTTTGCTGGAATTCAAATTTATTCTACCATCAGAACCAAACAAAAAAAATTTGCAGAGAGCCCACAAGGTATTTCCTAAGTTGAAATTAGGACTTTAAGCTTTTGCCATAGTCAGAGAACACAAGTATTTGTAGTCACAGTTATAGGTGTGTGGGGTTCAAAATTGCAAGCAATTGCATTGCTAGTTGCAACAGACTCCCTAATTAATATAAAGATTTGCTCAAATCCATTCTTTTGAATCATTTGTCAACAAAATAGTTCTCTCATGCACTCTTCTTTCTTACAATCTGAAGTCTTGCCTTTTAAGTAGAACTCCCCCAAAACCTCTAGTATCCCCTAGATTAGGTAACAAGCTCAAAAGAGAGCTACACTGTGCCCAAATATATGCATTTTGAATGTTACAGACAAAACATATGAACAGGCAAAGATAAATTTGAGTCGTCTATGTGATGAGCTTAACACCATCATTCTAAGTATTGGACACAAACAAGCACATCACTGCTGAAGGTTCCATGTCTAAATTCCAAAAATATTCAGATCTTGAGACCCAAACCTACTTATCTGAAGTTATTGACTACTGGATCAGAAGAGAAGCCATCGACAGCTTCCTTCTCTCACAACTCAGCCTGGAAGTAGATTGGTTGTCAATGGAATGATGAGTCTTGATGGTCTAGTAAAATAAGACAATGACCCACCTGTATTTTAGAAGAGGAGGTGGAGATTACACTGTTATATTTTGTTGGATTAGAGCCAAGTGTGGCAACTGTGCTGTGGCAAAAACCACAAACAATTTCGTAAGATGACCTATCAAAATTGCATGAAAGATACTGTTTGCCCCAAATCTTCAACACCTAATCCAACAAGCTGTGGAAGCAAAAAAATCATTTTATGTCATGCTTTGTTACCCAACCAGCACTCCAGCAAGTACATCCTTCTTGCCCTGGGCATAGATGGTATACACCAGACGCACAGCATCCACCCATGAATCTGTCGCATCCCATGTTTCTGCTATCTGTGCACATCCATGCACCATAACTTTCAGCAGCTGTAATCTCTTGTTTATCAACAATGAAAATACAGTACAATGGATCTGACAGTAGAACACACCGATATACATCATCATGCAGCTCTCCTCCCATCAAACCACACATAGTTTGTTAGGTAAAGAACAAGATTTACTGTGAAAAGTACAAAAGATATACCTACCAAGTTTTCTGCAAAACCAAGAAAGATGAGGGACCCCAGTAATGCATTTGATTTAACATTCTGAGGAGAAAATATAGTAGTTCTGGGATGACAATGTCAACAGGGCATCATAGAGAAAGACTCCAAAAGTGAGTGAGAGAGGAAAGGGATAGAGAGAGACAGACCAAGTTCTGTGGACCAGAAACAGTTTCAATGCAAAAGCCACCTCCAGGAGGGAGACTCAGATCTGCAGAGGGGGCCATGTGCACAATGTCCTCCATTCCTATTCTGAGCATGGATGGCCTTGCTGGCAAGCTAGAGCCACTACTTTCTGTAAACATGACTTGCTTTGAATAGCTATGTGCCAAAGACTTCCGGTCAACTTTTTCCATCTACAAAACACAGCACCTTTCAACTTCAGGAAACTGGAGTTATAATAATTCTAGACACATACCACAGTTGGCCTCTTCCTTCATACTTGATCCGCATGCATGACCCTGTAATTCTTGCATTTTAAAACTGTTTTTCACAAATCCTGCTGAAATAACTATGACATTGACATTGCTGTCAACCATACCTCATAAAGTGCTTCATGGTCAAGCACAAACCACAACCGCATCCAATCACAATGAGGAGCCAATGGGTTTCCAGGAGGGGCAATCTTCAACCAGCCTGATTTCATGTATGGCAATGGCAACTGCAAATAAAGATTTTGAAATTGATGATGAGTATCCTCAGCATTCAAATAAGTTGATCTGAGAGTCAAAAATACAAAGTGTCAGTCAGGAAAGTATGTCAAGTGGGAAGTAAAAGCTTACCATGGAGCGCACGAGACGTAAGGCACCCCGGTACACCTGCATTCCCACCCAAGTGAACCATCTCCTCTCAGAATATTCCAGGACCTTCTTGTCTACAAAACAAATATATTGTACTTTTACTTCAGTGGCACCCTAAAAGCATCACCTTTATAAGTGAGTTGACAAGCTAACGAGATATATGGCTAAATGCATGTCCTGTGTATTCATGTGAAAAGCACATGGTAGCTACATAAACTTGTGTACTGAGATCCCAAACCAAAGTAATATAGAATTAGCAGAAGAATGTCCCCCTGTATGGAGGGACAGAGCTCTTGGCCCACAGTGCTTTTGAGAGCAGGAGAAACAGGAAGGGAACATACAGGGTAGTCAGGTTTGAGGGCATGTGCAGCTGCTATGTAGACTGCAGACAAGCTGTACAGATCTGCAGGTGCCAGCTCCTTTGGATTCCTTTTTTGCCCACTTCTTGAAGTGTCCTCTGCCAATCCGTACTGCAACATGACAAATATAAGAAGTCTGCACACCACAGTCTGCCCAGTCCTTCCAGTGTTTTCCTTAGTTTAGTGCCATCTCAACTGATCTTGTCACTTCCAAAATCAGACAGGGCAGGTACAGAACAATAATGAAGAGCTTGGAAGATAGTCTTGACCTACTCACCAAAACAGTGCCCAAGTTGTACACAGCCCGATGAAAATCAAACCGTAGTTGAATTGCTGCCCTGAACTGTAAGTTGCTTACAGCAAAACACATCCATCCACACAAAATACTGAGAGTTCTTCTGAAGGACCTCATCCTTGATAACTCACTCTAGCTCCCTCTCTTGACTCTCAGCCATCAGGCCTACATTAACTGCTAGATTTTCACATTGCAGGCCATGATAGGCACTGGTTTTATCATGATGAAAGCCACACAAAAGGAGACAGAAGACCTGTGGGGCTACCTTTCTTATTCCTTTCTTGACAATTGCACGTTTCTCCTTCAGTGGAACAATGGCACCAAGCTCCTAAAGAAGACAGCAAAGTAGGTAAGCAAATAAATCATTAAAAACTGGCATTCACTCTAAAGCATTTGGTTCTATACAGTTCCATTTTAAAATTTCATAGTTGTCACTCAAGAATGCTCCAAGTGATAAATATTAATTACGTCTCACACTAAAGCTCCTAGCAGTCAATTATGGGAAGTGAGGGATCTACCTGAAGAGCAAGGCCCCAATTGTTCAATGCCTGCACAACAAAAACACAAGCTAAGAAAACATGGCTCCATTCAAAATCAAAGCCTCTGTTGGTTGAATCCAGCATTGGCATCTATTTACTAACCTTGAGGGGCCTCTAGTCCACCTTCCACACTAGGTGGATGCCACAGTCAGTTAACTATTAACTCAAAAATTTGGGGGAGAATAAATCACCATGATCTTCAAACTAGTTTAACAATGACCTCAAGGACAGTTTACTCTAATTCTCAGTCTAGACTTGAGAAGGAAAGATACTAATTGCCTGAAGATACTCCAGTCTAAAATGTTGAGTTCACTTCTGTCCCTAAGCACTATGCAGCATGTCATATTACCTCTATTGGTTTTAAGCAGATGGAACTGCCCAGCTGGGCAACCAATCTGTTCTGAGTGCTATACAATCCTGTAAATCAATAGGGAATCCAGCACAGGACCCTAAAACTAAACAAATTTGTGATCGTCTGAGGTTCCTTGCCACCACCCCTCAACATGTAAAACACATGAGGATCTATGCAGGCATTCTCTTAACAAAACAAATGTTCAACAATAGAGAATAAGAATCCACAGAAGGTGGTGGTGGGGGGCTCTGCAGAGAGTCAAGTGCATAATTAAGTTTGGTTCTTCCTCACCCCTCCAGATAAGGACAGGCATACAAAGAACACTATTGATGTTACACAATGCACAACACTCCTACAGAAAAACCCCCTACAGAAGAAGTCACAAAAAACCTGAGGACTGTTCCAATTGAGTTGTACAGCTTGTTCATATTTGTCACATGCCTGCATCCACAATCTCCTTAAATCAAAGACCAGACCAAAAAGGTTATATTATAGGCATGTGCTTTGATGCTATGAATGTTCATCAGCCCTGTCTGAGGGCCCAATACAATAAGGGATTCAAGGATTAGGCTGCAAGCTCAACAGCCAGATAACTTCAGAAGTTGAGGCCCATTATAGATGAAGGTGCTGTGAACAATGCTATAGCCCATATCTATGAAATTGCAGAAAAATCTGCACAACATAGTCCAGCAGATAATAGGATTGCAGTCCATCTGGATACTACATTGATAAAGATACAACAACTAGAACATCTGTTGGAGTGAATATGCCTGGGGACTAGAGAATGTACCTGCTTCCAAAGCTCTTCAGCCTCTTTTGTTCGACCCCTGATCTTGGCTCGATCAGATATTGCAATTGCCCAGTTATAAAAAGCCTGAACAAGGACACAAGTGTTGAGAAAAATAGCTAATAGCTACACCAATGGTACCGTGTGTCTCCTAATCCACTCCTGCACCACTCCATTTTCTACACAACCAGCAGCTTTGTGCTGAGCTATGTGGCATGTAATCATGACACAATGTGGAGACAAGTATTGGATTTTACCTTCCCACTCCAAGGACAAGCTGTGATGAAAATATGCTTGTAAGCAAATTGGATCATATCAAGTACCTCATGTAGGGAGGGGCAGAGTTGTGTAGCAGCCTCGTACTTCTTGCAAGCTTCATCAAGCAGTGCATCCTTGCTGACAGAATCCATCTCTGGTCCTGTATTGTCTGCACTTTCCTGCAAGAACCAACACAGACAATCTAATGTAGTTCAATCTCATCTCAGATTCTCAGGTGTAAAACAGGGGAACTTGTATCACAAAATTAAGAGAATGACTCCTGTTTGGCCAAAGACAAATAAAGATAGCCACAGGGAGAGTTGAAGATCTTTAAGTGAAAACCAAACTTGTGTCAAGCAGGTTGTGGAAACACAAATCTACAGAGAGATGTGATCTTCTCTATGATGACAAGTGCTGTCAATGAGCCATGAAGGACAACTATTTGGACAACCAGTGAGTAAACATCTTTACCTGGAGAACCAAGGCCCAGTTATAGAGGGCATCATGATCCTCTGGATTTCTCTCCACATTAGCTGCATATCTGCAGAGAGGCAACACATCATTTAGAAGGCAGAGAAAAATCCACAAGAGCACTTTGATGGTAACCATTATGTCAGTTCCTGCCAAAACAAAACAAACATGACAAGAATGATGAGGGCAGTCATGACCTTATGAGTGCACTTGCAAAGTATCAGACCATCCACCTTCATCATAAATGGCAGTGACTAGCTGCCATGACTCCCCACTGACTTCACCAGCTCCTAGAAGTGGATATAGATAAGTTTAGAATATCTTTCATAAGAATAGAGAAATCTCCATTCTCACAATGAAGAAGAAACAGCAAGGTTAACACTTCCTCAGGAAGCCAAAGAAAGAACCAAACAAGGGGAGACAAAAAACCAACAAAAAACAGAACACACACACCGGTATGAACAAAAGTGCCAGTCTCACACCTGTTCAGGGACCATCAACAGTAGTATGTATGATAGTGACTTAACTATCACAACTTCCCCACTGACTGCATCAGCTCCCTACAGTGGGTAAAGGCCAGTGACAAGCACCATCCTACGAACTGAGTTTATGCTGCAATTCCAGAAGCAACAGGAAGACTCAGCCATACTACTGGCTAGCAACAGACCCCACAACAAAGACCAGACAAAGAAACAAAGAAAGACAGAAAGGGAAAAGAACAGGGAAAAGCTAAGAACAAGTGGGCTTACAGGAAGCTCCCCCCTCTAGTTCTCTTTAGAAGAACTTTTAAAGGGTAGCCTTTTGCCTTCAGAAAGACAATAAGACTGACCATCTGGAAGACAAAAAACTTCTTACAACGACAAAGTCTCAAGACTCTGTAAAATTGACTATTGATAACCCCCAGCTTTGCAGTCATTGACATATTGGAATGAACATGAGGGCATTCTAATCATTTCAATACCTGCATACTCTGGTTGAGAGCATTTGTCAAAAATGTCATAGGATAAACCTTGAGGACTCTGTCTCACAGTCAGATCCAAGAAATTACAAGAGAAGCCTTTAGACGTACAATTCAACTCACAAGAGGTTTTTGGGTATATGCCGCTACCAAAAGAGTCTTGGTTAAGGTACATGAAGTTCTCAAAATCTGGAAAATCAGGAACCAAAAGATCATCCATAAACCTACGAAACAAGGACAAACTATGAAGCACAACAGGACATGTGTTACTCTTCAAGAGACACTTAATGAAATCAAACTCACAGGTAAAGAGATAGAAATTAGCCAAATAGACCACACAATTAGTACCCATGGGGATACCAATGCGTTGTCTATAAACACCTTGACCAAAACAAAGAAACAAATTGTCTAATAAGAAATCCAGCCAAGAGATCAAATCTGAAGCCTCCGCAACTTTGAAGCTATGAAGATTTTCAAACAAATTGATCTCTGCTTTATTTTTCAGC
>Ga0116229_10009272_pt1 | contig 15059 bp, 17 predicted proteins | sample S1TSphgellanicum_3_FD_87313 | JGI IMG/M metagenome (GOLD analysis project Ga0116229, IMG submission 87313) | Host-associated microbial communities from peat moss isolated from Minnesota, USA - S1T2_Fc - Sphagnum magellanicum MG | ecosystem: Host-associated > Plants > Peat moss > Unclassified... | reverse complement strand
TTGAAAATAATTAAGTTTTTAGTTATGATTATACAAGTTCCAATTGATTAAATTGAGAATACATAATACATGATTTCACAAAATAACAACATTTAGTTTAGGATTTTGAATTTACATTTCAAATCTTGCTTGATTTAGATTATTAACATAATTTTGTCAAAAGGACAACATAATACCTGATTCAAAATAAATTTCTTCAATGTTGAAAATACATTTCAAAATTCACACTTAATTTGTTTTTTGACATTCAATGCCATTACTTTTTTTCATGCACATCAATTTGTGGCACATGTCTTGACATCTATTTCATGTTTCCCCAAAAACAAGTAACCATGTTAGGTACCATAACAACTTGCATATCTATTTTACCATGAAGATCATGAAATGGTTTTTTTTAAAGATCCCAAATATGTTTTGTATAATATATTTTCTTTTCTTATGTTTTCTAGTGAATAATTGTTCCAAAACATTATAGTCCCCTTTTCGATGCAATGTGACAAGCTAGTTAATAAGAGGTAGCCCTTATCCTAGTAGATATGGAGGGATACCATCTTAGCATCCTTGAACAATCCAATGTGGTATTGAGTTTGATGGTACAAACTTGATTTTCAAAGGACTAGTTATGAGTCGTGCACATTTTTAGGCCCTCACATAATGGGTTTATAAGTTTAGTAATTGTGAAATGAATACCATTTACAACACCTTTAACATTAAGAAAATTACAACGACTTTTAAATCTAGTCATGACTACATCCATTTTGGATCCAAAAGGCCATGTAATCAAGTTTTAAAAAACAATGTTGATCAATGTTATGACCTTTCAAACAATAAAGGAAATAGTGGATCTACCTATAACAAATACTTCATTACATATTAAAAGGTTAACCCCTTGTGCCAAGTTATAAATTGAACATGTAACACACACTTCCATTGGGATAACAAATTGATATTTCATATTTTGCTTTTGAATTAAAGGCTTCAATTGGTTAGCAATGTCAAACAAGGTTCCTTTTGTCAATATATGAAAATTGTGAAACCATCAATCATCATATTTAGTTAATATCACTACAACAAAGGTGTCCCTATAGGCCAAATGATTTCATTGGATTTTGAGTGAATTCATTAGTTATAGTGAATGGGACCTAGTGGGGATGTAATGAATTCACCACTCTAGTGAACATGGATTAATGAACTAAACTCACATTTTGTAATGGTGAGAGGAAAATAGAAAACCATGTAGTGTTTCTTGGTTTGACCTAATGCCTAAGTTCAACAATAAGGAACTCCACATTATAAACGATTTGTGGCTGTGGAAGTCAATGAATCATGAAGTTGCAAGTTTTGTAGATCATCATTTGAAAGAAAATGAAAATATGGCAAATCACACAATGTCTCCAACATTTTGACTAGGAAGACAAAAACCCCCATCATAATTTTGCAATTGTTCACAACCATGTAAACAAATTGGATGATATAACAAACAACTTCATAAAAACCAAACATGAGCAAATGTAAAAAAAATATTGAAAACAAACCTTAAGGATGAGTTATAACATTTTCAAAGCATGATGTTTACAAAGTGAGTTGAAGATGCACCCACACAATTTGTTTGAAACACAAGATGAACATGTACATGTAAAAGATCAGAAGACATGTAAACTTCAAAAGCTTGACATTGATAATAAAGTAAAAAAACATTTTACAATAAAATGAAAAAATGAAAATTTTTACTTGGTTTAATTTTAGAAAAACAAGAATTGGTTCGTAACAATTTTAAAACCTTTAATAATACACATAAAATAATGACAAGTAATGAAAAAAGTAGAAACTTACTTGGTTGAGCTTCAACAAAATGAACATTTTTCTTGAGCTGTATATGTAGAATTGTAAAATAATAAACAAAAATAATGCTTTGGAAAAGCATACATGGATTCTAGAATGGAACATGAGGACACAATAACATTTTAAAATCTTCAAAGTCAAGCGAAAAGTTTGAAATGAAGATAGAAAGAACATGCATTGAAAGTTACAAATGCTTACTTGGTTGATCTTCAACAAAATGTGTTGAAAAGGAAGTTACAACCCTTCTAGAATCTACATCACTTTAAAAACTTGCAACACATGCAAAAATCAAAACAAAAAAAATAGAATAGACAAACAAACAAGAGGAATTTGAAAAGAGAAAAAGGCAAAAATTTGAGAAAGAAAATATGCAAAGAGGAGAGAAGAAAATTGTCTAGATGAGAAGAAAGCTTGAGAAGATTGAAGATTAGAAGAAGAGTAAGCATAATGAAAAAGAGGAAAAGGAATGGGCAAGTTGAAAAAAGATGTACCTTCAAGTTACCATGAGTGGAGATGTAGACAACGATTGTGAAAAATCTTCACAATAATTACCCAACATAGCATTGACAACAAGTGTGGATGTGCAACAACACAAAAAGAATTAAAGTTATGTTGCTTAGCCATCCATGGGTAGTTCAGCCATTAGGGTTAATTAGGGCCATTTAATTTGGTGTTAGGGCTCCTAATCCTAAACAACCTATCCCTAGGTGTGCACATACCTTTGGGGACTTAGGGTTAGGGACAGAATTTGTAGAACCTGCCTACAGTGATGAATGCAATTTTTCCTCCATTAGTTTGTATGCATGTTTTGGAGGGACTACGTTGACTTCTGCATCTGCTCCCATTTCACCCAATTTCCATATAGGATTAGATTCTTCTATGATTAGGCAAAAGATTGAGATTAAGGCTAACGAAGGTGCAACATTTTCCTTTTGAAAATTCATTCAACATTACAACAGAGGCTCAATACTGGTTTATCTTAAAGGACAATATTGTCTTAGCTCAAATCTGTGCTCTTGGTCATGGATTTATTTTGAAGCTTCCTTGGGTACTTATGGTACAGCTTTGTGGATGAGAGGCCTCCTCTCGGATGTTTCATTTCCCAAGGCTCACTGATGAAGGTCAACTGACCATCCATCGGAAGAATATAGATGAATTTAGGGTTGGGGTGAAAGAGAGACGGGAGAGCAGTCAGGACGAGAGAGGGGAGAGAGCACAGGAGAGGGAGAGACGACACCGCTACTGGAGCATCAGCGATGGCGAACACCGCACCCGGCGCGTCCCCATCTGTCGTTGCCTGTACGTTTTTTTTGCTCTTGGCTTTTTCTCTTCTTCTGTTAACTGTACTTCTTTTCCCCTTTTCAGCTGCAATCTTTCCTCCGTTTTTATCGCATTTGTTTGTTCTTGCAGTTGTGTTTCAGCTCTCTACTTGTCCTCCAATCCTCGGTTGCAATATCGTCTGATCAATGTGGTCTTGTGAGATCTGTTGCCTTCAAACATGTTTTAAATTACGGATGTTTGGTACCCGGAAGTTATTGCTGTTTTGGAGCTCTTAATTACAGTTCGCAACCTGGCGCGGATTTTTGTATTTTTTGCAGACCTTAGATGGCTGTTGCTTGGATGGCTGCTGGCTACTGTATGCCAAATGGTTACTGCAATCACTGTGTTGCAGCCATTGAGTGACGGCGACAAGGAAGCTATAGCGGGGTATTTTGTAGCAGATGCGGATGGCTTTTATGGCAGGTGCAACTTTTATTTTCTTGTGCTTTTATTTAGGGCATTGTTGCCACCACCAGATCGGCACTTTTTTTTCTCTTGACCTATATTGTTTTGGTCTTTTTTTTCTCACCAGTGCTATCGTTGCCTGAAACTGGGTTCAAGGTCATGACTAGCTAGATATCATTACGAGGGACGAGAGTGTACCTGCCTAGTACAAGGATAATGGGGTTGGAATTGGGGTTGCAGCTTGCAAGAAACCTACCATGCTGTGAAGGCACTGGAAATTCTTGAGCGGTCAGATGTAGAGTCACAGAAGATTTGTGAAGCTGTTGTAAAATCATCCCCAATTTCTGTTGAAGATGCCTTCTATGCTGTGAAGATCACAGAAGTTCTCCAATGCCCTCAAGGAGCAGAGGTTGCTAAGGTATGTGTGCTGAGCCATGCTAGTCAAAGGGGGAGTTCCAGAGATAAGAAAACAAGGTCATGTGCTCACCATGCTTTTGGTTTTGAAGGTTGTGGTTCCCATTTTACAAGCTGGTGTGGTGAATGCAAACTCTCTTCTTGAGCTACACTATTCTGTGGGTGCATTGGCAACAATCAAGGTACTTTGACCTTTCATTGTTTGATATTTGGTCAGGTTATTCCAGTTTTGTATGTTAGGCTGGATGATGTATCATTTGTTGGCACTGAGTCTGTGGTTCTTATGAACAAGTGTCAAGTGAGAGCTTTATTCAATTCTAACCTAGAGCAGTTCTTATGGTATTTGTGTCTGTTGGTGCTCCTGGAGGGCTTTACTGAACAGATTCTAGGTTTTTGGAGCGAACTTCTATTGATGCCCATGTGAATATATGTGCTATTCTGTCAAAATTTTGTCCATATTTTTCAGCTGAGGGCTCATAGAATTTGGATAGCATATGAAGGTTTCACTGACAGCTGATCAAGAGTATGTTATTCTACAGAAGCAGGGTTGGAGTTCCAACAGTGTAGTCCACAAGGATGCACTAAGTGATGTCTTTACTTTGCTCAAGGTACTACGCTTGCTTTAAAAAAATTTCATTGACTTATATCTCCAGTCAACCACATAGCAGCTACATCTTTGCCAGCACTGGAAGAATTGATGTGACTTTTAGGCAGCCATTTGCTTTGAGGTGGAGGGTAGACCTACCTTATTTGTACACAGAAAACTAACCATTTGCAATATGATCAAGGTCTTATGAGCTATCCGCTCACAAATGATTCACTAGCTTCCTTATTAAGAGGGAGGGATCTAGACATGTGCCTTGTGGACAATGAATCTACCTTTGGATGTCTTGTACATGAAAGGTTATGAGTGCAAACATTCTTGTGTGTTTGTTTTGGTTTTATTGGAAGTTAAACAATGGTTACATCCAAAGTGTTTGTGGATTTTTATCTGCAATCTCATATTTTAGGTTTTCAGTTTCTAATCAGATGTTCTGCATCCAAGTATTCACCAGTAATCTGCTTAAATGATTTGTTCGGGTTGCAGAGTCCCCAACTACTACCCTCTCTATGCTATGGGCTTAGATGCTTGCTTTAATCGGGGTTTGTAAATGGGAAATTAAGGTTACCCTGACAAGCTTGGTGCAGCTTCAATGGGAGTGCCCGTTCAATTTTTTGATTAGCAGTGCCTCTTTGATCGGTAGCTGACTTCATAACCAAGTCTTCTTATTTCTTCTGGAAATATGACTGAAATTCAGGACATTGATTTTTATATGGTTGTTTGCCCTAAGTTTTGAGCAGATTAATGTGTACTTATCTACACCCACTGTTGGGAGTTTTTGAATTCAGTGGGGAGTAATGGCAGCTAGTCACTGCCAGTTAGGAAAGTGTTATTTTGTCTTGATTTAGCTAGAACAGACACAATGGTTACCTTCAAAGTGTTTTTGTTGAGTTCCCTTTTGCTTTCTATTATGTACAAAATATGTGTATGTGTATGGGTACATGTACATGAAAGTCAGCTAAACATTGGAAATTGTACAGCCTTGTGTTTCATTGTGTTATTTTTGCAATGTCTTTCTCAAATCTTGGTGATCAGCTTGGCTTGAAAAAATTGTGTAGGAGCATTGGCACATGAGATATAGATTTTGTAGGCTGTTTTAAGTACACTTGTTCTTGATTGGTTACAGAGCACTGTTGGGTTTAACTTCCTTCAGACATTCTGCTTTTGCTTACCAGTTACTCCTGTTTACTTAATTGACGGTCTCTGCAACAGGATATAATAGCGTGAAAACATCACCTGGTTGAGGTACTCTGTTGTGGTTACTGTACTAAAGCTCAGGGAATGAACATGTAAATCTTTCATATTGCAGGAATTGGCCAGACCGGATGGGACATGGCACTACAGCAAGTCTGATTCTGAGTCCTCTGTGAAAGCTGCTGGTTTGTTTCCACCCTTCAGTTTCCCCACAACAGCTACTGTACTTCACCTGTTCTGGCAGTCTCAAAATGTCTGCATGATTGCTTGTGTATATGCAAGTAAGCTATATGCAATTCAGAAGCAAGTTGACACATATCAAGATGTGGGCTCTGTTTTCAGGATTTGCTTTTGGAATTGCTGCCGCTGTTGCAGAGCTTACTGGCTCTGACACTCATCAAGATGTATGGCTCCACTGTTTTGAGTGTTTTCTATTGAGATGGTGGAGTATCAAGATGTACCTGATGAAGGAGATAAAAATGCCTTGTTCTCCATTTACAGCAGAATTTTATTTTAATGTGATGTAAAGAGTTGAAAAGAGTTTGGGAACCCCTGTGTGAGGGGGCTTGCAGATAGGAAGTGTGAAGACTGCTGCTATTAAGCTTTTTGGCAACCTAGAAAGCCATGGTAACTATCAATCTATGGCCATGATTGTTTTGTAATGCTAAAATCCTGTTTTGCCACATTCATTCACAAATTTCTCTGTACTTTGTCAGACTAGATTGTCCTAAGGTTTGGAAACTTCATCTGCACATAATATGTTGTTATGGATTACACTCTCTAGGCAATATCCCCCTTATTGATCCATTCCTCAATCCTGGAGGTTCCCACTCCATAACTTTTGTCTGGTTTCTTTTGTTTCATAGAAGACCTGTTTGGTTTTCCTCATTTGTGAGTTTTCACCTGCAGGGCAAGGGGTGTTTTATTTTTCTGAAAGCAAGGATGAAACAAGTCAAGGGGGAGGTGCTCTTGCAGCAACATGGGCTGTCCTTCGTGGATCTGCAGCCTTGGCTGCAGTACTCCCCGTTAACCTTAAGGTACCCACAGCAGTGGCACTCTTTCAAAAGCATAATTTTTAAGGCGTTGGTGACATAAATAAGTCACTTGTTTCTACTACACAGTTGTGCCTCTGGTGGCCTGCTGTAATTTTGGAGAGCTTTGATGGCATCCATCCTATGTGATCATATTTCTGGAAGATTGACAGGTCCTTTTGAGGGTTGATTGCTGCACATTTTGGGGGCAGGTTGAGAAGGAAAAAGTGTTTGGAATTGCCAACTTTTTGCTCCGTACAGGGCTTGCCCTCAGCCCCACTGAAGCTTTCTACCAGCTTGATTCTCTGAGTGTCTTGGAAGATTACAGGTAGAAGTTGTGATATCTCAGTCTGCATTGTGTCTAAGAATATGCAAAACTAGATGTTCACCAAGAGGATGGTAATGATAGAGTATCTCTCTATCTGCAGGATATTCTTTTGTTGGTAATTTTCTGCTTGGAATGATTCTAGGGCAGCTCTTTTTATGAATCACCAGTGATGGAGCAGCATATGAGTTCAAAGATTGGAAGAGATTCTTTTCTGCAATATATTTCTCTGCAGTGGTTTATTAGTCTAACTGTTTGTCTGCTAAATGTTCAGGCCAGCAGTCCCAATAATTGTGCAACCATCTTCCATTTTGTCACTGAATTCAAATAACAACCTTGAGGTATGCAAAAACTCTGATTCATCTTTCATGCAGTTCTATGTGTCAACTTCAGTTACTTCTGTAGCAGTCAATCTGACATTATTGTTCTGCAAGGTGGTAACAATTTCATGCTTGAAGGTTAGGTTTCTGTGCACATTTTTTCCTCCCAAGGTAATTTGATTGGAACTAAATTTTGATGTGAGCTGTCAAACATCTCTGGCAGATATACCTCAAAGAATATATGTATACATAGATGTACGTTCTGTACCTGGCTTGGTGGTTATGTAGGTTGCAGTGACAACAGTGTTGGGAAAACCAGTTCCACAAGTTGAAGTGGCTCTTGTTTCTGCTCACCACATTGGTGCTGATTCTCCCCCTGTTTGGTCTTCTCAGGTATTTCTTGTCTTGCTAGTAATGCATCCATGTGTGATCCACTCTTTTTAGAAATGGCATTAGGAGTAGAGTCAAACAAACTCGGGTTGAGAATACTCCTATATGCATGAGAAGCACAGTGGTTTGCTGTCATCCATTTGTCGTATCTCCTTACATCTTATAGAAATTGTATTGGCAATGACATGGGTTAGGTGGTACTGATGTCTCCTCACATTTATCACATGCATTCCCCTTTTTGACTCAGAAATATTGAGAATCTGTGGTTGTTGCCACATCTAATTGTCAAGTTGTCTTCGAAGCACTTGGATTCTGAGTTATCTAGGATGTTTTCTTCACAGATTCTCCTTTTATGTGGGTTTTGATTCAGAACTTTAATTACATTGAGGATAGTGGAAAGTATGGCTTTGATTTTTTGTCAGCCATAAGCGGTTTGGGCAAGTACAAGTTGAGACTGGAGGTATGTTATATCACAAACGATGGAAGGATTTCATCCATTTCAAGGATGATGATAGAGGTTGTCTTTGTGGTTCTCTGGTCCTGTTCTGCTTATCAGATGATTTTGAACAGAGGCAATTTTCTTCCCAGCAATGGACAAAGTTCTGGTAATCTGTTTGTGATAGTGGATGGAGAATTTGTGTAACACAGTAAAAGTTTGAATAAGCGGATTGTGCAGGTGAAGCCAAAGGAGCATTCGAGTTACACATCTGGTGGCCTTGTCACATCTAGTGTCACTGTTGTTTCAGCCATCACTGTTTCCAATGTCCAGCTAGCTGTTCTTGACAGTGATTCTGGCATTCCTGACTTTTCAGCTGTGTGAGTCACAAACATATGTCTTTCTACTGTAGGGCTTCTTTCCATGTCAAGAAATTGCTGGATCATTGTGTTATGGTGAAGAATCAACTTTTGTGATGGTTGTGAAGACTTGTGCTCAACAAGTATATGCACACTTCAAAAGCATTGGCCTGTATGCATCAGCCATTGGAATGGTGGTGACATGAAGAGCTGCTTTCATTTCTGCAGTCAGAGGAAAACAACATCAAATAGCTCATTTATGTTGCAGATATAGCCATTTGTAGTGTAATCTGTGAACCATCAACGGAATGCATGGACTTTTGTAGGAATATAAGAAGCTTCTTATTTGACACCCTAATTATCAAGTCCATTGGATACATTCCATGAGTAATAAGTGATGAACACACAGAAATCCTCCAGCTGGTTCCTTTTTTGTGACATTTTGGCTTGTGAGAAGTGCAGGTTAGACTTTGAAAAGCAGGAGAAAACTTCTTTGTCTGCAAATCATCTACAGAAGCTACGTCTGTCATTTGAGCTTACATCTCCTTCAGGGAGCTCTTTCAAACCACAACAGGTTTTTCTCTATTTGGAGAATTTTGGCTTTTCCTTCAAGAGCTTTCAGTTGTACCAGTTTTCAATGTTGTATCATGTAATTGTTTATGGAGGAAACTTATGTTTGTTGTGGGCAGGTCTTCTTGAAACTAGTGCATGAGACCCATGTGGAGCATCTTTATCTTGTCAAATCTTCTGGAAAGGGCTTTGAACTCACTCTGGTATGTCTTACACCTCTTGTAAAACCTCCAAAATTGCAAAGTTGAGTTCAGAGTTAGGTTACTGGAATATTATAAGCTTATTTGTCAATGTGTCAGCTGGATAGTAGCTTTGTAGTTATGAGGCCACCTCTGGTTACGAGTGGCACAATCTGTATCATAGTTGCAGAACCTGGAGATTTCAGTCTCTAAATTGTGTCCAGCTGACCTGGTATGCACCCAAGGATGTATGTGACAACCCGTGCATTTTGGGACATATAATGAAGTTATGTTGTGCAATTGCTGCAGGACTTCCTAGGGCTTGTTGAGAAGCTGCAATATCTGTCTGGAACATATAGTGTTGTGCTTATTGTGGGCGATGAGACAATGGTACTCACACACTTCTTTCATGTGTTTGCATACGCATTTTTCTACACATATCTTTGATAAGCTTTAAGAAGTTTATTGATGCTTCTGATTTCTGGTTTTTTCTTCTTTAGTTCGTATCGGGTGTATGGTGGTTGACTTATGGATTCACCTGAATCCAAAGGACCTCTGCAATGTATTCAAAGAGAGTTCACTGTGCAGGTTTTCTGAAAATGTGAATGGTCACAAGTTAGTCATTCACAATGAAGATATCACAGTGCAGAACTCCAGGGTACTAATTTCTACTTTTTCATCTGGTTCATTGGCTGCTCTGAGTTCTTATTGAGTTCATCTTTGAACAGGAAAATTCTTTTGTGTGGACTTTGGCAAGCTTAGATTTGGACTTGCCAGAAGCTCCTGAAGGCACAGCCCCACCACCTACAGTACCAGTGGAAGTGAATGCTCGGTTTGCTCCTAAGCCTGAAATAGCCCACATCTTCCGACAGCCTGAGAAGAGGCCTCCAATACTCCTCTCCAATGTCTTTCTTGGCCTCACACTTCTTCCTCTCATTGGCTTTTTTGTTGGGGTAAGTGTACATTAAAATCGACAGCTGGGAACTAGTAACATATCTTGATGTCTCTACATAAAATCCTGTTCTTCCAACTGAACATCTATGTGGATGATTGACTCAACAACTCATCCTGTGGTCTGCTTACCTGAACAGCTTCGATACTTGGGTGCCAATATCAAGCTTTTCCCAACAACAGGGCTACTAGGGGTTGCAGCATTTTCCTTCCATGGTGCAATTGCCAGCATTTTATTACTCTACTTCTTGTTTTGGCTAAAAGTAAGTCTGCCCTCTCGAACGCTGGTAACCGGTCACCTTTGGTTTTCAGTTGGGTCCCTGAAAGTAATTAGGACTATACATAAACTCTCAAACTGGGACAAGTCACAAATGTTTTTGATGTATAGGTTTGGTAGCCTACTGTTGCAATGTAGGACATGTTGGCGTGTGTGCACTGTCATTGGACTTCATGACCAGTGTTGCAGTATTTCCTATGCTGACTGGCTTCTGTCTGCAGTTGGACTTGTTCACTACGCTGAAAGTACTTGGATTCCTGGTGCTCCTCACACTCGTTCCCGGGCATTCTATCCTATCTTACTTGGCTGATTTGTCAACAAAGCAAAAGGCATCTTAGTTGCTTCTGCATCTGGGGTCTGCTCCACAGCTTCCTGTCCTTCGGATTCTACAAAATGGCTACATGTTGGTTGCACAGGAATGAAGGAATCAGTAAGGTCATGAGTACTCTTATACTCCCATGTCTATGGCTTTAGTCCTTGGGTGGCAGTATGTGTGTATTGACATACTGCTTTTTTGTAGTCACTAGAGTTATGGCCACAATTGAGATCAATTTCGGCTCTTAAACTCTCCTTGCAGTTAACAAAAGAGGTTAGGGCTTTGTGGGTGAAACAAACAGTGGAACCTTTTTTCACCCCTTATTGTCATTAGGGATCATTGGAGTCTTTGTAAAGTTTGAAGTCTGCATGTGGTTGCTGCTTTTGATTTCACCACTATTTTCTTGATTTTAGAAGCAATGTTAGCAAGCATGTAGACTCTATATGTTTGTACCATGTAATTTCTATTTAACTAATGGCTTAGAGGTGTGGCCTCCGTATCTATATCAATAAGAATTGGCCAAAAGAGAAAGACACAGGAAATAGGGAAAGAGAGTAGGGAAGAGAAGAGGGAAAAATTGATATAAAACTTCATGAAGAAACTGTTTTTCCTTGAATTCTTGCTCTAACATTGAGATGTCTCTATTCACCAGGTGTTCCTTCCTCTTCCACATTTACTCAGAAAAAGTGAGTAATTGAAAGATGTTCTTGATCTCTGCATTAAGATTAACATGAGCCCTTGAAGCCTGACCCACATGGCCTTGCCAATGAGAATGCTGGATTTCTACTAAGCATGAAGTGTCTTGTACCTGAGATGAGTAGAGAAGAAAAAAAAATGTCCTATTTGGAAGAGCTACTCAGAAATAGGTTTAGATAAGAGTTGTTTGGGCAGAGAAAGGAGAGATATATGTGTAACATATATTTGTCAGAGAAAAAAGAAATCTGAGGAAAGAAATTGGTGAAAATTTACCTACATATACCACTGACAGTAGCAGCATTACAACGTGCCATTGGTCAAGGCATTAGCTTTGCTTGGTAACTGTACATGTTACACATTAGTATTTGAAGCAAACGTAGTGCCCCAAGTATGCAATAGTGGTAAGCTTGAAGGATATACTCATGGTGGAGGAGTGCCAATCTATGTTGGCATCTTTGTTTTGCTTATGGGCTAGGGCTTCCTTGTTGGGCAAATGCAAAATAAGATGAAAAGTCACCCTCACAACCTTCTTGCAGTTTAGCTTGAATGGGGATACTATTGACCCGTTTTATTAGTATGTATCTTCAGTGCTGCTTGATTTCATGAGTAAATCTTCACAAAATGCCAAATTGTTTATTGCACAAGACAAGAAATAGAGTAATAGAATGCTATTTTATGAAATTTGGTTTGTTCTTGTCTTTGGAAGCAATTGCCAGCATTTTATTACTCTATTTCTTGTTTAACATTTCACTTCTTAATTGTCACAAACTTTTCAAGAATTCCATGTGTCTGCCCATCATAAAAATATATGAAACTAGTTCTAAACATTTGGGACCATCCATATTCATTGTTATGATTTCATAACCTGCATAACAAATAATCTTGTCAACACTCACAACTAGTAAGGGCGACTTTAGACAAGGGCCCAAGGTCTGGGGACCAATGAATTCAAGCAATCTTATTGGTTGAAAGCTTTAAATTGGTCCCAAGGCCTTTAGACGAGGGTCCAAGACCAAAAAGTGGCAAATTGAGGCTAAACCTACATGGCACCTGTTTTGGAAGGAAAATAAGTTGGTTGGGACCAAAACACAGTGCTAAAAGGAGAGCTCCTGATTTGGAGAACCAAGAATCAGGCTAGGGACCAAGGTAGTGTCCAACTCAAGGATTCAATTTGCCTCAAATCAGTCCAAATTGGTTCCTAGGAAATTGGACCCTGGCCTAAGTCATCTTGTGAACATGAAACTGGAATTGTTGACCTGGATCCAGGTTTTTAGACCAATTGGATGTATGGAGTTTCACCATTTAGTTTGTTCATCATTAAATCAAACATTCAAGGCTTTTTGTTTCCCCTGTTATTGTTTCTTTATTAATTTCTCATGGCATTTGCAAATCTTTACTGTTGATGTTGATGAAATGAAGTACTTGGTTACATGGTAATGGTGCAGGCTACACATGTTTATACTTGTTTACTTTTAATATTGTGAAAACTTTTGAGTTAAGGTTGTTGAGTAATTTTTATAGTATGGGGAAAGGCAAACGTAACATTTATAACATGCTTATCTCACTTCGTACAACCCTAAATTTTCAGTCAATTTAGGGAACTCTTGGCTTGGTGTCAAGTGTCAACACTATTAGGGTTCAAGGAACGAGGGTTAATTCTGCTATTGGATTTGAGATTTACAGGAAACTCCACATTTCCAATTAATGGACTACAAAAATCAGTTTGAGCTTTGGTTCAGGGTCTCATAACTAGAACTAGAACTTGAGTTTGAACCCACAAATGTGGGTATATTCCCCAGACTTTTTTGGATCAAAGTAGCACAATTGAAGATTTCCACACATGTGGCTTACTACTTACCAAAAGTATGACATGGCTTTCATCTGTAAGCCACAAGTCGCCACCCAACGTGAACTTGACCACTTGGTGGGGGAGGGCGGCCAGCAAGAACTTAGAAGCTTGAGATGTGTTGGTGAACTAATGGAAGGGCGATGGAAGATAACAAAAGATATCTAAAGAAGGTGAATCAATGGACTTGTGTTTACAGAGTACAGTCAAACCCAGTACAATGTGGAGCTTTCATTACCTATGCTCACCTTGGATTTGAGTTTTAGAAGGGCCCAGCATTTTGCACTTGCATTAGTAGTTAAACTTGTTGGATAGTGCTATGGTGAGCAGATGTAACATCTGGCATTGGGGGTTGCTTTTCTACTATGTGGGTCTTGTAAGAATCTCCAGATTTTTCCAGACTCAAAAGATCTTGAGTTCTACAGAAGGTTCTGCAGCCATTTCTAACCCTAATAAGAGCAACGAGGTGAAACCAGGAAATATGAACCACACAAAACGGAAGCGCTTGGGCTTTCAGCTTTCCATAAGCAAGAATGTATTTCTTTCTTCACTGCAGGCTACAGTCATAAAATGACAATTAGGTATCGTTAAGTGTTGGTTCGACCTTATATCTCAGTAATATTGCATAGGGCAGAGGCTTTGTGAAGTGGACTAGGGTAGATGGGCTGATGACCATACACTTAGTGTATTAGAAAGCTTAAATTTTTTGGATGGTCCTCTATTGCTTGTGGAGTTCAAAGAGCTATCATCGACCTCCACCAGTATCCATGAAAAGCAATGAAAGAAGACAAGAAATGAGGGGATACAAGGTCTTGAAGTCAGGAGGCTCAGTGTTTGGTTGTAGGCCTGTTAAAACAATTTATGATTTGGAGCTTCAAATTCTTGAATATTTCTTAATTGCCTTTGAAGTTCAAAAAGATTTTGTAGAGCTCTAGTTGAAACCACTGCCATCCGAAAGCTTGGTATAATAGGGTGAAATAACCTACTGCAATGAACTGTGCACAGAGAATGTAGATCCAACTAGTGTATGGGCTAGGCCTAGTAGGGTTTTTGTACGGGGTCCTCTACAGAGCGAATAGCAGAAGGGAAGGGTCCCTATCTGCTCTACATTTATCTGCAACTGACCTAGGCTGTTGCTCACGATCTGACCCAGATCCTGGCTGATAACCCAATAGATTGTCAATATCCAGCTAACACTGATAAGATTCAATTCATGAAGCTTCCAAAACGGTGAAAATCTGTCTCACTTTATAAAAAGATTAATGTCACGAATGTCAAGGAGAGGGGCCACTTGTCAGCTCAAGCCTTTCTTAAGGCACCCTGAAAGATTGGTAACTGCCCAAAGCATGCCCCAGGCACTTTTGGAAGAAGCAAAGAACCTCTCTGTACACTACTGTGCATACATCTAGAAAAAAGAGCGGCGAGAAAGCCAAATTTTGTGAATCAGCAAGAAACAAACCTTTATGTACTATGGAATGATCAAGTCCTTGCCCATTATCTTGAGCAGGGTACTGGATTGAGCCCACTAGGGTGAGCTAGTGACACATGTCCAAGGCACTATTGGAAGAAGCAAAGAACCTTTCTAGA
>Ga0116229_10009269_pt1 | contig 15063 bp, 10 predicted proteins | sample S1TSphgellanicum_3_FD_87313 | JGI IMG/M metagenome (GOLD analysis project Ga0116229, IMG submission 87313) | Host-associated microbial communities from peat moss isolated from Minnesota, USA - S1T2_Fc - Sphagnum magellanicum MG | ecosystem: Host-associated > Plants > Peat moss > Unclassified... | reverse complement strand
GAATAAGGATAGACCTGAGTGGTGAGAGGTGAGTTAAAAATATTTCATATTTCTATATGATTGCTAAGCAAGTAATGTTGTGCTCTCTGCAAGTCCCATATTGGCACCAAGAGTACATCAGATTGCTGGTATTAACTAAAAGACAACTACGGTGGTGACACACCTTTTGGCAAAACCCTAAACCCTAAACCCATTTTGGCAACCAAAAGTTAGTGAGTGAGTGTGTCGGTCATGGTATGGTGAGCTCTTCCACTCATAAATGACCTCCAGCAAGGTTTTGAAGGGTTTAGGGTTTAGGGTTTAACCCATTACTCAGTTGCAATAATCCATAAGACAATTTAACCAAATAATTTGGCTAAATACTTTTTAAAATAAGAAAGTAAAAAGATTTAAGCATCCTTATATTTTGATGACTTTGGAACCTGATGTCGAACCTGGTGATTTTTAAAAATTAAACATTTTTCATTTTTGGCTATCAAACACCTCATAAAACACTCTATTTTTTTGCCAACACCAAACCAAACCCCAAAACTATTATACCACCAAGCTGAAAATTGGAACTTAGCAATTAGACCCACATTGGATCCTTCCTTCCTTCCTTCCTTTCTCCATTTTCCTTCTTCTTCCTCCTCCTCCTCCTTGTTACACTTTCTTATTATGAAGTTTGGCAGATTAGCATCAAATTAATGACAACAAAATTAATCAGAATTTTACTGCACACATTTCACATCTGGCCAAGAGATCTGCAAATCCAATACTGGATTTGGAGTCTAGTAGGTATACTGGATTTTAGGGTTTGTGTTTGACCTAATTTGCACCCCCACAAAAAAAAACCCCCAATTTTTGTATACCCAATTTTATATGGGATGATGGTGTTTTTGGGTCCTGGTCTTTCTTCACAGACAATCCAATTTTAATAACCTCCTACCAACAACAGCTTCATTTTTTGAAACCTTGAAACCCAATAGATCAAATTTTGCACCTTCCAAAAAAACACCCTCCATACCATACTACATCTTCATACACACTCAATCCACAAGCCTACACATAACCAACTTGGAAGGGGTTGAACCTTGGACCACTTTTCCTTAGTTTTCAGCCAAGGATAATAATAGCCAAGAGGAGTCTCTACGTGATAATGAGTGGAGAAACTTGGTTTATTGTAAATCCAAAAGGTCCCCAATGGCAAGTGCACCAATACAACAAAAACCCTCATCCAATCCGCAAAACAACCCACAATGTTTTGCACACTAACAAAGGATGTTTGAAATCATGAAATGCATATATGCATCATACATGTTTCAACTTGTTGTCAACAATACAAAGTAACCCAACCATATCTACAACCATCCCTTCCAACAAATGACCTTATCCCCATTCCAATCGTAAGAAAATAATCAATCAAACGTTTGCTTCTAACAAAATATCAAGAACAATGTTTTCCTCAAATTGGATTACATAGAGTCCAATTTTGAACTTGTTCAAACCATTTGGAAGTTAAGTAGGTTCATCACTTGGCCTAATGTATACTTCAAGGTTGCACACAAACTTCATGTTAGCATTGATTGTTGATAGATCTTTAAATGCTTGGCTTGCACAAATCAATGAGATGAATAGTAGTTGCTAATGTATGCTATTATGATATAATCAACAATGAATTGGACAATAATATGTTAGACAATAGTGCTCCTATTAAATTTCCTCAAAGAAGCAGTGGTAGCACATCTACTCCTTTCTCCAACCACTTTAATTATTTTTTCAAAATGCTAGTTGCCTTTGTCCATCCATTTAGTTTTACAATGAATTCAAATACATTTTGCTTTTACATCTTCTATTATTTTCAATTACTTCCTCAAGTCTCTAACCACTTGCTACATAGAGATCTTATACACTATTTTGGAACATTTTTTAACAACTTCCAATTCCTACAATCGATTCATTTGCCACCTTGAATTCCTTGTGTAAAAAAACTTAATAATTTTGTGCATTTAAAAAAAATTAGAATCTTCTTCATTTCCCTTTGCTATATTGACATAACCTAATCTTCTACTTAATCAATGTTCATCTTTTAATAAAACTTCTTGGGCAAGGGGTTGCATATTTCTACCCCTACAAAAATGGAATGATGATTTAATCTCACATTTTCACCATGTATGACATGCTTTGTTGGACTTGATAAAAAATTTCATGTTTTGAATAATAGGTATGTATACCTTGTATAAATGAATTACATAATGTGGTATGTACCCTTCCAACGATTTTCCCAAAGAATTTGAAATTACCAGTGGATTGAACATGTTTTTCCCATCCTTTCATTTCCTAGCAACATATTCCCACATGAGGATGACTTATTTAATGGAAATTCCATTCACAATCCATGTGCAATATTTAGTGGCTTCACCTTCAAGTATTCCCATAATTTGTATCATTTTGAAGATTCATTGGAGCATAAATATTTATAATGTCTACCTCCTTTTTTGGAAGACCACTCAACTTCAACCATTACATTCTACTAATGGTAACCCGTGCCTGCAAGGCACAGCATGGCACCAAGAATTGTGACTTCCAGCATCATCTGCACATCAGCCTCCTTTTGAGAGAGCACCATCTTGACGCCGCACTGCGTCACTACTGCGATCTGGGGACAGCCATAGACGCAGAAATTGTAAACCCCAAAAAAAAAACAGACGTAAAAAAAATCGTCATGTACAACCACTGAGACTTAAACCTAAACCCTAAAAGGAACGCCAAACCCTAACCGTACCAAGACCCAGGTGTAGTTAATGAACCCCTAAGGTTGGGTTAAGTTCTTCTGCACAATAGTTACAATTCGATCAGCAAAAGAATTCCAAAGATCTACACTGTCAGATCTCATTGATTTGGACGGCTAGGAGATATCCAGTGCAATTTATAACTGTTATAACTATCACAGACAAATAGACACACTGACAGATGTAGTGAATTAATATATATGATTGTCGAATACAATTTAGTGCACCACCATATTAACCCCTTTATGTCCATAAGAAAGAATACAAATGCCTCCATGCCCTATGTAAGATTGCAAACCCAATAATCCAAGAAATAGGACTTGGATAAAGGTTGTTGTATAAAATCTTCAAATATCACAAGGGAGAAGGTAATCTTCAAGGACGCCTATGGGGAAGGAAAACTTGTTTTCCAACACAAAATCAAGAAAGTGAAGTAAAAATGGAAGCAAACTAGAATTTCCAACTATAGCTGGAGAAGGTAAGAAAGTAACTACCTTCCAACTCAAGTATTTGTACCTTTAAAATTTGTTGATTTAGAAGATATTGTCGAATCTTATTGTTTTGCCTTTATTGAGTTATTGTTTTCCAACCAACAATTTGTAGATTGTTCCTACCATTTTGTTGTAACTACCTTCCATGCCAACAAGCTACAACATTTTAGAGAGCAAGTTCTAAAATTAACACAAAAAATATAATAAATTTATATGAAAGTTATAACATTCTACATCAAACTACAATAAATTATTATCATTCTAAAAGGATTGTAAGGCAGGAAAAAAAAAAAAAACCAAAACCAAAACCAATCCCACAACTTTCTCACATCCTTTTACATTACCCTTTGTTTTTTCCTACAATATATCTCTCCCTTCCATTTTTTCAAGAATTCTCCATACAAGAATGATGGGAATCCATCTCATAATCTTCTTCTTCCATAATTCACACAAGGTCCATATTCCATTCACAAAAGTAGGCCCTTTATCATAATCCTTTCACAAATCTTTCCTCGTTGATTGGTAAACAAATATTTATCACCCAAATCCATGGGCTAACTAACCTACTAATGCCTTCATTTCAAAATAAAATAGAAGATGGTAAGTAATCTATCATTATTAATTATTTAATTACTAAGAGGCCATAGGACTAGCTAGTCTAAATTGATTTTCTACCCTTAACACCCTATCCCTTCTTATTAAATTTGTTCATGTAACCAAAGGACATCCCTTAGTTGTTTAGTTGCAAGCTTCCTTCCAAAGATGCTTGTGTAGGTTAATAACTTTTTCGCCTTTAAACTTCTGTTCTTGGAGAAACACAATATCTACCCAAAATTGTAGCCCCTAAATGTATAACCAAAGTTTATGGACTTCCTTCTCAAGGTTTAATCCATGAACATTATACCATACAAATTTAATCCCTAAAAAACTTAAAAGGCTTGTTGGATGTTGGGCTTTCTTCTTATGGGTTCATTATAATGCTTTGCCTTCTTGTAGTTGATTTTGTCTTGCACAAACCTTTTTCCCCTAAACATAAGATGTTGTAGTTGAATTTGTTATCCTAATTGACTATTCTCCTCCATCCTTCTCATTGTTAATATTTTGGCTTCTCTTGCATCAACGTCTTTAAACACTTGGCTTTTATTGGAAAGTCAGATTATGGACATCCACCATTTCAATTTTTGGGATTGCCAACACTTGGGGTCGAATTGGGTAGATTTATTATTTTAAAAAAAAATTATGTTGTTGATGAGGTTTCCTATTATAGTTGATGATTGGATTGCTTCCTCTCATGCAATAAGTTCCTTTTATATGAATGTTTACAATCTAGGTTGCATTTGAAAACCCATGAACCCAAGGAGGGCACTTCCATTTTATTCCAAATGGCATGGAAACAAATATAGGGCATAATTTATTTTCTATTTTTAAAAATGTAAATAGGGTGCTTATAAATTATATATATATAGATATATAATTCACTATTTCATAGCAAACTAAAAAATACCCTTTTATCTTAAGTGGCTCCTAAAATATTAAAAAAATGACTTCATTAAGCCCATGAATTGTTGTTGGCCACTTTTGGGGTTTTAATTCAAGGATTTATTTTTTGGATTGTTTGCCTTTTAATCGGGTTTCCATGTTCATCTATATTGATGGTCTTCATTGGACATTTGGTTTTGAGATGGGCACAATCATGTAGGGTGAATGCAAGGTCAAATGGTTCATTTTTGGTGTCACAATGATGTTTTTTTGTTGGGTACTTTTTTTCAAATGCATATGTGATAATTAATATTTCCTTACATCAATTTATTGACAACTAAATATAAATTAACAAATTTAAGATGCATGTAGTTATTTATTAATACAAAATTTAACTACTAGTAATAATGAATTTTTGAAATCCAACATTATGGATTAATCATTTAACTATAACATTAAAAAATGAAAAAATAATATTGATTTTCATTCCAAATTGTTGTAGTTATTAAATGTGTGATGTAACATGGGATGATGAACTCACATGAGGAATATTTTCTTGGAAAATCTTAGCCATTTAATAAGTATGGACTTTTTATTGGTTAGAATTGGACGATATTGCTCCAATTATACCTAAAGTTGCTTTCTATCTATTAACAATGCAAATGGTGCTTTCAAAAATATTTACAACATACATAATATATGGTTGAATTTTTTCTATTATATATTATATGCACACATTAAAAAAATAATAGTTATAATCTTTTACTTCTCAAATTCTCTATGATTTGTAATAATCAAAATTTGTGATCATGGTTCAATTAGAAAAACACAACAGTTTCAGAGTGATCTCACTACTTTTCATCGATATTCTATTACTTTCTTTACTCAAAATTGAATGTATCAAATATTTTTCGAAATGAAAAATAAGAAAATTTGTGATTCAAAATCAAACAAAACTCTTGATTACTTATTGTGTCTTTATTCTATTTTCCAATAACTCTCTAAGTTTTCTCTATGTGTTCAAAACAATACAATTTCCCAATCTTCATCAACTTCCAAAACTACATCCCAAATCCTTTCCCTTCAAAATTTGAACATCAAGCTAATGAAATGTTTTCATCCTATCTAACTAACTAGCCATTTTCATCTTGCCTTGTTGAATGTTTACCATTTTCTTGGTAGCATTTTGCCTTGTTTAATCTCTACCATTCACCAAATAACACATATATTTTTCATAAGTTTGCATGAATTGCAATTAGTGTTTTTTTTCAAGAAAAAAATTTAAATTTTTTTTTTGGAAGCTTTACATGGGGCTTTATTTATGTGAACTTTATGGATTTTCCTTTTACAACTTTCAAATCGATGATATCAGAGTCTTTTGATATAAATTTTGACCTAGGTTTGGGAGGGTTTGTAAGGGGTGAACATTTATTCATCAAATATTACAATAGCGACACCTTAGAAGGTGACAACCATTTCCATTTCAACATTTTTTATGGACTTGCATGGACTTTGGATGGAATGCACCATTCATTGTTTTTAGCTAGTTAATAATGCATTTATGTTGTACTAGATGTTTGAGGTTGTTATAGAATTAGAACAAATTGAAAATTATTCATTGTCAATGCTAACTTGTGCCACAATGTCTTGCATATTTGCGAGGTGCACTTGCATGATCCATCTTTACTCCAAATTTAATGTGATGCGATGCAAAGTGAAGGATCTTGCCTTGTCTTGTTTGTGTTGTCAAAATTAGGCACAATGCTAATTTGAATTGCAATTGCAACATCAATCAACACTCCCTTACCCCAAGATAAGATATGCAAGATAATCTAGATAGACAACTTTAGTCTCTTGAATTGGATGTTGGGGAATTTGACTATACAATGTCAACAAAAAAGTGAAAACCTTTCATAACTTAATTTGCTATGGTTGTTATTCCTTCTTTGTCTTCTTTCACACTTGGAGTGACATTACATTGATATCAAATTTCATGGTGAACAAAACCCAAGTTTAAAGGTATTTCAAATTGAAATTTGAACTTTGTATCCCAAAAGATGATGGAATGTGACCAACATAATTTACGAAAGCTAATGTCTTAAGTCTTCATTTCACACATGTCATGGAATTATTTTTATAAGCATTGTGATGGTAGAAACAAAAATTGATCCTTTTCACATTGCATTAAGATTATCACTTTCAAATGTCATTTGCAATGGAATTGCAACTATTGATGGATTGGATTTGGTTGGTTTTCACTTTTCTTGCTATTTTGGTAAAATCATCTCCTTGCTCCCACCCCCTCCTTCCCCCAACTTGTTTCTTTCTCTCTTAATGACCCTTGGCCCTCTTGTTGAAGCCAATCCATGTGTGAGTGTCTAATTATTTTTTTCAATTTTGTGATGTAGCCAAAGTGTTGATCATTCCTAAGAATATATTTCAAAAACATTTGCTTCAAACTACATACGAAGCTTTTTAAAAGGAAAATCCTTCTATAATTGGTTACACCCTAGAATTTATTATAAAGATGTGGCTATTTGCATCTACTTCTTTCAAATTTTGGCAAATTTGGTTTGTGTTTTTTCATTAGAAATCCTTTGTGTAAGACAAAATCAGAATTTTTCGGTGAAAGTATTGCGAAAACTTGTTCCCCAAAAAAAAAAGTATGTGCTAATCACCATTTTTTTGGGGTGAATTTTCACATCCCAGCTCCTTGAAGAAAAGTTCAAAATGGGAGTATGATGTCATATAATCTCTTGAGTTTACAAGGAAAGGATTGCCATTTTTTCTACCAAAAAATTGAAAATAAGTGCCATATTTAAACAAGATTTATGGCCTTGGGGTAGTCAATTGCCAAATTTCGATCGTTTCTTGTTTAAACACCCATTTCAAAAAAGTTGTGGCCATCAATGTGGGACTGTAAAAATCTTTTATAATAATAAATAAATACATAAATAAATAAATAAATAAAAGAATAAATAAAAACTTGGTGCATCCAATCAACCCAATGTCTCTTGAGTTTTGACTCCCAAATTGTAAGCACTTGCTACAACCCATTTCACCTCATTTTGAAGCCTTAGTTGAACATTTGGTCTAATCTAGTCATCCATGGATGAAATTAATTACAATTTGTTAAAAAATCTTTGATAGAAAATTTTCAACCATAATCAAGCAACAAAAAATGTGAGCTAGCAAATGTTGAATAAATTAATTAGTTTTAAAATTTAAATTCAAAACTCACATTCGTCATGTGAGTTTAAAATTTTGGACTTAATAATAAATTTAAATATTAAATTCTAACTCAACTTCAGAGTTTTCTTAATTGTCCTAGTGATAGGTGTGTTCACAACTAATGTGCTTATTTGTACTAAAAGTTAAGGTTTGATTCCAGATTCTTACAATCTGAATTTTAGAAAATTTAAAGAATAGAGCTAATTAATTATTTTTCAAAAAATTCAGAAAAATAATAAATAAATAAATAAAAAATTGAACTCAGTCTTTTTTAAATTAAAAAAAATAGCCATTTGTCAGAAATGTAACAAATTGTTGGTTTTTAGGTTGCCTTTTTGTTTTGATGTTTTTGCCAAGTCCCACTAAAAGAGAACATACTTACAATCATAACAACTTATCCTTTGCAGTAGGCCATAATTATTTAGCATAATTGTTTTTTATGCTAATAGTAATATTAGGCAACAATTGTATTACTATTAGCATCAAACAATGGGGGGTTTTTAACATTTTTTTAAAAATTAAAAAATTAAAAAATTCAATTTTTGATGTAGCTGAGGTGGTGATCATTCAGAAGCTAATTTGGTTAAATTTGGCAATTAAGAATATGAAGGAAGAAAAAGAAAACAATTATATATATATATATATATATATATATATATATGGCTACCTACCTACCTATGTGTATGTGAATGCCATGCATAATGAAAATGTGACGATGATTTAAAGCTTTAAATTTTTATTTTTTTATTTTTTTGCAATTTTTTGACAATATTTTTTTCCCAAAAAATCATTGAATTTTTACAACCAGAATTGTATGAATTGCAACACCAGATGATATTGGAAAACAAAAATCCTCTGTGCACATCAGAAGTCATGTATATCACCAGATTTTATTTTATTTTTGCATAGGATAAAACAATTTTTTTACTTACAAGCTTTTAGAAAAAGGGGGAAAAAAAAAGCATGAATTAATTTCTTACTTCTAAATTTTTAATTAAAAAAAATTGGATGAAATAATTATTAACATATATTCTTTGCAAAAATAGCATTAAATCGTTTTTTTACTCTACAATTTTTTTCCCCACATAGCATGATATATAGACACACACCCATTTTTTAAAAATAAATCTCTACAATTAAAAATAATAATCATGATGAAATATAATTATTCCTTACTTTGTATCCATGTGTTATCATTGCTAGTGGGTATATACCATGTATGTTAGATACCCGTACCAGGAACGTCCAAGGAGTGTTGGGTGGGTATATATATATATTTGGTTTTGCGAATAATATCATAGGTCTCAATTTTTGCATAATGTTTCAGAGTTAGAGAACCGTTGTTTCCGGTTTTTGGGGAAAAAAAACAACAAATTCAGAATCCAAGAACCATTGGTTCAGGTTATTTGTAAAGGCCTCAAAGAACCGGCGGGTTTCTTGAGAGAACTGATAAGAACCCCTGGTTTGAAAGTCCGGTTATTTGATTTGATTTGATTTTTTTTAAAAAAGAATTTTAAGTGTGCCCGTGTTTTACATATCAGAACCGTTTTTTTGAATTTTTTTTTTTTTCTGAGAACCATAATTATGGACCCTAAAAGAACAGCTCCGACGATAGTTCTCAAGGGTCTTTCCTTGTTTCTGATAACCGCCTACTGTCCGAATGTACCAGAGCGGGGGTGGGTATTAGAAAATCACACCAAACCGTGTACCACACTGAGTATCAAAGTTGATGATCACGGTTATCAAAAAAATCAAATACCCGATTTTGATACATAACTAACTGCAGTTAACAAAAAATCAAATACCCAGACCCAGTGAAGTCTTTGATATTTTTTCAAATACCCGGACCCAGCGAGTCCGGGATTCCGAATTCGATTTGTTTTCAAATACCCAGACCTGCGGCAATTCTTTGATCCTGAATGTGGTGAACTAGGGGGGGGGAGTGACGGGTATCAAAAATAAAATACCCGCCCAACACAAGGGGGAGTATATACTACCAGTGACATCGTGTGCTGTTGTAAATGTGGTAGTGACGGGTATTAAAACAATCAAATACCCGACCCACACGCGGGGAATAATACTACCACCACCAGTGACAATTTGTGCTGCAAATGTGGAAGTTGGGGGGTTGGGGGGAGGGGGGGGGGGGTTGAAAACAATCAAATACCCGCTCAACACGCGAGGAATAACCCACCAGCGTCATTCTGTGCTGTGAATGTGGAAGTGACGGGTATTTAAAAAATCAAATACCCGCCCTCCATGCGCGGGGGGAACATGCATACTCGGGGTGAGACATTTTGTGCTGCAAATGTGTGTGAAGATAGATAGATGGTTGGAAGTGTGATCAAAACAAAAGGTTTGGTTAATGCAAAGGAGGCAGCAGCTAAGTGTGGCATTTAAGTAAAAGCAGAAAATTCACTTGTAACTTAGTTAGAGAATTCAACAACCAAATTTTGGCTGACAAAGTTTTGGCACCACTTGCACTTCAAATGAATGTTGATCTGCATCATGCTTCTGAAGACTGCACTTTTTCTTTGGAGGAAAGGGCAAGTGTCAGCCAGTCTGAGCTTCTCTCTTCTGAAGTCTTTAGCAATGAGGCCATTATAAGAGTACTAAGCAGCTCCAAAGCCTCTTTTCTCTCTCTCTCTCTCTCTCTCTCTCTCTCTCTTTTCTCTCTCACTCAGAGAGTCATGCATTTTGTTGGCTCTGCCCTTTACCAATGAGAGTAATCTCTCTCTCTCTTTCTCTCTCTCTCTCTCTCTCATTTGGTTTGGTGTAGGATTTGGGCATAATTTTGGCTGGTAATTATTTGACCCAAAAATTAGGGATTTTTTTTTTGGGTGGGTTTTTCTACTGTAAAAAATTTCACTATTTTTTTCTTCTGTTTTTGGGAAAATATTCTCCACATTTTAAATCTCAAATCATAATAATAATAATAATAATAATATTGAATAAATACATTTACTATTAAAAGAAACCATGATCACAAGGGGATAACTTTAGTAGATTTTGTTTTTGCCCTCGTATTAATTCAACCGCAGACAATTCAGGGATTTGGGTTTCAAGTACCATTCTGTTTCATGCAAGTGGGCACCCAACAACACATCCATCTCTCTCTGTGCCCTACTTTCAGTGGCGCACATGATCTGTGTAACCTTGTAGACGAAGGTATTATTATTATTATTATTATGATGATGAGTTTGGTTGTGTCGGATGACAGACTCCACCACCACCACCTCTCTCATGCACCAATCAACAACCCACATGGAAAAATTTCCATCATCAACTTTTAGATTGTATTTGTATTGTAAATTGTGTGTGGGTGTGTGTGTGTGTTTGTGTATGTATTGAAGTCTTCTTGCGGGATGGATGGACCCATGGAAGCCTTTTCTTTTTTTTTTTTCCAAGTGTCAGAACAAGGTTGACTCAAGCACTTGAAAATAATAATAATAAAAAAGAAACTAAGTGGGTGTGGGGTGTGTGTGTGTGTGTGTGTTTCCTTTGAGCAAATTCTAGAGCAAAATCTTATCAATACTAGTGCCGTTATAGGTAGGTACGACAATGTAGTAGTGCGGTAGCTTGCATTCAATTCGGTTATTATCAAGTTTGCACTAACCATCATATATGATGGTGTGGCCAAAACTGCTTTGAAACTGGCCTGAGTGCATGTGAAACTCTCTCTACTATTATGTCATCAATGGACCCTCCTCCTCCTCCTCCTCCTCCTCCTCTTCACACCCCCATTTTGGTCACTACACAAAAAAGTCTCTCATTCATTCAAGAGTTGAATGCTTTTTGTTGCAACACCCCAAGAAGAAGAAAATATAATCTAAAGAGTTTGTTGGGCAATGGTCTGTTTGTCCCATGAAAAAGACAAGGAATACGATGGTGGTCTGGGGCCCTTCTTCACTTTAAGCTGTGGTAAGTAAGTAACTAACCCATGGTCAGTTTTCTCAAATCACTTTGACCCATCAGGTTCAAATTCATTATGAAATGAACAAATCAAATCCCGAGTGTGGTTGGTCTTTGTAGTTGGGACTGGGAATTCATTATGAACAAATCAAATCCCCATGTTGGTGGTCTTTGACATGTAAGCTAGAACCATAAAGTCATATAGAACAAAACAAAAAAGGAGTGAATATTTATGATACTTGAGAGGAGGAGGAGTCTTTTAGGTTTAATTTTGACCTTGAGAGCAAGGTTGATGATCTTGGTGTCAATGTTCACCTTGACAAATTGGAATTTAGACAAGGGCTTAAAAAAAGATCAGCTTAGAAAATATGCACAATAGAAGGGGGGGTCTATGGAATAGGTTTATGCCTAGGGATGACAAAAGAAGAGGTTTATTTGATTAATCGGGTTGTTAGAATGGGAGCCTTGAATTTGTTTTGGGGACTTCAGAACTTGAGTAAACTAATAGCATTTAAATGTAATAGGTAGTATATCCTAAGCTCGTCAATAAGTACAAAAGAAAAGAATAGTTGTGACCAATATGATTGTTCAATTCAATGTCTTGAAAAAAAAATTGTTGAAAAATTGTCATAGTGAACAAGTATTTACATGTTGCATGCAAATAAATGACTTGCAAATTAGAGTTATCCGTAAAGTCAGGTGATTAATGGGTGTGAACGGCCAGTTTCGGCATACTAGGCCATCAAATGTGTATAACTGGGAATGAAAATTTTACAAAACGAAATAACTGGGACCCAAATTAGTTTTTCCATCAATTTTGGAGTTTCATTCTTCTGTCTTTCCTTTTCCTAAGCGCCTCCACTGCTGCTACATATATTTTCACTCTTCCGACCTTTACAACTATTATAATGAGTGTCGAACCTTGTGCATTAAATGCTGAGTTTCCTTGCTTTCCAGATACCACTGAAAGAGGGGATGGGAGGTGAAAGCAGCCCCAAAGAGAGTGTGAAGACAAGGTGACTTTACAGACAACTCTATATTGTAAGAAATGTTTTACAAGAATTTAAAGTTTTTACACATCATTTTTTGATTTTACTCAGGGTGCTCCTCATATTAACAAAAATGGTTCTAGTGCTGGCATATTACTTGTGCTTGTTTTGTTTGAAGAACAACAAAGAAAAAAAATGCATTCTATACAACAAAAGGTATTCACTGATGACCCATGGGGAAGAACATAGTAGGAGAACATAACTATGTTCAAGAACACATATACATAGGTACTATGTTCTCCACCAGTCAGTCCGTGTCTGTCTTAGAGCATGATCTGTGGTTTGCCCACCCCATATGATCAAATTGATCACTCTGCCATTCCTGAGGTTGTTTGCGTGGATGGCATGGATGGGTGTACAAACTACAAAACACAGTGGCAGTGTCCAAAATCTGACAGAGAAAAAACAATGCTGATTGTGCGGCAAACCTTTTCTAAAAAGCTTCACCAGCTCAGCAACACTGGAAACAAGCCTGCAAGGAGGAAGAGAGTGTGTGAACAGCACACAGACACACAGAGGTGGGGACAGACTCCAAAGGAGAGTACATACTACATACCTGTTACTGGGCTACTACTACTGCAAGTTTTCAGGGAGTGAGTAAACTATGGCACTTTTGGTAGCACCAAGGACTACTTGTTGTTTGTTTACTTACTTATTTGATATGTAACCCACCACCCACCTTCTTCACCCTCCTTCACTTGTGTTTTTGTGAGGAACAAAGTCAGAACTTGGTGGGAACAACAAAAATCCAACACCTCGACTGCCCCCCACCCCAAGTTAAAATACTGGGTATTTTGGATGCAATTCCTCATTGGCTGGGAAGAATTTCTATTCCCAACTGCGTTCATCACCAGTGTTGGGCGGTTGTTTGAATTTTTTAAAACAAAAACCAGGTCTGGTGGTTCTTCAAATGTTTCAGAAGCAAAGAAGAAACTGCTACTGGTTCCAGTTATTTTAAAAACCTCAAAGAACTGACCCACGGTTTTCATGAAAGCACCAACAAAGAACCAACAGTTTTCTGACTTTTATAAAAACAAAAGATTGAGAACCCATGAGTGATTGAAGATGTATATATACCCAGGCTGATGATATACCGTGGGTATCTGTCCCTCATTCTAAGAACCACCCAAACACTGTTCATCGCCTATTAACATACCCAAAACAAAAAGCACCTTCTTCCATAAAAGCTTTGCATAAATTTGTGCATGAATCCTTATGTTTGTTATTGACATACCTAGCCTACATGCGGATGATCTCAAGCAGCAGCCAGATACAGGACCACCCATCAAAGCTGTGCCAGGGTACAGCAGCACAACCACCAACCAGCATGTGCTGCTGCTGATGAGCTCTACTGAAGGAACACCACCCCACTGCGCCCCCACCCCAACATCACTTTACAACTGATCGATGTCTCTCTGAGTACATATCATCTTCTTCCCAAAATCTTCTCTCATGGATTTCCTGCAGCTCTACTTCCTATTTTCTATTCTGAATTGCACAAGGGGTCACTCAGTGATTGATGGTGGGTGGGTCATCTCTCTCTCCCTCTCACACACACACACACAGAGTTAATTTCTTCTCCTCATATGAATGAATGAATGATGCCAGGGAAAGTGCCATTCATTTTGGCAGTACCCAAAGTGAAGAGTATTAACACTGGAATTTAGTGCTTATATATATTCAATTTAAGTTGCATGCAATGTTATACAATATTTTCATTCAAATGGAACTTAATTTTCACAAAATCAACCTTTATTTGTTATTATTTCATCTTAGTGCAAAGTAGGGCGGAGCCCAAGTTTCTAATTATTGAAAGAAGGAGGAGAAGAAGAATGCTTGTAGTTTTGTTGATTGGAGTGTGGTAGTTTGACCCTTCTATGGTGATTTACCTCCTTTCTAAAGGTGGATACTTTCCAACCGTTGTAGTTATGAATATCGCGTCTTTCCTTAATTCTTCTTGCAAACTTTCAACAACTTGTCTATTAAGTGACAAGATGTAATTGGCTATAAATTGCTCTCCACCCATATGATGGCTTTGGTTCTATATGCATCCAAGAATTAATTTTTTTGTTTTCCAAGCATGCAAAAATAAAATAAAAATTGAAAATGTTGCAAATAGGTGTATTTCTT
>Ga0116229_10009267_pt1 | contig 15063 bp, 11 predicted proteins | sample S1TSphgellanicum_3_FD_87313 | JGI IMG/M metagenome (GOLD analysis project Ga0116229, IMG submission 87313) | Host-associated microbial communities from peat moss isolated from Minnesota, USA - S1T2_Fc - Sphagnum magellanicum MG | ecosystem: Host-associated > Plants > Peat moss > Unclassified... | reverse complement strand
CCGGAGATGTCCTATCGGGTCGAGGAAACCGGCGGGCATGAGCAGCCGCCTTTCGCCGTCCCCGCAGCGGACACTTCCGCCACCGGCCATCACGTTGCCATCGATGACACTGTCACCGGCGAGCGGCCGGTGGCACTCGATCAGGGCGATCCGCTGGCGGAAGCGGATTTCCACATGGCCTATGGCCTGTACGACCAGGCCGCGGACCTGGTGCAGATTGCCATCTCGCGCGAGCCCAACCGACGCGAGCTGAAGCTCAAGCTGCTCGAGGTATTCTTCGTCTGGGGCAACAAGGATCGCTTCCTGCAGACCGCGCGCGAGCTGGCCGGCAGCCGTGACCAGGCGCTGGCGGGCGAGTGGGAAAAGATGGTGATCATGGGCCGGCAGATTGCGCCGGAGGACCCGTTGTTCGCCAACGCCGGCACGCTGACCGGGGCCGCCAGCGGCGGCGTCGACCTGAACCTGGAAGGCGGCCAGAATCGCGTCGATTTCGACCTGCTGGGCGAGCCCTCGGTGCGTGGCGACAGCTCCGGCAGCGGCGTCGGGCTGGACCTGGATCTCGGTGCCGCGCTGGGTGACGGCGACCCCACCGGTGAAGTCAACAAGGTCGGCGAGAACGGCGTCGACTACGTACTGGATGACCCGGAACGCGGCAATGACGCCACCGGTTCGACGCGCGAGATGCCGAACGCGCCGACGCGCGAGCTGCCGACCATGCCGGGTGCGGCCAGCAGCAAGGAATACACCGCCACCATGCGCATCGCGACCCAGTCGGCGGTGGATGCGGAGGCACCGACAGTCGAGCAGCCGCAACTGCGCGGCGAGCATTCGACCATCCGTGAAAAGATCGGCGCCGCCGCGCGCAGCGAAATGTCGAAGACCGAGAAGTCGGACCAGACAGCGGAGCTGGCGCTCGATGACCTGGGGCTGGACCTGGGTGCGCTGGAAGGCGTGAACGATGAGACCGGCATCACCAGCGTCGGCGAGGCGCCGACCTCGCTGTCGAACCTGGACGAGGATACGCGCGAACTGCTGGCGCGTGCGCGGGCGGAGAGCGCCAGCAACGAGGTCACGCAGCGGGCACCGACCAGCGACGGCCCGAGCGACAGCGGCACCTGGCTGTTCACCGATACCGATTTCGCCGCCGGCATGCCCGAGCTCAGCGATCACGAGCTGGACTCCGGAGCCGACGCCAACGCACCGACGCAGGTGGTCACGCAGGTCTCGCCGCAGCCGCGCATCGAGGTGGACACCAGCTCGACCACTTCGAAGCTGGCCGCCCTCGACCCCAGCGGACTCGATCTGGACGTCGGCGGGGGCAGCGATGAATCGATGGTCAACGGCATCGACCTGGACGTTGGCACGCCGGCATCGAGCGAAGGTACCTTCATCCAGACGCAGAAGATCGCCGCCGGAGACATGGCGCTGCCGGAGCTGGAACCTGCGACCATGAGCGAGGTCGGCACCAAGCTCGACCTGGCGCGCGCCTACATGGACATGGGCGACCCGGAGGGTGCGCGCAGCATCCTCGCTGAAGTGCTGAGCGAAGGTTCGGTGTCGCAGAAGCAGGAGGCGCGCCGGCTGATGGATACGCTGCCGGGCTAGGCTTCACCGGCCAGGCTTCACAAGGCAGCGCGCGACGCCATCCATGCGCCAACGCCTGGCGCTCGGCATCGAATATCACGGCGGTGCCTATTGCGGCTGGCAACAGCAGACCGCAGCCGCCAGCGTACAGCGGTCGCTGCAGCAGGCGCTGAGCCGCGTCGCCGATGCACCGATCGAGGTGACCTGCGCCGGACGCACCGACGCCGGTGTGCATGCGCGCGAGCAGGTGGTGCATTTCGACACCGATGCGCAGCGCTCCGAGCGCGCCTGGCTGCTTGGCGGCAACCGCTGGCTGCCACGCGATATCAGCCTGCGCTGGGTGCAGGCGGTGCCGCAGGATTTTCATGCGCGCTTCAGCGCGCTGGAGCGCAGCTATCGCTACCTGATTCTCAATCGCCAAACGCGCTCGGCGCTCGCGGACGGTCGCGCGCTCGTGGTGTACCCGCCGCTCGATGTCGCGGCGATGCAGGCCGGCGCGCAGTGGCTGATTGGCGAGCACGACTTCAGCGCCTTTCGCTCGTCGGAATGCCAGGCGCGCTCGCCGGTGCGCCAGCTGCGCTCGCTGCGGGTGGTACGCAGCGGCGAGCGCATCGCAATCGAGGCCAGCGCCAATGCCTTCCTGCATCACATGGTGCGCAACATCGTCGGCCTGCTGCTGGTGATCGGCCAGCAGCGCGCCGCGCCCGAGCGCGCACGCCAGCAGCTCGAGTCGCGCCAGCGCAGCAGCGGGGAGGCGACCGCGGCTGCCCACGGGCTGTACCTGTGGCGGGTCGAGTATGCGGCCCAGTTCGGCCTGCCGGCGGATTCGGCTATGATCGACGCTTCAATTCCTGGCTGGCCGTAAATGTCCTGGTTCGAAAAGATCGTCCCTTCGCGCATCAAGACCGAGCGCCGCTCGCGCTCGGTGCCCGAGGGGCTGTGGATCAAGTGTCCGACGTGCGACGCGGTGCTGTATCGCGCCGAACTGGAGCGCAATCTCAATGTCTGCCCCAAGTGCAGCCACCACATGCGCATCGGGGCGCGCGAGCGGCTGCGCGCACTGCTCGATCCGGAGCCGATCAGCGAGATCGGCGCCGGCGTGATGCCGGAGGATCCGCTGAAGTTCAAGGACAGCAGGCGCTATCGTGACCGCCTGGCACAGGCGCAGAAGGCCACGCGCGAGGGCGATGCGCTGGTGGCGCTCGCCGGCCAGCTGCGCGGCGAGCCGGTGGTGGCCTGTGCTTTCGAGTTCCAGTTTCTCGGCGGCTCGATGGGCTCGGTGGTCGGCGAGCGCTTCAAGCGCGCGGTCGACTTCTGCATCGAGCAGCGCTGTGGGCTGGTGTGCTTCACCGCCACCGGCGGCGCGCGCATGCAGGAGGCGCTGCTGTCACTGATGCAGATGGCCAAGACCAGCGCGGCGCTGGCGCGCCTGGCGCGTGCACGGCTGCCGTTCATCTCGGTGATGACCGACCCGACCACCGGCGGCGTGTCGGCAAGTCTTGCGATGCTGGGCGACCTGAACATCGCCGAGCCGCGCGCGCTGATCGGGTTCGCAGGTCCGCGCGTGATCCAGCAGACCGTGCGCGAGACGCTGCCTGAAGGCTTCCAGCGCAGCGAGTTCCTGCTCGAGCATGGCGCGATCGACCTGATCGTGGATCGGCGCGACATGCGCGACCGGCTGTCGCAACTGCTGCGCCTGCTGCAAAAGCGACCATCGCTGCCCGCCGCTTGAGCAGGTCGCTCGAGCAGTGGCTGGCGTACCAGCAGGGCACGCACAGCCAGAGCATCGACCTGTCGCTCGAGCGCGTACGCGAGGTCGCGGCGCGCCTGGGCCTGTTGCGTGGCGGCGGCCCGGTGGTGATTGTCGCCGGCACCAACGGCAAGGGTTCGACCGCCACGCTGCTGTCGACGCTGCTGCAGTGCTGCGGCCAGCACGTCGGCCTGTTCACCTCGCCGCACCTGGTGCGCTACAACGAGCGCGTGCAGGTGAACGGCGCGCAGGCGAGCGATGCGGCGCTGGTGGCGGCATTCGAGCGCATCGAGGCGGCGCGCGGCACGATTTCCCTGACATTCTTCGAATACAACGCGCTGGCCGCACTCGAGCTGTTTCGCGCGGCGCAGGTCCAGGTGCGGGTGCTGGAAGTGGGGCTGGGCGGCAGGCTCGACGCGGTCAACATCATCGATGCCGATGTCGCGGTGCTGTGCTCGATTGGACTTGATCACCGTGAATGGCTGGGGGCGACGCTGGAGCAGATCGGCGCCGAGAAGGCGGGGGTGTTTCGTCGCGGCCAGAAGGTGGTGCTCGGCAGCGCGGCGATGCCGGAGAGCGTGTGGCGCGCAGCGCGCGAGCTCGAGTGCCAGGTCCACACCGCCGAGCGCGAGTTCAGCTGGCGTATTCACGGCGATGGCGCCGCGGGCCGGGACTGGGACTACCAGGCAGGGGCGTGCGCGCTGCGCGCGCTGCCGGCGCCAGCGCTGGCCGGAGAAGTGCAGTACCGCAATGCGGCCAGCGCGCTGACCGCGCTACAGCTGCTGGGACTGCCTGGCGCCTGCGATCACGACGCGGTGGCCGAGGGCTTGCGGCGCACGCGACTGCCTGGCCGCCTGCAGATCGTGCCGGGCGATGTCGAATGGATACTGGATGTGGCGCACAACGAGCCGGCAGCCACGGTGCTCGCCGGCGCGCTGGCCGCGCGGCACTGCCAGGGCAGCAGCTACGCGGTGTTCGGCATGCTGGCCGACAAGGATGCGGCGGCGATCGCCAGCGCGCTCGATCCGCTGATCGATCATTGGCTGCTGGCTGGCATCGACGATGAGCCGCGAGGACTCGATGCGCGCGCATTGCAGGCGCGGCTGCCGCAGCTCTCCGGCACCGTGCAGCTCGAGGACAATGTCGCGGCGGCCTGCGTCCGCGCGCGCGCGCGCAGCGTGCCTGGCGATCGCGTGATCGTGTTCGGCTCGTTTCATGTGGTCGGGCCGGCATTGGTATGGCTTGGGCTATACTGAACTGCATACACGCATGGAAAACCGGCTAAAAGAGAGACTGACCGGCGCGGCGATACTGGTGGCGCTGATCGTGATGCTGGTGCCGGAGATGTTTCATGGGCAACGCGGCGATGTCGCCGCCAATGCCGGCAGCAGCGCCGAAGGACCGCCGGTCCGCTCCTATACTATTGACCTGTCGAACAACCCGGCGGTCAGCGCCCCGCTGCAGGCGACGCCTGCGGGCGCCGGCAAGGACGAGCAGCCTGCGGTGGCGCCGACCACCGATCCAACGCCGCCTGCTGCAGCCGCGCCAGCGCCAGATCCGGCACCCGCGGCGATGTCACCACCCACAGCAGGGGCCGCGCCCGCAGCAGCGCCGACACCGACCCCAGCGCCGCGTCCGCCGCGCGCAGCCGCCACACCGCCAGCGCTAGCGCCAACGGCTGGCGGCTGGTCGGTGCAGCTGGGACTATTCGCCAAGCGCGACAATGCCGAGCGCTTGCAACACGCCGCGCAGGCCAAGGGTTTCGGCGTCAGCATCGCCGCTGCCGATGCCAGGGGACTGTATCGCGTGTATGCCGGAGGCATGGCTGATCGCGCGGCGGCGGAAGGCTATGCGCAGCGGCTGAAGGACCAGGGCTTGCCCGCCGCCGTCACCGGATCCCCGTAACATGGCCATGAACTGGTTGGACTACCTGCTGATCGCGCTGATTGTCGTGTCCAGCATCGCGGGCGTGCTGCGTGGACTGCTGCGCGAGGTGATCATCCTGGTCACGTGGATCGCCGCGGTCTGGATCGCCTGGCACTATGCCGGCGTGCTCGAGCCGCACCTGGGCGGGGCGCTGTCCAACGACAGCGTGCGCGCCTGGGCTGCACGCACCATCATCTTCCTCGGGATCGTCGTGATCGGCAGTTGCGTCAGCGCGGTGGTCGGCAGGCTGGTGCGGCTGTCGATTTTCAGCGGTACCGATCGCTTCTTCGGAGGCATATTCGGCTTCCTGCGCGCGCTGGTGATGATCGGGCTGCTGGTCATGCTTTGTCACGCCCTGCGGCTCACCGGCGAGCCCTGGTGGCGCGGCTCGACCCTGATCCCGTATGGCGAGCGTGCGGCGAATGTGCTGCGTGGGATGGTCGGCGAGGGTAAAATGCGCATCGAGCACTCAGGCATCACAACGGATCCGCGAATCTAGCGACACGGATCCAGGGAACTGCGGCGCAATATGTGCGGAATCGTCGGCATTGTCGGAACCAGTCCCGTCAACCAGCGCCTGTATGACGCGCTGACGGTGCTGCAGCATCGCGGCCAGGACGCTGCGGGCATTATGACCGCCTACGAGGGCAGGCTGTGCTCGCGCAAGGGCGCCGGGCTGGTGCGCGATGTGTTCGAGCAACATCACATGATGGCGCTGCAGGGCAACGAGGGTATCGGCCATGTGCGCTACCCGACCGCCGGTTGCGACAGCGCCTCGGAGGCGCAACCCTTCTTCGTCAACGCGCCGTACGGCATGTGCCTTGCGCACAACGGTAACCTGACCAATGCCGCCGAGCTCGCCGAGGTTCTGATCCGCGAGGATCGGCGGCATCTCAACAGCGAGTCGGATTCCGAGGTGCTGCTCAATGTGTTCGCCTCCGAACTGCAGCGCGTCGGCACGCCGCGCGTGACCCCGGCGGATATCTTCGCCGCCGCCAGCGCGGTCTATCGGCGCTGCCGCGGTGGCTATGCCGCCGTGGTGCTGGTGATCGGTCACGGGGTGCTCGGATTTCGCGATCCGAACGGCATCCGCCCGCTGGTGCTCGGGCAGCGGCGCACGCCGCGCGGCACCGAGTACATGCTGGCGTCCGAGAGCGTGGCGCTGGACATGCTGTCGTTCGAGCTGATGCGCGACGTTGCCCCCGGCGAGGCGGTGTTCATCGACGAGCAGGGACGGCTGCATTCCCAGCAGTGCGTCGCCACGGTGCGCCATACGCCGTGCATCTTCGAGTACGTCTATTTCGCCCGGCCCGACTCGATCATCGACAACATCTCGGTGTATCGGGCGCGCATGCGCATGGGCGAGAAGCTGGCAGCCCGGATCCTGCAGCAGCATCCCGACCATGACATCGACGTGGTGATCCCGATCCCGGACACCAGTCGCACCAGTGCGCTGCAGGTGGCACAGATCCTGGGCATCAAGTACCGCGAAGGCTTCAACAAGAACCGCTACATCGGCCGCACCTTCATCATGCCCGGCCAGGAGCAGCGCGAGCGCTCGGTGCGGCGCAAGCTCAATGCCATCGACCTGGAGTTTCGCGGCAAGAACGTGCTGCTGGTGGATGATTCGATCGTGCGCGGCACCACCTCGGCACAGATCATCGACCTGGCGCGCGAAGCCGGCGCCAAGAAGGTCTACTTCGCCTCGGCCGCCCCGCCGGTGCGCTTTCCGAACGTCTATGGCATCGACATGCCCGCGACCAGCGAGCTGGTGGCAGCGGATCGCAGTGCTGCCGAGGTCGGGCAGTACATCGGCGCCGACTGGCTGGTGTACCAGGAGCTCGAGGACCTGGTGGCCGCCTGCCAGCACGACAACGCCCAGATCGAGGAATTCGACACCTCGTGCTTCTCCGGCGAGTACGTCACCGGCGATGTGACCTTCGAATACCTCGATCGACTGCAGCGCGTACGCTCGGATGAGGCGCGCAACCTGCGGCGACTTGCGCGTTCGGGCCTGAAAGCGATCAGTTCGCCCTGAAGGCCAAGTCCGGCAGTGCTCGCAATGCATGGTCGCCGCGCGTCTCCCGTGATCTAATCGCGCTAACAGGGGACGGGACAGCGGGCATGCGACTACTGCTGGTGGAGGAGGATCCGAAGGTCAGGGCGCTGATCCGCCACCACGTGAGCTGCCAGTGGCCCGAAGCCCAGATCACCGCCCACCCACCGTTGCAGCGTGGCCCGCTGCCGGCCGAATTCCTCGCGCAAGGCTACGATGCGGTGCTGCTGACCGCCTCGGCCAACGACGGCCACGGGCTGATGTGGCTGCGTGAGCTCACCAGCCGGCCGGGCTTCTGTCCGGTGATCTTCCTGCTGGAGCAGGAGGACCAGCGCCAGCGCACACGCGCCACCGAGGCTGGCGCCCACGGCGTGGTGTCCAAGTGCCGCATGGACCACAACCGCTTCATCGAGCTCATCGATTCGGCCGCACGCGAACAGCGGCGCAGGCTTGCGGACTGGCGCATATCGGCCGAGGCGCAGGAATCGCGCCGTTTCGGCGAGGCGCGCATACCCGGCTACCGCCGCGCCCGGCTGCTGGCGCGCGGCTCGGTGTCGCAGCTGTACGTCGCCGAGAGCGAGAAGGCAGGCATCCTGGTGGTGCTCAAGGTCACGCCCTCGCGGCGCGACGAATCCGGGGTCGACCAGGCGTTCGCGCGCTTCCTGCAGGAGTACGAGATCGCGCAGCGCGTGCATCATCCCAACATCGTGCGACTGTATGAGCTCGGGGTGGCCGACGATCACGCCTACCTGGCGATGGAATACTTCCAGCACGGGGACCTGCGGCGGCGCATGCGCGCCGGCATCTCGCCGTCGGAGGCGCTGCACTTCACCTCGCAGGTCGCGCGCGCGCTCGGCGCGCTGCACGATGCGGGCATCCTGCACCGCGATCTCAAGCCCGGCAACGTCATGCTGCGGGTGGACGAGCAGGTGGCGTTGATCGATTTCGGACTGGCCAAGCACGAGGCGCTGGAGTTCGAGATCACCGATACCGGGCTGATCTTCGGCACGCCGCATTACATGAGCCCGGAGCAGGGACACGGGCAGGAGCTCGATGCGCGCAGCGATATCTACAGCCTCGGCGTCATGCTGTTCGAGATGCTGACCGGCCGCAAGCCGTTCACGGCTGACAATCCGATGGCGATCATCTACATGCACCGCAATGCGCCGCTGCCGCGCCTGCCGGAGTCACTGCGCGATCTGCAGCCACTGCTCGAGCGCATGCTCGGCAAGCTGCCGCAGGACCGCTTCTCGGATGCGATGGACACCGTGCGGGCGCTGGATGCCGCCCGCGCCGCCTGGCTCACCAAGGCAGCACTGGTGTGATGCTGGCAGTGCACTCGGCAATGCCGGCGGCAATGTCGGCGGCGAAGCCGGCGCCGGCCGCGCCGGCGATCAGCTGTGCGATGTCGCGCCGCTGCGCGGCATCTCCTCCAGCCTGAACCCGGCCGCGCCCCAGCTGAGCGCGCTGCCCCGATCGTGCCAGGCGCCGAGCACGATGCGCCGCGCCGGCTCGCCATCGAGCGTGAACTCATGCACCGCCGGCCGGTGCGTGTGGCCGTGAATCACGGTGCGCACCCCGCAGGCGCGCATGGCCGCATCCACCGCGGCCTGGTCCGCGTCCATGATCAGGCTGGCGGTGCGCTGCGTATGGCGCTGGCTGCCGTGGCGCGCCTGCTCCGCCAGGCTGCGCCTGCTGCGGAGCGGCAGCTGCAGGAAGCGGCGCTGCCAGCGCGGATTGCGCACCACCGCGCGCAGCAGCTGATACGGACGATCGGCCACGCACAGCGCATCACCGTGCGTGAGCAGTGCCTGCTCGCCGTACAGGTCGACGATGACCGGATCGGCGATCAGGCGTGCGCCGGTGCGGCGCGCAAAGCCCTGCTGGTAGAGAAAGTCGCGATTGCCGTGCATCACGTAGCAGGGCACGCCGCGCCTGCCGAGGCCTGCGAGCGCCACGCAGATGCGGTCGCGGTACGCCTCGTTGTCGTCATCGCCGACCCAGGTCTCGAACAGGTCGCCCAGAATATAGAGAGCTGCAGCGCTGGCGGCGCGCGTGTCCAGGAACTCGATGAACTGCTCCCCGGCCGCCGGCTCGCCGGCATCCAGATGCAGATCGGAAATGAACAGCGTGGTCAGGGCGGATCGCTCGGCGCCGGTAGTTAGGCTACATTGTACGGCAATGTCTGAAGGCACCGTGGTCACGCGCTTTGCGCCCAGCCCCAGTGGCGCATTGCACCTGGGCAACGCGCGCACGGCGCTGTTCAACCTGCTGCTGGCGCGCCGCTATGGTGGCCGTTTCCTGCTGCGCATCGAGGACACCGACCTGCATCGCAGCCACGAGGACATGGTGAGCGCGCTGTGCGCCGACCTTACGTGGCTCGGTCTCGACTGGGATGAGGGCCCGGAGCGCGAAGGAGCGCACGGACCGTATCGGCAATCGCAGCGCGCGGCGATCTACCAGCCGTACCTCGAGCGGCTGCAGAGCGAGCGGCTGGCGTATCCGTGCTTCTGCAGCTCCCTGGAACTGGATCTGTCGCGGCGTGCGCAGCTGGCGGCCGGCAGGCCGCCGCGCTACGCCGGAACCTGCCGCGAGCTGGGCGCGGCTGAGCGCGCGGCGCGCCTGGCGCAGGGCCTGAAGCCGAGCCTGCGCTTTCGGGTTCCGGCCGGGCAGCGCATCGAGTTCCAGGACCTGGTGCACGGCGCGCAAAGTTTCCTGTCCGACGACATCGGCGACTTCGTCATCCGGCGCGAGGATGGCAGCGCCGCGTTCTTCTTCAGCAATGCGCTCGATGATGCACTGATGGGTGTCACGCATGTATTGCGCGGCGAGGACCACCTGAGCAACACGCCGCGCCAGTGGCTGCTGCTGCAGGCGCTGGGACTGGCGCCGCCGCTGTATGGCCACGTATCACTGCTGCTCGGGCCGGACGGCGCGCCACTGTCCAAGCGCCATGGTGCCACCGGCGTGCGCGAATTGCGCGCCGCCGGCTATGCCAGCGTGGCGGTGTGCAATCACCTGTTTCGCCTCGGGCACTCCACGCCGCAGAACCAGCTGCTGACGCCGGCGCAGATGGCGGACGCCTTTGACCTGGCGCACCTGCAGCGCGCGCCGGCGCACTTCGAGCTGGCGCAACTGCGCCACTGGCAGAGCGAATGGGTGCATGCGCTGTCGGCCGCAGAGGCGCGCGAGTGGCTGCAGCCTGTCCTGCCGCCGCAGCTGGCGGCGGCGGAGTCGGACGCGTTCATTGCCGCGATCCTGCCCAATGTAGTGCTGGCGGAGGATGCGCGCCTGTGGCAGCAGATCATCTTTGGCGAGGCGCTGGCGTTCGAAGAGCCGGCGCTGCGCGCGGCGCGCGAGGCGGGCCCGGAATTCTTCGCCGCCGCGGCCGGCGCGCTCAGCGATCGCGCCGACATCGCCGACTTGCGCCGTGCCACCGGACGCAAGGGCGCGGCATTCTTCATGCCGTTGCGCGCCGCGCTGACCGGCCGCCTGCATGGCCCGGAGCTGGCGCCGTTGCTGGCCGCGATGCCGACCGACCGGGTGCGGGCGCGGCTGCTGCGATTCGCGGTCTGACATGCGCATCCATAACTCGATGACCGGCGTCAAGCAGGAACTGCAGCCGATCCATCCCGGCCGGGTGAGCATGTACGTGTGCGGCGTCACGGTCTACGACTACTGCCATGTCGGCCATGCGCGCTGCTACGTGGCGTTCGACGTGATCCGTCGCTGGCTGAGGCACCGGGGCCTGGCGGTGACCTACGTGCGCAACATCACCGACATCGATGACCGCATCATCAGCCGCGCGGCCGAGAATGGCGAACCGATCGAGGCGCTGACCGGCCGCTTCATCGCCGCCATGCACGAGGACTTCGCGGCGCTCGGCATCGAGCCGCCTGATCACGAGCCGCGCGCCACCGCGTACATCCCCGGCATGATCGCCATGATCGGGCGGCTGGTGGAGCGCGGCCATGCCTACCAGGGTACGCAGGGCGACGTGCTGTACTCGGTCGCAAGCTTTGCGCCCTACGGACAGCTGGCGGGCAAGCGGCTGGCGGACCTGCGCGCCGGCGCGCGCGTGGAAGTGGATGCCGGCAAGCGCGATCCGCTCGATTTCGTGCTGTGGAAGCGGGCCAAGCCCGGCGAGCCGCACTGGCCCTCGCCCTGGGGCGAGGGCCGACCGGGCTGGCATATCGAGTGCTCGGCGATGGCGGCCGCATTGCTCGGGCCGCATTTCGACCTGCACGGCGGCGGACTGGATCTGAAGTTTCCGCATCACGAGAACGAGATCGCGCAGTCCTGCGCCGCCTGCGACGGTCCATTCGTTAACCTGTGGGCTCACAACGGCTTCGTGACCCTGGACAACGAGAAGATGTCGAAGTCGCTGGGTAATTTCTTTACCGTGCGCGAATTGCTGCCGCGGCTGCGGCATCCGGAAGTGCTGCGCGCCTTCCTGCTCGCCAGCCATTACCGCGGACCGATCAACTACAGCCAGGTACAGTTGCTGCAGGCTGACGGCGCGCTGACCCGGCTGTATACGGCGCTGCGCGGAATCGACGAGCAGCCGGCAGCCGAGCCGGGTGCAGACCGCCGCAGCGTGCACAGCGCCAGCTTCGAGGCGGCGCTGGACGATGACTTCAATACGCCCGACGCGCTGGCGGCACTGCAGGGTCTGGCGCGCGAGCTCAATGCGGCGCGGGCGGCGGGCGCCGCGCACGAGGTCGCAGCAACGGCCGCGCAGCTGCGCCGGCTGGCTGGCCTTCTCGGCCTGCTGCAGTTGCCGGCCGAGCACTGGTTCCGGCTGGCACCGCGGCAACCGCTCGACGGCACGCAGATCGCAGGCGACCATGCTGCCGGTACCGCCGCCGGACTCGAAGAAGCGCAGATCGCGGCGCTGATCAATGCACGGCAAGCGGCACGCCAGGCGCGTGACTTCGCCGCCGCCGATCGCATCCGCGCAGAGCTGGCGCAGGCGGGCGTGGTGCTGGAGGATCAGCCCGGCGGCGCCACCAGCTGGAAGCGCGCCTGAGACAAGCGCGGCGTGATACAACGCACGCGGCACCGCGCACCTGGCACGCGCGCCACTGCCAATACACTGGTCACTATCTTATCGGCGGCCGTTGCGGTATTTTCCGCCCGCGGCACTTGCGTGCCGACTGAGGCTCCGTGGCAGATACGCTGGTCCAGAACCGCGACGTACTGATCATTCCCTGTTGGCGACGGCCTGAATTTCTCTGGCACTGCCTGGATAACCTGCGGCGCGCCGAGGGCATCGGCGATCTGCACGTGCTGTTCCGGCCCGACCGCGGCCACGATGTGCGCAATCTCGAGGTCATCGACGAGTTCGGCCCGCAGCTTGGCAGCTACGAGATCGACCTGGCCTCGCATTGTCCGTATCGGCGCGGCAAGCAGAGCGCCAACGTGCTTGCGAGCTACCTGCGGGCCGCTGCGACCACCCGGCGCTACGTGTTCATGGTAGAGGAGGACGTCATGGTGGCGCGCGATTTCCTGCGCTGGCATTACGCGGTGCAGGCGGCGCAGCCGCAGCTGTTCTGTTCGATCGCGGCGCGCAACACCAACCGGGCGGTGCCGGACGCGGCCGATCCGGAAGCCTATTACGTGACCACGCTCGACTACTGCTCGCTCGGGGTGTGCTTCGAGCGTTCGGTGATCGTGCGCCGCATTGCCCCGCATGTGCGGCGCGAGTATTTCGAGGACCCGCTTGCCTACTGCCAGCAGCACTGGGCGCAGAGCCGGGTCGGGGCGGCGCACGTGGATCACGATGGCCTGATCCGGCGCATCCAGGAGGAGCAGGGAGCACGCCGCCCGATCGCCTATCCCTACCGGCCGCGGGCCTTTCATGCCGGTTTCTTCGGCTACCAGCGCCGGTCGATCAACGGCGCGCTGCCGCAGCGCATCCGCGAGGTCGGCCAGGTCATCTACAGCGTCGAGGCGATGCACGCCGGCGAGGCGGGGCCGGAATTCTCCGCCGACAGCGTACCGGTGTCATTGGAGACGCCGCCCTGGAAGAGCGTGCGCTGCACCGCGCGCTGGGGATGATCGGCTTGAACCGTACCCGCCGCGCGGCTTTGGCCGCGACGGTCATGCTGCTGGCTGGGGTCGGAGCCAGCCCGCTCGCCAGTGCCAGCGGCGTCAGCCCCTATCTGCCGCTCAACCTGTCGCCCGAGATCGAGCGCAAGGTCGAGCGCGTGCTGGTGCTGGCCGGCCAACCGGTGCTGACCCGCCCGATTTCCGTGGACAAGGTCATGCGGGCGCTGCCGAAGGCGCGGCGGCTGGATCGACAGCTGTGCGCCGAGGTCGAACGCTACCTCGACCGCTACTTCAAGCGCGCAGCGGTCGTGCACGCGAGCGCCGAGGCGGCGGCGGCCTCGCACTCGACCATGACGCTGCCGAATGAGCGCGGCGAGCGCGCCGATTCCGCCTGGGACGCTTCGGCAACGGCCTTCTATCGTCCCGGGGATTACCTGTTGCTGACGGCCGGAGGTGTTGCCTACGGCGGCACCGACCACCGGGTCAGTCCCGCCGACAGCATGGTGAGCGCGGGGGATGAATACCTGCAGCTCGACCTGGGCTATCGCGATCATTGGTTCTCGCCGCTGACCGACAGCAGCATGCTGATCAGTACCGAGGCGCCGACGTTGCCCTCCATCACGCTGTCGAACCAGCGGCCGATCGGCGGGTTGGGCCTGCAATACGAGCTGTTCCTCGCGCGCATGCCCTATACCGACCAGATCGTCTGGAACGGCGGGCTCACGCGCGGCTATCCGCGGCTGGCGGGCATCCACCTGGGGATCGAGCCTGCCGACGGATGGGCAATCTCGGGCAACGGCACCTGGCAGTTCGGCGGCGGCTCGCGCCCTGATTCGATCGGCAAGTTCTTCAGCTCGCTGTTCAGCCGCACCTCCGCCAGTTCCCCCGGAGTCACCGACCTCGACAGCAGATTTGCCAACCGCCAGGTGTCGATCACCAGCGCCTACACATTTCCGGGGCCGCAGCCGTTCGAGGCTTACACCGAATACGCCGCCCGCGACACGCTGCACGGCAATGTGCTGCGCTTCCACGAGGCGTCACTGTCGGCCGGCGTTCACTTTCCGCAGTTCTTCCAGCGGTTCGACCTGACGCTGGAAGCCGCCGAATGGCAGAACGCCTGGTACACCGATTACATCTGGCTCGAGGGCATGACCGTCGACGGCTACGTCACCGGCAACTGGGGCGCCGACTATCGCAACTTCGGCGATGGCGTCGGTGCGCAGACCGGCATGGCGCAGCTCGGCTGGGCGCTGCGATCCGGCGACGAGATCAATCTTCGCTACCGGACGCTGCAGAACCAGGGCTATACGCAGGCCGACTACCGGCGCGCCGACATGCTGACGGCCGAGTATGCGCAGCCCAGCAACGGTTACACCCGCGGCCTGACACTCGATGTCGGCCGCGACGTGTACGGCAAGAGTTTCGCGCGCCTGGGTGCATTCGTGCGGCTCGACGGCGGCAATCAGGAGCATGCGGCGGCGGATCTCGACGTCGACGAGGAACAGCGGGCTGCCGACGCCCAGGACGTCAAGGACGATGCGACACTGCAGCGGCTCGAGCGCTTCGTCGACCTCGGCGTAAGCGGCGGACGCCTCGGGCTCGACCTCGGCGGTTTCACCGCAGCCGAGGAATCCGCGCCGACGCATTACCGCAGCGTCATCTCACCGCACCTGGGAATAGGCGTGCGGCGTGCGGT
>Ga0116229_10009266_pt1 | contig 15064 bp, 5 predicted proteins | sample S1TSphgellanicum_3_FD_87313 | JGI IMG/M metagenome (GOLD analysis project Ga0116229, IMG submission 87313) | Host-associated microbial communities from peat moss isolated from Minnesota, USA - S1T2_Fc - Sphagnum magellanicum MG | ecosystem: Host-associated > Plants > Peat moss > Unclassified... | reverse complement strand
GATTTGTTGTGAGGTCACGAGCAAGAGAGGGATAGGGGTTTCGACCACAGCACAGGGAGAAGTAGGTACCGAGAAGCTGCGGTTGTGAAGGGGGCGAGAGAGAGAGATAGTCAGAGGACTTGTGAACTCAGAAGAGGGGTTCTCTCGGAGGCATTATTTAGGTTAAGAAGTTTCAGCAGCCTTAATAAGTAGTGCAAACAAACGCTATTCTTTGTTTGAAAAGTTTGAGAGGAGGAGAGGGCAATATATGATTTGAATTTTTTGTCAGAGTTATTCTCGAGGGGTACGGGACAGAGACCAAAGTTGATGAAAGAAAAGCCTTAAGTGTGCAGTTAGGATTTGTTGCTTTTGCTCCATTCTGTTTAGCTTTTGTGTTCCATTTACGTCCCGGAGGGGAGGGGGAAGATCTGCTTGTCTTTTCTGGTTGAAAGAAGCGTCAGAAAGCTTTAGAATCTATCATGCTGAGGGGGGAAGAGTCGACATCACCCATCCGAGGTTTTGTCTTCTTCTCGCTCTCTCTCCAGCACGATCTTCAGCGGATTCCATTCCATTGTGGACTCATAGCCAGTGAAGGAGGCACAAGCGCTTAGCAGTCTTTTCTCTCTCTTCGTTGCCGCCTGGTGCAAACTGTGTCTATCTCTCATCCTTTTTGGCTGGAGGAAAGTTTGGCTAAAGTACTAGGGCTACTAGGGTTTCAACAGCTATACAAGTATGCCGGAGAAGTCGACAGATTCCGAGTCGCCATGTGCGCGAGAGATTTCGAAGATTTCCAAGAAGACGTACTTCTCCGGTAGCGGCAAGTCGACATCTTCCCCCATCGACAGACTCTGCATTCTCTCGTCCTCCTCTGATGAAGAAGACACATCCGTCGAGAGCCCACGAGGTGTCCGGATTTTCGAGAAGAAGGACGCGGGCAACAGTTTTAGCGAGAAGAGCGTCGATGCTCCCGGCAGCACTGGATCCGCCATCGGCAAGAATCGCTCCCGACAGTCAGCCTGTCGAGCATCTGGTTTTGGTTTTGGTCCTGAGGGTTCTTCAGAGACGGCTTGCAGAGTCTCACGTCGATCTCAAGCAGATCCCAGAGCTCGTATCAACGGTGTTAGGTGTCGATCAGATTCCCAGAAACACACTGTTGAGGTTCGGCTGCCCAATTTCAAGAAGAAGCTCTGGGGCGGCACTTATACCACAATGGAAATGGCACTGCGAGCCAAAGATGCACTTAAATTCTACACAGGTTGTAAGAAGTTGCGGTACCACTTTCCTGACTCTCACGCTTTTTTTGCATCCCGGAGCCCCCTGAGCATCTCTTTCAAGGACCTTGATCCCCTTTGCAAAAAAAAGATACGAGTTGGGAATGAGTTGGTTCTTGTGCATACCCATTTCAGCAAGCTGGTGAAGGAAAGGGCTGCTGAATTCAATGTGATGAAGAATAGCACTCCTGCAAGAATCTCAATTCCGGATTCAGTAGCTGTTGACAAGATGCATCGGTCGAGAGTGCCACTCAGGACTCCTGCTCATAACGGCACCAAGGCGCTTCCTCACAGAGCACCCTTAGACTTGGTTTCCTCAAAACCCTTACTCAGCAGCACTGATCAGGTCAAACCTCTCTCCCACCAGCCTGAACCATTGGAGCTTGGAGAAGACTTTCAAGGTGAGGAGCATTTGGACCTTTCGGTGCCTGGTGAAGTTTCTATAAGTTCACCAGCTGAAGAGGCTGTGTTGAACAACCACCTTGAGGCAGCTCACTGTGGAAATTTTGCAGCTAAGCTGGTTTTCCCAGGGTGGAATTTTGATGAACAAACAGCAGGATTTCACATTGTTACACCAGATGTGGAAATGCCATCCGACCAGCAGCCAAGTGGCATAACCAGCACAATGGATTTCACTGGTGCTGCTCACAACACAGATCCCGTCAGACCTAATTATCTGGAGGGGGATTCTGACAAAGATCCTTTGCAGAACATATCAGATCAAAGTGGTCTGAAGTCACAGTTTATGGAGTTGCACAGGCCAAACTTGCTGGATTTGCCAAACCTTGCAGCTACTGGCATTGAAGAGAGAGATCCATCTTTGCCTGCATCAGAGGACCATGGCTTTTGGTGGTGTCCAGTAGGTCACGGTGCTCTGTTGATTAACAGAAAGAATTCTCAACTGGGAACCTGTATGGCACACAATCCATGAACAGTTCTGCAGTTCCCTTGAGCTTTCTGGCAAGGGATTATCATTATAAGTTTTCTTGCTGGATTGGCTTTGCAATAGCCACCTTCAGGTCTTTTTGCATGTGACATTTGAGAAGAGGGATCTTGCCGCAATCTGAAAGACTGTCAGGAACCTGTCTTGGCTGCTCTCAGTTCAGTATGGTTTTCCAAGAGTGAAGAGAGACTCTATGGATGTTTTCTTCTGACCTTGCTGCAGGTCAGTATGGTTGTCTGAGAGATAAAGTTCAATGCATTTGAACATTTGATTTGGAAAATAGTTGGGACAGAAGCACTGGCCTTATTGTAGACTTATTTCTTCTGTTTCTTCTTTGCTTGTTGATTGAATGTTTAGTGGTTACAATATAATGCCCAGAAAAGAGGAAAAAAATCTATGTAATGAGCTTCTTATTGTAAAGGTACAATTTTGTAATTTTGCTGTGGTCTAGAAGAACTGCATACATAGGAAGTTACATAAGCTATGTCTTGTACATAATAAAGAGTTTTTTGATAGCTAGTAGGTAGTAAGCCTTTTCTCATGAGCTAGAAAGAGCTTGGTGATAGGAATGACAAATGTATTGTTAGGGATTATGAGGATGCTCTGCTTATATGTGCTGGTCAAACTCTTTGTTATTAAGTTCTGTGCAGCATACAGTGCTCTCTGCACAGATATATGATATCTGTCCATGTTGTACACAGGCTAATAGAGAATTTATTTCTGTGTGATCTCACACAGTTTTTGTACCTTTGGTGACTTTTAAGCTCTGTGAAGTTTGGATTACTGCTGTGATGGGTCATTAATTTTTGTATGATCTTGGAGAAAAGGGTTGATCTGGTATTGAATATGATGTTCTCATCTCAATCTCATTTACATCTTGTTATTTGGGATTGAGGAAGTACAGGCAGGTTCAGGTCATGTTTGGTTTAATCCTTTCAAGCAGTGGCCTGAAGATTATCTAGCAACTCTTGAAGTTTGCATTTGGAACAGTGAGTGCAATTGTTGAAACTGCGTGCTTTGTTATGAATCATTGGCAGCAGCATATCTGCAATAATGTCTTGTGAGTTAAATTGTACTTCTAATGGCTTCTTTTGTAACTGATTGGATCTAGCAGTCAAGCAAAGTCGTTAAGATAAATCCTGTGATCTTGTTGATAAACATTCTCAACTGGAGTACGCAGGTAATTGACATGATATGTGTGCCTCCTATTCATTCCAATATCTCTATTACTGCTAAGTCAGGCATTATCAATAGTCAGCTTTACAGTTTCTTGAGGCTTTGTAATTCTAAATTTTTCTTTATTTTGATGGTCAGTCTTATTGTCTTTCTGAAGACTAAAGGATACCCTCTAAAGATTTTGTTATAGAGGACTAGAGGTTTGCTCAATAAAGAGATTTCTTTTTGGAATTTCAGCATTTGGAGTCTTCTGATTGATTTGGTATAGAGCATTGTAAGGTGGGGAGCTTTTTAAAGCCCAATTGGTCCTCGTTTATTTTCTCCTGTGTCTGTTATTCTAATGTTTTTCCTTCTTATTGTGCATGCTTTTTTGTTTTTTCCCTCATTCTTTTCTCTATGTTTTTTGCCCCTTCTATCTATGTTGTTATGTTGCTAGTTGCTAAGCCAGTACCACGGCTGAGTCTTCCTGTTGTTTCTGGACTTGTGACAGAAACTCAGTACACAGGTTAGTGGTTACACTGGCCTATATGCACTGTAAGGAGCTGATGAAGGCAGTGGGGAAGTTTGTGATAAATAAATGTTGTGATAGATAAGTCACTATCATACATATTATTGTCAATGGTCCCTGAACAAGTGAGACTGTCACTTTTGTTAAGACTTCTTGTTTTTATTGTCTCTTTGCTCTAGTTCTTCCCTCATGTGTTGCTCCTCCTTCCCAGTTCTGATAGTCCTTATTTTGAGGTCCTTCTTTGACTTCAAGGCAAAGTTTTAACCTTGTTGTGGCTTCCTTCATCCTGAGTATGGAGATTTCTTGATTCTCTTGAGAGTTATTTTTTGGAAATCTATCATATTTGTATCTGGCTTTTGAAATCAATGTAACTGGTAGTGTCCTATGAACCCTAATATGCTGGAAACAATTTTGGTACTTACATTATCAACATTTTGGACTAGACATGAGAACTTTGGTTAGTAGAAGAGTGTTCAGTTGACAGGAATGTCTACATTCTGATATTGGAAGCTAGAGATAATGCCTCCTCTCTAGAAATCCCTGCACATCACACAGAGGGTATAGTCCAGCTTTAGAAAGATGTCTCATTTACCCTTCCTACTCTTTGTATCCTAGACAACCTCTGTCTGGTAACGTGATAAGTGAAGTATCTGAAGTTCAATGCTTTGTCAAACTTTGGGAGTCATATGTCACATTTATGAAGGTTCCCGCTTCCACATAGTCTAGTTCAGGTTTGTTGGGTATGTGCAGGGTTCTACAAATCAATTTTTTTAGCACACATGCCTTTTCATTTAGAAGCCTTTTTTATCCAAAGCTCCTCTAGTGTTCAAGGACAAACAAGCTAAATGTAAAAGGCTGAGCATGATCAGTGTGTAAGCAGCTCATTTGGACAGGACAACAGAACACCATATCAATCCTGCATAATTGGACCAACTTAGCCTGTATTCTTTAATTTGCCCAAGCATTCTGGTACCAGTTTGAATGCAGAAACAAGGTCAATTCAGTGAGCGAAATTGTCACTCTGTTTCTTCATTTTAAACATTCAAAATGTTGAAGATGGATCTAGAAAATATTGCACCTTTATAATGCTTTGAGCCAATTGACTGTGAGTGGTGGGGTGACACTCAAGAGACAATGGACCTTTGGTTCCAAGGGAGAGTGATATTCTAAATGTAAACTAAAACTGTGCTTTGAAATCATTTGGGGTTTGGCAGTCATTTTGGCACACTACCAAAATCTTATTTTGTGTCAACAGACTTCAGATTGGGCTTTAATTTGAAATGGTCTTGTAAAAGCTGTTCAAGAAATGTTGATTTAAAGTTATTCAAATTTGAGTAACCTCAAACTTGAAATTTGAAGAACCCAAAAAGAAAGGAAGTCATGTGTTGAACTATTGTATTGGGCATTGTTATTAGAATGGGTGATCCCATGATTCTCCCTTAAGGCAAGTTCCCTCTACAATTGATGGTAAAAAAGTCACAAATCCCATTTTGTTGACTAGGATAGAACTGCTCATCACCGATCACTACCTTATCACCAAACATTTATTTAGATCATGAGCATCTGTGCTTCATTTCGATTGATTTAAAATGTTATGGGAGTGCTACCTCAGTCTCTAGAAATCATCTTTGAAGTGCAAATGAAAAGGAGTAATGAAAAAAAGCAAGAAGGAAAACAAGCTTTCCAACTTACAAAATGCATTTTTTTTTCCTCCTCTTCTTTAAAGCTCATAACTTTCTTATTTCTTGTTCATTTTAAACGATTTAAAGAAATTTTTTGGGCGTTCGAAAATCGGCTTTGTACTGTTCTGTGGTTTGTTTGTTTAGTTCTTGACCCCTCTACTTTGGGAGGCCATAACTTTCTCATTTCTAAGCCGTTTTTGACAATGTTTAGCGCATCAGATGCACCAAGAGGAGGGGTTCAACTTTTGTTAGAACAAAAAAAACAACGGAGCCCTCCCCTTGGATCTGGCCTGCCCTGAGCACTTAAGGGTTCGCTCACCAGCAGTTCTACCCTACTGCAGTGTGCCATGGAATCCAGCTGTGTTTTTCAGTTTTCCCGGGAGGAAAAGAACCTGGCAGCTACAGGAACTAGTAACTAGTACTAAACTAGTTCCCATCACCATGCTCCAATTTTTTTTCAATCTTGATTTAATCAGATCATGTGCAGAAGTTAGAACCATGCAAGGCTCCACACAGGAGTGGGATTGGGATGTTGAACAACCTACATAATCTTAATGCACAATCCACTTCTCATGAAAAAACTACTGGAGAATGGACGTAGCTGCCATTCCTCACGATCTCTCTTTATAGTTCTCTTGTAGAAATATCAGAGGAATGTCATCACCCCTTCACTGGCATGCAATGTGGATTGCAGTCATGACGAGGGGAATACTAATAATTCCGCAACTGGTTTATTTTTGTACTCAACCGACCATGATTCTGTCCTCCAATGACTTTGTACTCCATGTTGTAAGCAAGATTTGGAATGATCATTTTTGAAAAAAATAAAAATAAAAATCAAGGCTTTGGCAATAAGTTAGTTATGCAACAAGAAAATGAGACAAGAGCTATAGCTATTTTAACATATCCTTCTGTGGTTAAAATGCAAGGCTATGTGGCCAATTTAGGACAGCCCAAATGTGAGATGGGTTATGTATACCTTTAGAGGATGGGATGACTCAACCTGATGAATCAGGACCTTTGGTTCCCCATGCACAAAAGGGAAGTCCTGATCACGTGATATGATCTATTTTAACATATCCTCGTGTGGTTAAAATGTAAGGCTATGTGGCCAATTTACAACAACCCAAATATGACATGGGTACACACCTTTAGACACTGGGATGACTCAATTTGATTAAGCAGGGCCTATGGTTCCTCATGCACAGAAGGAAGGGTTCACGTGATAAAGGGCGCTGTCACGTGACCTACCACATGGCCAATTGAAAAAACAGAACAAAGGAGGGAGGGTTTCATCTGGGAAAGTAAGCAGAGAAATTTCCTAGTGTGTTTGGAGGGCACCTTATATCCATTAACTTCCTGGAGAAGAGAGGGTTTCCTATGCCCACCACCCCTTGAGAGTTGGTGGGATATAAACAGAGGGAGGCATATAGGTTTATATACATCCCACACTCAAGGAATAGGTGTAAGAACCCTCCCCACCTATTCTTCAAGATCAACTTAAGTCCATGATAATGTTTGCCTCATGATTTATGATGGATAAAGCCCATGGGTGGTAACTTTACATTACCCTACAGATAATTTGACAACCCTTTTGCCCTTTGGGCAAGAATAGCCATAAGAAGTTCACAAGACTCAATCGAATACTCTCTAACAAAGCCCTAGAGGCTAGGACCGAATATGTTTTTTTTGGGTGAAAAATCATCAAAAGGCAATACGGTTTTCCAAATACAGAATATTCTCTCATAAATTCTCTTTTTTTGGGGAAAAGAAATTGCCTAAAAACCAAAAACAAAACTGGTTTTTTTTTGGGGGAAGGGGTTCACCATATTTATGTGTACTGGCTACAGTTTTAAAGTTCCTTGAAATAATGTTTCTAGTTAAGTTAAAATCTCTTTAGGGATACTCACCAAGCTGGCTCCATCAGGAAATTGGAAAAAAAGTATTGCCTAGGACCACAAAAGTTTGTCATGATCCAGCTCTTCCCAGCCAAAAACTCCATGCTCTTTGTATCAACTCCATCTTCTCAAGTTTAAAATTCAAATTGATTGAAAATCTGGTCTCAAAAAGTTGTGTTGATGTAGGACTTGAGAAAGGGAGAAAGGACCTGCCTCCAACGTGACCATCTCCATGAAAGGATCAGATATTAGGTCTTGTTTCATAAGACATGACTTATATAGGAGGCAAGTTTATGGGTTGCTCAATAACGAACAAAGTTATAGTTAGCTGGGTCTCTTTGCAATAGTTTGTTGTTGTCACAATTGTACATGAGACAATTTGATGACAACACGATGACTGAAAGTGATTCAAATCTTGTCAGGTACCCTAGCAACTTACACTACAACAAAATGTGATTTTTCTCACACAATAGGTTGGGAGCTCACAACCCGTGTGTGAGATAAAGTTTGTCGTTTCATCATCGATTACAATATATGATATGTGTTGGTTATTGTGCATATATACATAAAAATGTAGTATGACATTTATGCAATATGTGTCACAATTCAATATCAAATTGCAATTTTAGTGTAATATGTCACAATAAACATTTCATATTGTAAATAGTAATGGATGAAATCACAACGTTTATGTTACACATGTTTGAGTTATGAACCATTGTCTAAGAAAAATCACATTTTATTAGAGTTGTAATTGTTTTTGTTGTGTTTTACTTTATTTGGGCACTTACATTCATAGATATCAACAAAATAAAACATGCCACAATAATCATGCTAAACAATCGCACACACGTAATAAGTTTCTTACACCTTTTAAGAACATAATATCTCCAAAAATCAAATGTTTCAAACCGTAGTCACACTAGGATTTTGCAAGAACTTGTTTACAAAAATCTTGAATTAGGTGTTCACATTAATCTTGACATTTTGAAAATTTATAATTAGTTAATGTTGGGTGTGTTGAAGATGAAAAATAATAAGCAATAATATTGTATGAAACATTTGAAGGAACATTTGTTCTCATAATGAAAAATGATAGGTGTCATCCTTCAATCATTCATAGGTTGATTCACAATTTTCACAACTTTGCATTTTGCTTATTGCTTGATTTACACAATTTTTTAGGGGATTAAATCTTGTCCAAATTAGGCCTTGTTTAGATCATTGAAAATATCTTGAAAATCATTACAATAAAATGGGTTTGAATTCTAAAACCAAAATCTATAAAAAAAAATTTATTGCCATTTGAAAGGTTGGGGGTTGCATTAACAAACTAACTCATAATCATTTAAACAACATTTAAAAGGGTCAAATCAACTTTGATCAAGAATTTGATATGTGATACGAAAGTTCTTTTCAACAAATGAGGGTCATCATGTGTTTATTTTTCTTATCAAATACTAAAACTAAAAATTAAATAATATAAGGTATCAAAATTTAATACAAAAAAATATAATTAAATTTATGATGCCTTAAATATGTTCATATTTTAAAATTAGATAATAATAGGGTGAGAAAAAAAATCTCTTCACATAGTACCCAACAATTTGTTTTTAAAATGCAAGTAATGTAAAATTTTAACATCTCAAACCCATCTCCCTTTTTTTTTTGCTTTGTCACAATTTGGTGACATTTTTATTTTTTCTTGTTATTATTTACACAATTGCATTCACTGTTCTTCTTTGCACATTTTCCCTCTTTTCTTTGCTCTTGGTCATGGAAAGAGGTTTAAACTTATGTGGTGACTTTTTCATGGAATGTAGACCAACCTGGGGGTACTATAAGCACCTAATGTATAAACCCTATGAAGGAATTGTCCTAAGTAAGCTTTTACTTGTCTTGACCTTTAACCATCCTTCAAGTACAATTGCACAATGGTTTTTTCAAAGGTGTATAGAGAATTAGGTTTTCAATAAGTGTTATCAAATATGTAACATAACTTTTTAAACATATTAAAATTATTCATAAAATGCCATAGATAGGGGATGAAATTGATCACTCAAGGTTCAACTTCGGCCAAAATATTAGGTGAATATTAAATTTATAAATTAATCTACATTGAATGCCATAACTAAGACTAAATATCACATGCGCTAAAAGAAATTTGGTTTTGATTGTGGTGTTTGAGGCAAATTTTTAGGTAGGTAGTCCTCCTTTGCTCTCTAACGCACATTGTGCAATCACATCTGCTTATCAAAATGATTGAGTAGAATTTTGATGTTTGGTCAAGTTTTTTTGGGACTTTATGGATAATAACAAAGTGGGTTGAAAAGACAAATAAGGGATCAACATGATGACACAAATAAAGGGTTGGATTGGGTATGAATTTAAGGATAATTCTATTATAACTATGCTTTTTATTTTGAAAAGTTGTCGTCATTATCAAATTAACTCCTTAACAATGGACACTTGAAACCTTCAAATATATAATAAAAACCTTGTATTACTACCTCACAAAAAATGGAAGGATGTCACAAAAATTCTACTCAATTAAAACATATTTAAAAAAAAAAATCTTATGAACTTTCAAGGTTTACATAAAAAAAAACCTCGACAACAAAGTTCATGAGACATGTTGTTTGGCCCAAAACAACAGGAGAAAGTGTTAAAGAAATGTTATGGACTTTAAAATGCATTGTGAAATAATTTGGATGAGAAAAAAAATGTAAAGAATCATTAAAAAAACCTAGGTACAAATTGCCTTTTGTCTAGTCATAAGAATGTTTCCTACAGACAAGCCAAATATTTCATGACAAAAATATGGTACCTATAAGGTTATGCAATGTCATTAGTGATTTTTTGGTTTAAGGTCTAACATTACACCAACACACATTGATCTTCAACTCATGTTCTTGCTTTTATGCCCTATGGCTACCTCACATTTGTCCCAAGACCTTTGGTTTAATGTGTTTGCAAAACATTGAAGACTAAGTTTGTTTGCAAGATCTTTCACCAATGGCCAATGACATTTGGCTTAAGTCCTTTGCAAGGATATTTCATCAATCCTTCAAAACAATTGGCCTAGAATGTTTGCTTTTCTTCTTCAACACAATTAATAATCTTCATAATGAAACAATACCTACACACACAAAAAAACCTAGAGTAGAATGAAAATATTTTTTAATTGTAAAATTGAAACATTTTCATATTTCCCTTCCTCTTTCATGCACCCTTTCTTTTGTTCTACTAATTCAAAATACTTACTACCCACTTTTTGGATCGTTTGGGGCTAGAGGTTCCTTGGCTTCAAAATCCTTTGGCTAAAAAGTCTTATTTTGAGATCACAACAAGCTAAAGGATCTCTTAGCGTAGTTGAAATTTAAATCAGAAACCCAAAAAGAAATAATAGATATAACAAGAGTTTCACAATCCAACAAAGCTTTGCATTGCAAATGGAGTGTTTGGGCAAAAGGAGCTAGACATGACATGTTTGAGGGAAGATTACAACCCTAGGCCAAAATGCCCAAAAACTTCCAACCCTAGACCAAAATACTTAAGCCAAAACACATTTTATCTTCAAATAACACTTTGTGCCCAAGGGCGTGACAATTTGGACTTGAAAAACAAACCCCCAGAACATGCTTTCAAGGTCCTAATGTCCCTAGGCCCTTTTGTTGTAGGCTTTCAAACCATCATGTCTAGGCCCTCAGGCTTGGCCTCATGTTTTAGGCCCTTAATCCATGTATCAGTCCCTTGAGCCTAAATGTCTTAGGCTCTACATGGGTTAAGTCCTAACCCTTCAAGTCCTCATGTCCTAAGCCTTCAGGCCTTGAGATCCTTGGCTTCTTCAAGTGTCAAGTCCTAATGGTAGGGACAGTAGACAGTAGACACTTAAAAAAAGACTTCAATTAACTCACTTGTGATTGCCATCTCCAATACCTTACCCTAAGGTCAGTTTCCTCATTAAATAATTCCTCGAAATAGTGAAACTAAATTTTGTGAAAATATGAAGTTGTCATGTTGAAAATCATCATAATTATCAGAGGCTACATTCTGAATAATTTCACTATTCATATCACAATATTATAGTAAATTATGGAAAATAATAATTTTAAAAATTAAAAAATGGACTCATTTTTTCCAAAAAAAAAAAAAAACGTTTTGCCAATGTGGAAACTGACCCTAGGCTACAGAAGGTAACTATCAAGAGAGCTTATTCTGGTATCAAGAGGGTACTATATTTCAAATTCCAACAGAATTACCAAGGTATCAATAAAGGTATATAATCTCCTAATATTTGGAAGTCGGGTGATTCCCAAGCACGTTGCTTGTCAGTGCCTGTGAATGGCGTTTTCATTCTTTGAACTGGCGAAGTTTCACCAAAAAAGAGAAATTCAAAATTCAAAAAAAAAACTGATTTTGAAGAAGGTTTTCAGTCGCCAGAAGTGAGAAAAAAGAAAATCGAAAAATCGCCAGATTTGTGTATCTGGTTTTCATTCTGTGGCCAAAAAAAGGTAGAAGGATGATTTAAAAGTTTTTTTACTTTATTTCTGAATTTATAGCCAGATTTGGCTAAATCTTCCTAGGGATGGATGATCGTCACTTTTTTTCCCATCTTTCTATGGATGATATCCACACTGCGACAAAACCAAAATTCCGCAAAAAAAAACATTGGAACCTGTCATTATGTGTCAGGATATTCATATACAGTACACTTGTCGGTCAAAATCCAGACCAATTCCAGTATCAATCATTTATTATACTGTCTGCTATCACGTGCACGACTTTGACAGCCAATTGCCAATGACCCAAACCACATTTTTCATAAAGGACTTCGCTGCATTTTCTTGGTCAGAAAGAATGGGCGTTGGGGCCTAGGGTCGCACCTTATGCAGGAGAATAAGGCCCGCTTTAGATTGGGGGTCCTGGGTCTAAATCCCTAGGAACCAATTTGGACTCATTTCAAGCAAATTGAATCCTTGAGTTGGACCCTAGCTTGCATCTTGGTTCTTCAAATCATGAGCTCTCCTTTTAAGGTTTTTTTTTGTTTTGGGTTCCAGCTAACTGATTTTCCCTCCAGAATGGTGTCATGTGGGTTTAGGCTCAATTGGCCACTTTTTGGTCTTGGACCCTCATCTAAAGGTCTTGGGTCCAATTTATGTCTCTCATCCAATAGGATTGCTCTATTTCATTGGAGCTTAGACCTTGGAACCTCTTCTAAAGTGGCCCTAAGTCAAAATATATTTGGAAGCTTGGGTATAACCGTATATGTGTAGGAGTCTTAGAATTCAGTGGTCTTATGGCTTCTAAAGGTGCTTTAGCCTTCGTCCCCAGTAAGGGCTTCAGGGAGGCGCGCTAAACTTTGGGGCACCCAAGAACTATTACAAAAAAGAAGTTTCTTTTAAAAGATAATTGAGGTAATTTTATCGTGCAATGATTATTTGTGGATATGGACAGAGCCTAGGCGGCGATCGTGTCTGCAGGTAATCATATTATAATCTCAGATCCAATAATTCTGTCGGGAGCGTGTGTCATTCTTGCGACAAGCTATTAAATCTATTTAAAGGCCGGTGGCCGGCATGTTTGGTGACATGTGCCTGTCGGATATTATTACAAATTAAAATCTAGCCGACAGTACGGACACCGACCACAGTTAAAATGAGAAAACATTAAATAATAGCAGCAGTAGAAATTTCCTACCGCACTCTTTTTTTTTCATGTCTGCCCTTGGCCCGATCAATCTTTTTTTAAAAGAATTGATTGAAGTTCACACACGTTTTGTGTCCATAACATGCTAGGTAGTGTGTTACCCTAGTAGCCGGGCAGCTTCAGCACACAAAGTGCCGAATAATTAATATAATTTTAAATTTTAAATTCAGCACCTGAATTTGTAATTCTGAAAATTTCAATAGTTACTGAATATATACTTAATAAAACCACAACAAATTTTCGTAATTTTGTGATTGAATGACCACATTATGTATTACTTAGCCGAATAGGGCTAAGGTTCGAATCTGGCTGCCTTTGAGGTATTACTATATTGTTTCAATTGGATTTTGGAAAGTTTCAGCATAAAGTGCTGAAATTTTTTTTTCAAAATTTTGATAAAATAAAAAATATATAATTAATTTTGAAACTGCCCAGTATATAGTTAACATGGCATTTTGTAAATATTTTTTTGATTTGACTTTTGAAAGTTTCAGTATAAAGTGTTGATTTTTTTTTCAAAAATATGACAAAATCAAAATAATTTATGGTACAAGCTTTTATATTGAAAAACTGAGTTGAACTTTAGATTTAGAGTTTACACATGTGAATGGTCTTAACTTTAAAATCATATTAACGAATGAATATTAAATCATATATATATATATATATCTTGATCAAGTGTCATTTTATTGTTAGTACTTAAGTCTACTTTGCAAAGATTTTGTGTTCAAACCTCATTTAGATGAGAATCGGCTTTCTCAAAAACCAATGGTTCTCATTCTGATGATAATCTGAAAACCAACCAATATGTAAAATTTTGAACTTTTTCTAAGAACCAGATCGGTTATCTTCTCTTTTAATTCTTATGAGAACCAAAATCAATGATTCTCTCAAAAAGAATGAGAACCACCCAACACTGGTATACACAAAATGAGCATGTCCTACAAACAAGCTAAAAGGTCAAGATGGTGATTTCTGTGGCGACCAGAAACCGATTTGATTTTTGTCTTTTAGCACCACACAACAACGAGACTGATGAGATAACTTATAGTCTTATGAGCGGTGCCTTAATTTAAAGGCAGAGCTTATCATCTACCACATACATACATACATACATACACACTTTTGTTCCAAAATTTTCTCTCTCACACATACACACACACTTTTGTTGGAATTTTTCCATGCGGGTTTTAAAATATGGTGAATCACAGATTTGTTGGAATGTGTGCTTTTCTTAAAATTGTTTTCTTGCAGTTTTCAAGGAGCCAGTGAAATGGTGATGATAGAAAGACTTGCTATATGCAAACCATGTGGTTGATTTGCCTTCCACATGATTTGGAGCAAAATGGGTCTGTTGTTCCCATCCTGTGGCAACTGTGAATGGGAGTACCCCACAGTTTTTGTACCCCCAGAGTCCTGGTTTTTTTAATCAAAAATTTGCCAAAAAAATCCTTTTTCTTCCGTAAATTTGACTATATATTTTTAAAAAATTGGTAAAATTTTCTAAATTTTTATATCAAATTTTGATTAAATAAAATAAAACCCTGGTGCCAACTGCCAACATCATCAGCTTGGGGTAGGTGTCCCCCCCCACCATGGATTCAACATGACTCCAGTGTTCCCAATGAGCTTGTAATGGGTTCTATCAGAATGTAACCTTTTTCTTTGGTACCCTCTTTCTTCTTCTCTTTCACAATTTTTCTTTCTTTTTGTATGCAGCTTCTTTTTCTCTAGCGTAATCCCATAGGATCCCGTTCCCTGTGGAGTTTTTTGGGGGGTGGGGGAAGGGAGAACCCGGTGAAGCACAGGGTGGGGGGGGGCCAGCATGGGTGGCGGGGGCCAGCAGGGAGGGCCAGCACGAGCGAGGGGGGGACGGGCGGAAAAGGACCAGGCGAGGG
>Ga0116229_10009265_pt1 | contig 15065 bp, 12 predicted proteins | sample S1TSphgellanicum_3_FD_87313 | JGI IMG/M metagenome (GOLD analysis project Ga0116229, IMG submission 87313) | Host-associated microbial communities from peat moss isolated from Minnesota, USA - S1T2_Fc - Sphagnum magellanicum MG | ecosystem: Host-associated > Plants > Peat moss > Unclassified... | reverse complement strand
GCGGCCGGGATGACAGAATTTGGAGTGGTAGTTCAGTTGGTTAGAATACCGGCCTGTCACGCCGGGGGTCGCGGGTTCGAGCCCCGTCCACTCCGCCAAAATGAAAGAGGGCGAACGAAAGTTCGCCCTTTTTTTTAGGCCGGCCAAGGGCTGGTCCGAGGTTTCAGAATGTTCGAATTTGTTCGCACTCATCAGCGTTTGATGCAAGGGCTCCTGCTGTTGCTGATCATGCCATCGTTCGCCTTTTTCGGCGTGCAGGGATTCAATCGCTTTACTTCGAATGACGGCAGCCTGGCGACGGTTGCGGGCCAGGCCATTACCCAGCAGGAATTCGATGAGGCGCAACGCGCGCAGATGGCGCGCATGCAGGACATGCTCGGCCCGTCGTTTGATCCAAAGATGTTTGACACGCCCGAAGCCCGCAAGCAGGCACTCGATACGCTGATCGCGCAGCGCACCTTGCAGATCGCGATGATCAAGATGAGGCTCGCGGCGAGCCCGGATGCGGTTTCCGATGAAATCCGGAAGATTCCGGCCATTCGCAATCTCTACAAGGCCGACGGCACGCTTGACGTCGCCGCCTACGACGCGCTTCTTGCCCAGGTTGGACTCACGCGCGACAAGCTCTTTAGCGAAACGCGCGATCAGCTCCTGATGCGCGAACTGACCGAACCGATTCCGCAGTCGGCGATGCTTCCGGTCGCGGCAATGAATCGCCTCAACCAGCTTTTGAACCAGCAGCGCGAGGTTGCCGTGCTGGCCTTTGCGCCCGCTGAATTCGCATCGAAGGTGGTGCTTCCCGAGGGCGCCGCCAAGGCCTACTACCAAAGCCATCGCCCGGAATTCGCGGTGCCTGAAACCTTGAGCGTGCAGTACGTCGTGCTCGATCAGGATGCCGTGCTGGCACAGATCAAGGTGACTCCCGAGGAGATCGCGGCGTACTACAAGGCACCGGAGAACCAGGCTCGTTTTGTGGTCCCCGAGCAGCGCCGCGCGAGCCACATCCTGATTGCCGCGGCAAAGGATGCCTCCCCTGCAGATCGCGAGAAGGCCAAGGCCAAGGCGCAGGATATCCTTGCCAAGGTGCGCGCCAACCCGGCGGATTTTGCAGCGCTGGCCAAGAAGTTTTCCGAGGATCCGGGCTCGGCCGAACGCGGCGGCGATCTGGACTACGCACCGGCGGCCAATTATGTGAAGCCGTTTTCCGATGCGCTTTTCGCGTTGAAGCCCAACGAAATCAGCGACCTGGTCGAGACCGAGTTTGGCTACCACATCATCATGCTGACCGGCGATCGCCCGGGTTCGGTGCGTACGATCGATGAAGCGCGTCCCGAAATCGAGGCGGAAATCAGGAAGCAGAAGCTGGCCGCGGCGTTTCCCCAGGCGGCCGAAGAATTTTCCAATCTGGTGTATGACCAGGCCGATAGCTTAAAGGCCGTGATCGACAAGTTTGGTCTTGCGCCCAAGACTGCGGACGGCATAGCGCGCACGGCCAATCCCAAGAATCCGGCGCCGGTCTTCAACCCGCGCGTCATCGAGGCGCTGTTTTCTGCCGATGTCCTGCATGGCAAGCACAACACTGCCGCCATCGAAGTTTCGCCCAATGTGCTGGTCTCTGCGCGGGTGACTGCCGACCATCCTCCAGGCATGCGCGCCTTCGATGACGTCAAGGATGCAATCAGCGCCCGGCTCACCGACGAGGCCGCCAGGAAACTTGCTGCTGATGCCGGCGCGGCGCGCCTCAAGGCACTGCAGGCCCATGCCGACGAGGCCGGGTTTTCCCAGCCCAAAATCATCGCCCGCTCCAATCCGACAGGCGTGTCGGCGGCCAGCGTCAAGGCGATTTTCTCGGCTGACGCGAGCAAGCTGCCTGCTTTCGTTGGCGTCACCGAGCCAACCGGTGCGTATTCGATTTACCGTATCGATCGCATTGTCAGCGAGCCGCCCACGCCGTCTTCGATGGCACAAGACACTTCGCGCGTCACGCAGTTGACGCGACAGGTGGGCGAGCTCGAATTTTCCGCCTACCTCGAGGGTTTGAAAAAGCGCTACAAGGTGGTGCTCGCCAAAAATGCGCCGACCGGCAGCGACACGGCGTCGACGACGCCAGCGCCGTAGAGCGCTCGATCCGTCGCGGGATTGCGCCGATTGACAGTCGCGTGGAAAGTTTGCAGGATGCCCCTCAGCACTGCGCTATTGCGCAGACGTCCCAAAGACTGCGGAGCGTGCCATGTACAACCGAATCCTGCTCGCATTTGACGGCTCCGTCTCGGGCGGCAGGGCGCTCATCGAGTGTGGTGACGTGGCGAACCTGACCAAGGCCGAAATCAAGCTGCTTGCCGTGACGCCGGCCATGCCCCCGGTATACGTCGGCGAGGGATTCATCCCGACAGACACTGTCGAGGCTGAAAAGGATCGCTATCGCAAGATTCTCGACGAAGGCATTGAGCGCATCCGCACGCGCGGATTCACCTGCCAGGGTGAACTGACCTTTGGCGAGCCGGTCGACGAGATTGCGCGCGTGGCCAAGGAGTGGCAAGCCGACCTGATCGTCGTGGGTCATCGCAAATCGGCGACGTGGACCGAGCGCTGGTGGCGCGGCTCGCTCGCCAAGAGCCTGGTCGAAATCGCTCCTTGCAGCGTGCTTGTCGCGATCCTCGATGCGCGTGCCCCGGCAACTAGCGGCTGACGAATTGCCCGAGCAGCGCCTGGTCTGCCCCGCGCGCCTTGGCCCCTGTGCTCCTTGGCCGGTTCTCGCCCACGAAGCGGATCGGAAACGCCGCCACCAGGCTCTTGCCGAGCGCCCCCTCGACGGTCTCGACCATGTCACGGGCTGCAAAAAGCGGATGCGACAGGGCCTCCTTGGCGGTCAGGATCGGGCTTACGCAGCAGTCCAGGGGCGCGAACATGTCGATCCAGTAGGCGAGGTCATGCGCGCTGATCAAAGCCGCCACTTGATCGGTCACGGCGCGCGCCTTGGCACTGCCCGGAACCTGCCCCTGGCTCCAGTGGCACGAGACAAGATCGTCGCGCCCTAGCGCCACGCAAAAGGTTTTCCAGAATTTGGCTTCGAGCGCGCCCACTGCGATCAGACGCTGGTCGGCGCAGCGGTAGACGTTGTAGCAGGGCTCGCCGCCGGTGAGCAGCTGTTGCCCGGGCAATGCCGCCGCGCCGCATTCGTTGACGTGGGCGATCGCCATGACGTTGTGCGCGAAGACGACATCGGTCATCGAGATATCGACGTGCCGCCCGCGCTTGTTCGCACGCGCATCAAACAGCGCAGCGAGGATGCCGATGACGGCCGCTTGCGTGCCGCCAAGCAAGTCCGCGATCTGCAAGCCCGCCATCGCACAATCGCCATCGCGCGTCGCATTCTGGTGCAGCACGCCGGTATACGACAGGTAGTTGATGTCGTGCCCCGCTGCGTCGGAGAGGGGTCCATCCTGTCCGTATCCGGTAATCGAACAGAGCACGATGGCACTGTTGATGGCCACGAGTTCGTCAAATCCGAGCCCGAGTCGCTTCATCACGCCAGGCCTGAAGCCTTCAATGACGACGTCGGCATGGCGTACCAGTTCGACGAACTGTGCGTGTTCGCGCGGGTCTTTCAGATCGATCTCGACGAACGCCTTGTTGCGATTGAGCCCGAGAAAAAAATGGCTCGTCGCCCCGTTCGTGCCCCCGAGCTCGCGGCCGTAGTCACCAAGCTGGCGGTCTTCCACCTTGATCACTTCGGCACCGAGGTGGGCCAGGTGCTGGCCGGCAAGCGGTCCCGGCAGCAGCCGCGTCAGATCGAGCACACGCACGCCGGCAAGCGGTGCGCTGCGGCTCACGACAGCGCCCCGATCTGCTCGAGTGCCGCCTGCTGCGTCAGCCACTCTTCTTCAAGCATGTCGATCTCCCGCGTCAGGTAGGCTTCGTCGGCCATCAGTTGCTTTGCCACGCTGCCATCGCCTGACGCATACAGATCAGGATTCGCAAGGCGCTCCTTGATGACCGTGCGCTCGCCGTTGAGCCTTGCCAGTTGCGACTCGATTCGTTTCAGGCGCGACTCGACCGGTTTACGCTGATTGGCGAGCGCCTCGCGCGCGCGCGCGCTGTCGCGCCGTGCCGCGCTTGTGTCAGACTTCCTTTTCGCGGCTGGCGCTGGCGCTGCCCGGGTTGCGTCGCTAGCAGACGCCTTGTCGCGGTTGAGCAGCCAGTCGCGGTAGTCTTCCAGATCGCCCTCGAATGCCTGCGTCGTGCCGTTGGCAACGAGCCAGAAGCGATCGGTGGTCGCCCGCAACAACGCGCGATCATGCGAGACCAGCACCATCGTTCCTTCGTACTCGGCAAGCGCCCGGATCAGGGCCTCGCGCGTTTCCAGATCGAGGTGGTTGGTGGGCTCATCAAGCAAGAGCAGGTTCGGTTTCCGGTAAATCAGCAGCGCGAGCGCAAGCCGTGCCTTCTCGCCGCCTGAAAACGGCGCGACCGGGGACGTCGCGGCGTCTGCGCCGAAGGCAAAGCGACCAAGGTAGTCGCGCAGCACCTGCTCGCGCGTGCCAGGCGCGATGCGCGCGAGGTGCGCGAGCGGCGAGTCGTCGGGCCTAAGCGATTCGATCTGGTGCTGGGCGAAGTAGCCGACTTCGAGCGCTCCGGGTCGATCGATGTTTCCCGCCAGGGGCGCAAGAACCCCCGCCAGCGTCTTGATCAGTGTCGATTTGCCCTGGCCATTGGCACCCAAAAGGCCAAGGCGCTCGCCCACGCGCAGCTCGCACGTGACGCCCTTCAGGATTGGCGCTGCGCCCGCGTCGGTCGCATATCCGCAGGTGACGTTATCGAGCCGCAGCATCGGGTCGGGTGCGCGGTCGGCTGCGAAAAAGCGGAAGGTAAAGGGCGAGTCGACGTGGGCAGGCGCAAGCAGTTCCATGCGTTCCAGCGCTTTCACCCGGCTTTGCGCCTGCCGCGCCTTGCTCGCCTTGGCCTTGAAGCGATCAATGAAATGCTGCAGGTGGGCGATTTCCTGCTGCTGTTTTTCCCACGCGAAGTGCGATTGGCGGCGCTGCTCGGCGCGTTGCAATTCGAACGACGTGTAGTTGCCGCTGTAGCGCGTGAGCGAGCGCTCGTTGATCGCAAGAATCGATTTGCAGATGGCGTCAAGAAATTCACGATCGTGCGAGATCACCAGCAGCGTGCCGCTGTAGCGCCTTAGCCACTGCTCGAGCCAGACGATCGCATCGAGATCGAGGTGGTTGGTAGGTTCATCCAGCAAGAGCAGATCCGAGGGATTCATGAGCGCCCGCGCAAGCGCGACGCGCATGCGCCAGCCCCCGGAAAATTCGGCCACCGGGCGCGAAATTTCATCGAGCTTGAACCCAAGGCCAAGCAACAGGCTCTCGGCACGGGAACGCGCGGTGTAGCCGCCGGCTTCGTCAAAGCGCTGATGCAATTCGCCAAGCTCGATGCCCGCGTCTTGATCAACGTGCTCGTCGAGTTGGCGCAAGCGCATCTCGATCTGCCTTAGCCTGTCGTCACCATCGAGCACCTGCTCGAGCGCACTTTGCGTGATGTCATGGTCGTGCTGGGCGACATAGGCAATGCGCCATTGCGGCGGCATGGCAAATTCGCCGGCATCGCAGCTCAATTCACCGCGCAAAAGGGCGAAAAGACTGGTCTTGCCCGCGCCGTTGGCGCCGATCAAGCCGACCTTCTCGCCAGGCGCAATGCTGGCGCTGGCGCGCGCAAGCAGTACCTTGGCGCCGCGGCGAAGTTCTATATTTTCGAGTCTGATCACGGCTTCAAATTCTTCAGTGCGCGGGCCTCGATGAGCAGCACGCTGTCGTCGCTGGCAGGCGTTGACAGCGCGGTGTATTCGAGCTCGGGGAAAGCGGCGTTGAAATTTTCCATCTCATGACCGATTTCAAGGATGAGGGCAGAAGCCGACCTGCGCTTGAGGTGCGTCAAGGCGCGAGCCAGCACGCGCCTGACGACATCCATGCCATCGACGCCCCCGGCCAGCGCAAGCCGCGGCTCGTGCCTGTATTCGCGCGGCAGCGCTTGCATCGACGCCTCGTTGACATAAGGTGGATTGCAGATGATCAGGTCATAGCGCTTTTTGCCAATTGCGCCATAGAGGTCCGCCTCGAAAAGGTGGATGCGATCGGACAAGCCGTAGTCCTCGACATTTCTTCTTGCGACCTTAAGCGCGTCGGCCGATATATCGACGGCATCGACTTGGGCGTTGGGGAACACGTCGGCAGCAATGATCGCAAGGCTCGCCGAACCGCAGCAAAGTTCGAGCACATCGGTGACTTCGAGCGGTCGGGCAATGAAAGGCGCGAGCGCTTCCGTGAGCGGCCAGGCGATCAGCGAACGCGGGATGATGGCGCGCTCATCGACGTAGAAGCGATAGTCGCCAAGCCACGCCTCGTGCGTCAGGTAGGACGCCGGGATGCCGCTGGCCCGCCGGTCAATGACCCTCAGGACCGCGGCGCGCTCCTTTTGCAGGAGCCGCGCGTCAAGGTAAGGCTCGAGCTCGGCCAGGGGCAGGTTAAGCGTCGAGTAGACCAGATAGACCGCTTCGTCCAGGGCGGTTTGCGAGCCGTGCCCAAACGTAAGGCGAGCCTCGCCAAAGCGCGTCACTGCGTAGCGCAGGAGATCGCGGATGGAACGAAGTTCACTCGCGGCGCTATCGTGCTTCACGCTGTCGCATCCCGCAACAGCGCCTCGATCGTGTCACGGTAAATGTTCTTCAGGGGTTCGACAAAACGCAGCGCAACGTGTTCGTCGATCTTGTGGATGGTCGCATTCGGAGGACCGAATTCGATCACCTGGCGGCACAAGGTGGCGATGAAGCGGCCATCGGAAGTGCCACCCGAAGTCGACAGTTCGGTCTTGACGCCGGTCTCCTTGAAAATGGCTCGGGACAGTGCCTCGGAAAGCGCGCCTGGCGCCGTCAGAAACGGCATGCCGCCCAGGGTCCATTCGATGGTGTAATCGATTGCGTGTCGATCAAATAGTGCGCCGATGCGCTGTTTCAGCTGATCGACCGTGCTTTCGGTCGAAAAGCGCAGATTGAAGTCGACGACGAGCAAGCCGGGTATGACATTTCCGGCGCCGGTGCCGGCATGCGTATTGGAGATCTGCAGGGTGGTCGGCAGGTAATAGGCGTTGCCCTCATCAAAGCGCATCGCAACCAGTTCTGCAAGCGCAGGCAAAGCCTCGTGGACAGGATTTCTTGCCAGGTGCGGATACGCCACATGGCCTTGCACGCCGCGCACCGAGAGTCGCCCTGAAAGCGTTCCGCGCCGCCCGTTTTTGATCATGTCACCCAGCTCGCCAACCGAGGTTGGCTCGCCAACGATGCAATAGTCAATGGCCGTGCCGCGCGCGCGCAGGGCCTCGACGACTTTGCACGTGCCATTCACCGATGGACCTTCCTCGTCGGAGGTGATCAAAAGCGCAAGCGTGCCGGAAAAGTCGGGATGGGCATGCACGAACTCTTCGGCTGCAACGGTAAATGCCGCCACCGATGTCTTCATGTCGGCAGCGCCGCGTCCGTAGAGGAGGCCATCGGCTTGCGTTGGCTGAAAGGGCGGGAAGCGCCATTGCTCGAGCGGCCCGGGCGGCACGACATCGGTGTGTCCGGCGAATGCAAGAACGGGCCCACCCGCCTTGCCCTGTCGCGTCGCCCAAAGGTTCGTGACCTCGCCAAACGGCATGCGCTCGCAATCGAATCCGATGGCTTCAAGGCGCTTGATCAGGACCTCCTGGCAACCGCCATCCCTGGGCGTGACGGAGTCGCGCGAGATCAGGTCGCTGATCAAATCGAGTGTTGCAGAATTCACGTCAGCCAAGAAGTTGGAGGTATTTTTCCGAATCGAAACCGAAAACCAGCTGGCCCTTGGCGACGAGCACCGGACGCTTGATCAGTGAAGGCTGTTCCAGCACCGCCGCCAGGGCCGATGCGTCGTCCTTGGGCCGTCGCGTCTCGGCCAGCGAGCGCCAGGTCGTGCCGCGACGATTGACCACCGTGTCCCAGCCCACGCGCTTGAGCCATCCCGTCACCAGGGCGGCGTCGGGCGGCTCCTTCTTGAAGTCGTGAAAGTGGTGGGTCACGCCCTCGTCTTCGAGCCAGCGGCGCGCCTTTTTCACCTGCTCACAGTTGACGATGCCGTAAAGGTCGACGGTCACCGCATCAGGCATTGAGGGTGAATTCGGTGAAGGATGCGCCCTCCGGCTCGCTGCGCTTTTCGACCTCATGGGTCGTGCTCGTCGGGCCGGCTGCATTGTTCAGAAGCCACAGCAGGTTGGTTGGTGAATCGGAGTTGGTCAGGGCTTCGTCTTCCGTGATTTTCTGATCGGCGAGCATGCGGTAGAGCGCCTGCTCGAAGGTTTGCGAGCCGGGCGAAAGGCTCTTTTCCATTGCGTCTTTGATCTCGTTGATTTCACCGCGCTCGATCAGCTCGGAAATGTGGCGCGTGTTGAGCATGATTTCGACCGCCGGGATGCGCCCGCCCGCCTTGGCTTTCACAAGGCGCTGGGAAATGATGCTTTTCAGCGCAGCGGAAAGATCGGAGAGCAAGGCAGGGCGGTTTTCGATGGGATAAAAACTGATGATCCGGTTCAGTGCGTGGTAGCTGTTATTGGCGTGCAGCGTGGCCAGGCAAAGGTGGCCTGACTGGGCGTAGGCCACCGCTGCTGACATGGTGTCCTTGTCGCGAATTTCGCCGATCAGGATGCAATCTGGCGCCTGTCGCAGGGCGTTTTTGAGCGCGATGTGCAAATTGTCGGCGTCGGTTCCGATCTCGCGCTGGTTGACGATCGATTTCTTGTTCTTGAAGACGTATTCAATCGGATCCTCAAGGGTCAGGATGTGACCGGTGCGCTGCGTGTTGCGCAAATCCAGCATCGAGGCGATGGTGGTTGATTTGCCCGAGCCTGTGGCGCCAACGAGCAGCACCAGGCCCCGCTTTTCCATGATGATGTCGCAAAGCACGTTGGGCAGATTGAGCGACTCAAGCGAGGGGATTTCGTTCTGGATGAAGCGGATCACGACCGAAATCGAGCCGCGCTGGTGAAATGCCGAGAGCCGGAAGCGGCCGATGCTTTGCACGCCAAGGCCCATGTTCAGTTCATGGTAGGTGTCCAGCTGATTGAAGTCGGCCTCGCTCAGGATTTCCGTGAGCAAGGACCGGATCATGCTGTTGTCCATGTTCTGCTGGTTGATCGGCACCGAGGTGCCGTTGACCTTCAGATGTACGGGGGATCCGACCGCCATAAACAGGTCAGAGGCTTTTTTCTCCATCATGAGATGGAACAGTCGATCCATTGCCATCGTGCACTCCCACCGGTTCGATTTTGCTAGTCGCCGCGCAACAATTCGTTAATCGCGGTTTTTTCACGCGTCCTGGCGTCGACGCGTTTGACGATTACCGCACAATATAAGCTGTATCGGCCATCCTTAGAAGGCAGGTTGCCGGGTACCACCACGGAGCCCGACGGAACCCGGCCATACGTCACGGTACCACTGTCGCGATCGTATATTTTCGTGCTTTGGCCGATAAAGACGCCCATCGAGATCACGCTGTTGGCCTCGACCACCACGCCCTCGACGATTTCCGAGCGCGCGCCGATGAAGCAATTGTCCTCGATGATCGTCGGGTTGGCCTGCAGGGGCTCAAGCACGCCACCGATGCCAACGCCGCCTGAGAGGTGAACATTCTTGCCGATCTGCGCACAAGAGCCTACGGTCGCCCAGGTATCGACCATGGTCCCGCTATCGACGTAGGCGCCAACGTTGACGTAGCTTGGCATCAGAACCACGCCTGGCGCGATGAAGGCGCCATGGCGGGCCACGGCCGGCGGCACGACGCGGATACCGCTGGCTGAAAACCGCGCCGCGTCAAAATCCTCGAATTTCGTTGCCACCTTGTCGTAATAGTGCGTCTCGCCGCCATGCATCAGGCGGTTCTCCGAGATACGAAAGGACAACAGCACGGCCTTTTTTAGCCACTGGTTGACCTGCCAGCCGCCGTTGCCTGGCTCGGCGACACGGCAAACGCCGGCGTCAAGAAGCGCAAGCGAGCGGGCAATCGCGCTTTGCACCTCCAGCGGGCGCGCCGTCGGAGACAGCTCGCCGCGCTTCTCCCAGGCGAGGTCAATGACCCGCTCTAGGGCGTCGATTTCACTTGGGCTGGTTGCCGTCATCAAGGCGTTCATCGGCGGGTCAGAAAGAGGAGGCAAAGGCTGCGATGCGTGCTGCGGCTTCTTGGCATTCGTCGATCGTGGCCACAAGCGCAATGCGCACGTGCTTCTGACCGGGATTGATGCCATGCGCCCAACGGCCGAGATAGGAGCCTGGCAGAACCGCAACATTATAGGCAGCGTAAAGGCGCCTTGCGAACTCTTCGTCATCGATTGGCGTTTGCACCCACAAGTAGAACGCCGCATCGGGCAGGCGGGTTTTCAGGCACGCAGCAATGCGTGGTGTCACGGCCTCGAACTTGGCGCGGTATTGCTCGCGATTTTCGATCACGTGCGCCTCGTCGTCCCACGCCGCAATGCTGGCTTCCTGGAACACCGGGCTTAGCGCCGTGCCATGATAGGTCCGGTACAGCGCGAAGACGTCAAGCAGCGACGCATCGCCTGCGACAAAGCCCGATCGCATGCCAGGCACGCTGGAGCGCTTGGAAAGGCTGGTAAATGCGATCAGGCGCGCAAAGTCGCCGCGCCCGAGCAAGGCCGCGGCCTCAAGGCCACCCAGGGGGGCTTTGTCGCCGAAATAGATTTCCGAATAGCATTCGTCAGAGACGATCGTAAAGCCGTAGCGATCCGAAAGCGCAAAGAGCTCGCGCCAGTCGTTGACATCCATCACCGCCCCGGTCGGATTGCCAGGCGAGCAGACATAGACCATCTGCACGCGCAGCCATTGCTCTTCTGTGATGTCGCGATAGACAACGGCGCCGCGCTCACCCTCGATATTGGCGTAAATCGGCGAGGCGCCCGCCATGAAGGCAGCGCCTTCATAGATCTGGTAGAAGGGGTTTGGACAGACGACGAGCGCATCGGGCCGGGTCCTGTCAATCAGTGCCTGGGCGATGGCAAACAAGGCCTCGCGTGTTCCGGCAACAGGCAGGATCTGGCGCTCGACATCCAGGCTTGGCAGACCATAGCGGCGCATCAGCCAGCGATTGATCGCCTCGCGCAAGCCTGGCATGCCGCGCGTCGTGGGATAATTGCCCAGGCCGTGATTCGCCATCGCCAGGGCGCTGAGCACGACAGCAGGCGCTGCGTGTTTGGGCTCGCCAATCGAAAGACTGATAAACGTGTGGTCCTCAGAGGGCTTAACGCTCGCAAACAGGGCGCGCAGACGCTCGAAGGGATAGGGATGCAGGCGATTCAGGTCCGGATTCATTCTGGGTGGTCATGTCTTAAGGCGGGCTCGGGCGCGCGAAGTGGCGCAATTATAGCGGCGCTGCAATGAGCGCCTTGAGCCTCAGGCGACGCTGGCTGGCGCTCTTGCCGCTGCTCTCGCTTGTCACCGGCACGCTGGTCTGGGGCACCATCTGGTATCCCTATCGCGTGCTCGCCGCAGCCGGCTTGAGTGCCCTTGTGGCGTCGGCGTTGACCTATGCCATAGCGCTGCTTGCCGCGCTTCTCGCCTTTGGCAGGACGTCGTGGGTGCGGCCTGACGCGGATCTTGTCCTTCTTTCGATTTCCGCGGGGGTGACCAACGTCGGATTCATCTGGGCCACCAATCACGGGCCGATCCTAAGGGTCCTTCTGCTTTTCTACCTGATGCCGGTCTGGACGCTCGCCTGGGTCTGGCTTCTCTTGGGCATTGCGCCTAATCGCCGCAGCCTCTTGCTGACGGGCATTGCGCTCCTCGGTGCAGCGATCATGCTGGTCAAACCGGGCATGACCGTGCCGCTACCGTCGTCTGGCGCGGAGTGGGCGGCGGTCATTGCCGGCATCGCATTTGCCCTTAGCAACGTGCTTGTCCATCGCAGTACGGCCTATGGCGCACGCACCAAATCCGTGTGGATTCTCGCCGGCTGCACGCTGCTTGCGACTTTCGGGGCAAGCTTCGAGTACGAGCCGAGCGCCGCGTTGTTGCCGGCATCGAGCATCGTTTTGCTGCTGCTGCTTGGCCTCGTGTTGTTTGCGATCAATCTGGTCGTGCAGCACGGCGTCGAGAGAATTCACCCCGAGCGCGTGCCCTTGATCTATCTTTTCGAGCTCGTCGTGGCCGCTGGCTCGGCATGGCTTCTGGCGGGCGAGCCGGTGCATTTGCGCGATGCACTCGGGGGTTCATTGATCCTCATCGCCAGCGCCATGCCGGCGCGCCGCATTGCGGCTAGGCCACCGGACGCGCCTGGCCCGACGCCCCGTACGCTGCCAGGTCTACCGTAGGGCGCGGCTCGAACGCGCTTGCACGGTGCTCGGCGATGACATTGGTGAAGATTCCGCCGCGCACGTACCACTTTGCCGTGACGCGGATAAAACGCGGTGACAGCGTGGCCACGAGATGATCGAGGATCTCGTTGGTGACGGCTTCGTGAAAAACCCCGCGGTCCCGAAAACTCCACATGTAGAGCTTTAGGCTCTTGAGCTCGACGCAGGACTCATGCGGGATGTAATCGAGAATCAGCGTTGCAAAGTCGGGCTGCCCGGTCAGGGGGCAAAGGCAGGTGAATTCGGGGACTTCGATGTGGATCACAAAGTCGCGCTTGGGACTTGGATTGGGGAACGACAAAAGCGACTTCTGCGGGCGCGTGCGGCCCAGGTCGGGTGCGCGTTGGGCGGCTTTTTCGCGCTTCGGGCGCGCGAGCTTCAGGGGCTTTTCGGGCTTGATTTTTGTCTTCGAGGCCATGGTCCGGGGGGGAGCCCGGATGAGCCGGACCGCGATGCTATTATAGTGCCGCTTCGTGTCCTCGCCGCGCGATCGGGCCACGCGCAGGCGGCGGCTTGGTCGGCGCACTTTCTCCTCTCATTTCCGACTCTTGACGCCGTGCGCCTAACCCAAATCAAGCTGTCCGGCTTTAAGTCCTTCGTGGACCCTACGCATTTCCAGATTCCGGGCCAACTGGTGGGCGTGGTCGGCCCCAACGGCTGTGGCAAATCCAACATCATCGATGCAGCGCGCTGGGTCTTAGGCGAATCCAAGGCGTCCGAGTTGCGCGGCGAGTCGATGCAAGACGTGATCTTCAACGGCTCGGGCTTGCGCAAGCCCGCCGGCCGCGCAAGCGTCGAGCTGATCTTTGACAACGCCAGCGGGCGCGCCGGTGGGCAGTGGAGCCAATACGCCGAGATTGCGGTGAAACGCGTTCTGACGCGCGATGGCACGTCGACCTATTACATCAATTCCCAGGTCGTGCGCCGTCGCGATATCCAGGACATCTTTTTGGGCACGGGCCTTGGCCCGAGGGCGTACGCGATCATCGGCCAGGGCATGATTTCGCGCATCATCGAAGCTCGTCCCGACGAACTGCGGGTGTTCCTTGAGGAGGCTGCAGGCGTTTCGAAATACAAGGAGAGGCGGCGCGAAACCGAGAGCCGGCTCGCCGACACGCGCGAAAACCTGACGCGGGTCGAGGATATCCAGCGCGAATTGACCGCCAATCTTGACAAGCTTGAAGGACAGGCCGAGGTGGCGCGCAAGTTCCGCGCGTTCGAGGCCGAACTGGGCAGGAAGCAGCAGTGGCTGTGGTTGCTAAAGATGCAGGAAGCCGAAGCTGAGCAGTCGCGATCGCTGCGCCAGATCGAAGAGGCCCAGCTCGCGCTTGACGCGCGCATTGCCGACCTGCGTCGCACGGAAGCCGAGCTTGAGGCGCTGCGCGCTGACCATTTTGCGGCCGGCGACGCCGTGCACGCGGCCCAGGGGACGCTGTTTGAGGCAAGCGGCGTCGTGTCCTCGATCGAAGCCGAAATCCGTTTTGTCGTCGAGTCGCGCAACCGCCTTGAAGTGCAGGTGGCACAGCTGCGGGCGCAAACGGCCGAGCGCCACGAACAGAAGGACAAGGCGGAGAAGGAGCGCGATGAAGCGCTGCTCGCGCTGACCGAAAACGGGCGTGCGCTTGAGGAACTGGCGGCCCTTTGCGATGACGCCGCAAGGCAGATCCCGGCGCTTGAAGCTGAAGAAAAGCGCATGACCGATGCGCTCACCGAGGTGCGCGCGGATGTCTCGCAAGTCGAGCAGGCATTGCAGCTCGAATCGGCAGCCCAGCGCAACGCCGACCGCCATTTGCAGGTCCTGGCGCAGCGTCGCGAGCGCCTTGCGGCCGAACAGCAAGCGCAAGTCGCGCCAGACGCGGCGAGGCTCGCTCAACTCTCGGCGGAATTTGCAGAAAGCGAAGCTGCGCTCGCCAAGATCAATGCCGAGCTTAGCGCGAGCGAAGGCAATCTGCCCGCGCTCGAATCGGCGCGCGAGACCGCGACGCGGCTTGCCAGCGAAGAGCAGGCGCAAGTCGCGCTAAAGGATGCCCGCCTTGCAGCCCTCAGGCAGCTGCAGGAGAACGTTCAGTCGCACGACAAGCTGATGCCCTGGCTGGAAAAGCATGAGCTCGCGCGCCTGCCGCGCCTGTGGCAGCGCCTGCACGTCGAGGGCGGATGGGAGACCGCGCTTGAATCGGTGCTGCGCGAACGCATCTCGGCCCTGGAAATCAAGGATTTGACCTGGGCCAAGAGCTTTTTCGATGACGCGCCTCCAGCCAAGCTGGCATTTTTCTCGACCGCCGGTGAGAACGCGCCGCGCGCGGTGCCGGAAGGCTTTGTCAGCCTTGCCTCGAAGGTTCGCGCCAACGACCACGCACTCGCGGCACTGATCTTCGACTGGCTCGATGGCATCTTCGTTGCTGACAGCGCCGAAGACGCCCTGTCGCGGCGTGCCGGGCTTCCGCCTGGGGCAGCCTTTGTCGTGCCGCAAGGACACCTCATCGAGCGCCACGCGGCGCGCTTTTATGCGTCCGACTCGGAGCAGGCTGGAATGCTTGCAAGACAGCAGGAAATGGAAGCGCTGGAAGTCGAGGTGCGCGCATTGCATGGCAAGCTCGACAACCTCAAGTCGGATGCCGTCCAGAGCGAAG
>Ga0116229_10009264_pt1 | contig 15065 bp, 10 predicted proteins | sample S1TSphgellanicum_3_FD_87313 | JGI IMG/M metagenome (GOLD analysis project Ga0116229, IMG submission 87313) | Host-associated microbial communities from peat moss isolated from Minnesota, USA - S1T2_Fc - Sphagnum magellanicum MG | ecosystem: Host-associated > Plants > Peat moss > Unclassified... | reverse complement strand
CTCCCCGGCGCGGCGGAAGAAGCTGCGCCCGGGTGCTTTGCATCGCAATTTCAGACGATCGGGGAGATGAATCCTCTGCAGACGACTTAAATATGGGACGAGGTATTGTAAGTGGCAGAGTAGACTTGCTGATACGATCCACTGCGATTCGGCCTCCTGTCCCGACGATTTGTCCCGGCCCCCTTTTCGTTTTTCCTTTCTTTTGGGTTTTTTCCATTCTTTTCGTTTCGAGTTTTTTTTTTTTTTTTTTTTTTTTTTTTTTTTTTTTTTTGTTTTTTTTTTTTTTTTTTTTTTTGAATACTTTTTTTGGGGATTTTCAACTGTTCATCTTTTTTTTAAATAAATTAATTTGGAGTGCCTTTCTCTCTTCATGTGTGCATATCAGGGTGGGTCTATTTTTCAATTTTGTGATGGAGCCACACTGATGATCATCCACAAGAGGAATTAGCAAAACAAAATCTATAGGTTAGAGAGGAAAGTAGTATCCTGCCATATTTTGGCAAAACTAAAACTTATTGTCTAAATATGGCAATTTCAGAGAAAAAAAATTTCTTGAAAAATTTCGATGATTTTGGTGCATTCTTTTTCACATAAAACCTTTTCATGGGTCACATTAGATTTTTTTTTCTGTCGCCAAGTGGTGAAAATTCACGCTCCCAAAGAAAAAAGAACATCTGGTATGCATGCATGCAAAGCTTTTGTTATTTGATTCATGATTGATTGGAGTTGGTACACCTTCCACTCCATGACAATTGCTTGGTGGAAAAGCCACACTACACCAAGAGAGAAACATGAATGTGTGTACATGAAGAAGAAAAACATGAATATCTAAATCTATTTTTCAGTATGGTAGCCTATGATGTCTGCTTCCACATTGACAAAACCAAAGAATCCAAATTTTCAAAAAGACATGAATCCATTATATGAATTTGAAATTATTATATATTTCCACCATCTTCCGTAGACTCCCATAATAATGTGGTGTGAATGAATGAAAATGAATCATACCATAGCCTGTCATAAATAGGACAGTTTTCAACACCTCAGCATCATATTTGAATCAGAAATAATTTCTTTTCAACAAAGTTATCCATAAAGTCATTCGCCCTTTCACCCCTATTCCCTCTTTCAGTGGTATCCATAAAGTAAAGGAAATTTTATTAAATCTCAGTATGAAACGCTCAAACGCAGCATTTAATGCACATTTCAGGTTGGAGAGTATTTATAATAGTTGTACAGGTAGGAACAGGGAAAATATATGTCGCAGCAGTGGAGGCGCCCAGGAAAAAGCAAAGAGGGGATGAAAGTCAGTCTGCCACCAAAATTGGTGGAAAAACTAGTTTGGGTCCCAGTTATTTCGTTTTGTAAAATTTCATTCCCAGTTACGCATTTGATACCCTATTATGCCGGAACTGGCCGTTCTCGCCCCCTGGCTTTAAGGATAACTTTAATATTTGAGAGTAGTTTAATAGATCAGATCCACCCTAGGGTAAGGTATATTGGTTGACTGTTTTATACAGGGAACCAGTCAATGCCTCACACACTCATATTGAATGACAATTCATTGAAGGGATGTCCAGAAGGTGCAATGAGGAAAATATTGGGAAGTGTTCGGTGATGGGTGACTTTATCTTAGGCAATTGTTCTCTCTTCTACACTATTGAAATGATGATGTATACACAATAAGAATAAGCTACTTACAACTAAGCCCAATTTACTTAACAAACCACCACATGCCACCACAATTTCATTAAACCCTAAAACTCGAAACCTCTAATGCTTTTAGTGTTTAGTGTTTAAGGTCAGAGAAACCCAGAACCTCTAATCCCTTTAGGGTTTAGGGTTAGGGAATCGCTAAACCCATAACCTCTAATCCTTTTCATGTTTAGGGTCAGGGAATTCCTAAACCTCTAATCCCTTTAGGGCTTTAGGGTTAGGGAAGCACTAAACCCATAATCCTTTAAGAGTTGTAGGGCTTTATGATTGAGGGCCTGAAAGCTGAGAGAACTTCGAAGCTGAATTCACAACAACAACAATGGTGAAAGTTTCAGAAAGATGAACAAGATGAATTTTTGTGAAGAGTGATGATGGTTGTGCTCATCATCTCATGGAATCAGTACACACCCTCCTTTCGTGCTGTGACGTTCTAATTTCTTTGATATATTTGCAGGGTGACCTTTTTCAAACCCGGAGGTAGAACACAAAGTTTGTAAGGGAGTGTTAGTATGTCAATTTGTCAAATAGGCTGTAACATGAAAAGAAGGGAGAGAAAGTTTCAATCACATTCCCAAAGAAGAAGACAAGTGCATGTGCCTTCCTGCAACAAAAAAAAAGCTGCTACCACAAAATCTCACCTGATGCCAACAACTTTGGTACTCCCATCCAGCGATATGAATGACACAAGGCACAACAAGGAGCTTCTTATCTTTTCCTTCTACAATACTCAACCTAGTTCGCTACCAAAGTAGTATAATGCATAATGCATTTCATTACAAAAACACAATAGTGTGGGTGACCGTACGCACTAGAAAACAAACAATTTGTCATTTCTTTGCTTGTAATAATGCCAACTGCCATCCCCTCTTCCTCATCAACTATATATATTTTATGTATGATGTATAAGCTGCTGATCTATGTTGCTTCCTTTTTGGTTGGTTGGTCGGTTGGTTTGACTAACTCCTGTGTTGCATGGCATCAGAGGCTTAAAATTAAAACAGGAGAAGGCTAAAAGTAAAATGAAGAATCTCATTCCTAAAAAAATAATTAATGACTGTCACAATAATTCAAAGGCTGTGAAAGGAAGGCAGCAAGAAAAAAAATTATTGTGAAGGTGCTTGTGGTCGTGTGGCGCTCTGAAATTTCAGATTGCGTTTTGAGCCCTCAGGCCTACCTTCACTAACAAACAAATAAATAAATAAATAAATAAATAAAGGAAAAACACCTGGCAAGGGAAGAAGAGAAGAAAAAAGAAAGGACTGAAGTCCAAACAAAAGAACATACCCCAAAGTGCAGAAGGCACAATGGGGAGCCCTAAGCTTTATTATTGATTGCATCCAAGGCTCAATATTGAAGGCTTATTGTCCATCACATCCAAGGCTTCAGATTGAAGCCCTAATTTATTTTTATTAGGTCCAATGTTAAGTCTTGGTATATGTAGCCTGTGTGCCAATGGTGTTGCAAAGTATGAACCGTTTACCTAAATAATGTTCCCTTCCAAAATCATTTTTTGTAATTTAATTGAATTTGCAATGACAAAAAATATTCAAAATTCAATATCTTGTGCACCTTAGGTCTGGAAATTTTCAAATCACCTCCATTAAAAATCCACTCATTGAGAGCTTTCCAATAATACCAAGAGCATGCTCAAATTCCACTATAATTCTTAGTTTTGATTTAAATGGATTTTCAATGAAAAACATTTTTCAATATTCAATAACTTCTCTACTTCTCCACCATAGAGTGAAGCATTATGAAACCAAACCAACTGCGTGCACCCCCTACTCATCAAGGGCTTTTCAATAATATCAAGAACCTAACAAGAGGTGCCGTGGTTTGGGAGATCTCAACAGGACGACCAAACAAAACAAACAAACAAACTATAACCTTCCTTGGTAGATAGATCTTTTGGTTGCATCCAAGGCTTTTTATTGAAGCCTTATTGTCCTTTAAAGGGGTGTCTAATTGCCTAATCTTTCGTACATACTGCAAAGTGTTTAATGGTCCTACAAAAAACCAAGGGGAAATGATTCCAATGAATTTTTTTCTTCATGATTTGGCAATTGGGTGCCCAAATTTTACTTTGAGGTGATTTTTTTTTTGGTTTTGGTTTCAACAAAGAAATTAAGCCACAATAAAACTTCTCACAAAAACTCCATATTTTAAGATAATTAATCTAGCTATTAAAAAATATGAAAGAAAAAATTTTAAGAGTTCCTTCTACATTTTTGGCTACCTATTATTAGAATTTAGAACTTGATACAGATTCTGGCAAAAAAAATTTAATATGTTAAAAATTATTTTGAATATTGATGGTTGGAAAACTAAAAAAAAAGCTTATTTTTCACAATACAAGATGACAAAAACTATCAAAGATCTTTTGCCACAAAAATGTTTGCATCAGTGTTTTGTCTAGGGGCAAATTTTCTCATTTTTCTGAACTGAGAAAAAAAAATTCTTCTTGATGCTCACCAATTTGGCTATATGAAATTTAAAAAAGAAGACATAATTTGGTTGCCATTAGCTGAATTTTTAAAACTAAAAATTGGGAATCAGTCAACTTTTACAAATCACTAAACAATGTTAACCACGATTAATATCATTTCCAAAAAATTAATGTGGAATCAAAATAATAAGTTTACAAAAAATGAGGGTTCCAAAATGCAAGGACACTAAATGTCTTTTGGGGGCTGTTGTTCACTAACCCTAACAACCACCCATAATTGACTTGAACATGAATATGGATCTATTGGATGTATATAGAATCAATCTAGATGGATATGGATGTAGAAAAGACTTGGATGTTAGCCACAAATTTGATAAATAGTTTCATATGGGGCAACCAAATATGTATATGTATGTATGTATGTATGTATGTATGACCACACACCAACAAGCAATGGACATATATATAGTATGTGAGGGCCATCATATATGGGTAGTGATTGAGGTGCCATCATAGGGATATAAGTCTAAAAGAGCCTCATTTTCTCTCTACTTTTCTCTCCTTGGCAAGGAGACAATTATTTTGTAAATTTGTCTTTGAGACCATGTATTGTGAATTTGATGGGGGTGGGGGGGGGGCCAGTATGTATGTTTGAAGAAACATTTCTTGACATGAGAATCCAAATCAAGTCAGAGGAAAAGAATGACTTCTGAAGACTTTTGAACATGTAACAATCATTTTTTAAAAATTTGTCCAACACTCAAATTTAATTGTCACAATTGGTGGGTGGTAGTTGATATGTAAAAGCTTGTACACATGACATGGAAACACACTCTCAATCAAAAGAGGAATGAATAGTAGTAGTACCACCATGATTGGTACAATCTTCAAGTAGGAACTTACAAAAGGCTCTCAACCAAAATCACTTTGGTTATCTTCTTTTCACACTTTTCTTATATGCCATGCAATAATAAAAAAATCGGTGCCAAATTTTCACGTTTTTTATGAGAAAATTTGGAAACTACTTTAACATGTTTTTTCAGTGTAAAATGAACTTTTTCAGCTATTTTTCTGAAAAAAAAAAAGCATGCACACACACACACACACACACACATGTCACATATCTGGTGGTGCTTGCTTGTACATAAATCTTCGTTTGTTTGTGTTCGTGCAGCATGTGCCCAATATTATCATCCTTGCACTCCTCACTTTGGGCACAAGAAGCAATGATAACACACCCTTTGATAAGAAAACCTTGAACTAATATTTTGAGCTTGGTTCATGATTTAAGCCAAACAAGGTTTTCCTTTGTAATGGATCATATGACCATGACCATCATGTTCTTCAATGAATATTGAATTTCAATTCAGTCAAAAGTTCAATTTTCTTTTTGGGTGATGAGCTTCTTTGATTGGCCTATCAAAAATAAATGTGATCAAACTTTGGGCACTCCCCAAAATAAATGTATTGTTGTCTTCTTCGCCTTTTGGCTGCCTACATAGGTTACAAAAAAGTAGAGCTTTGGGCAAAGGACATGGGGTAAAGTATGGTGGTGTATAGTATGGAATGGGAAGCCATTGGAAATACATTGGGAACTTGGGGAGATTGGGAACATCAACAAAAATCTTCACAACTTCATCCCTTTCAACAGCTCCTCCTAACTCCTTAAACTCCTCTTCTAAATCTACATTTAATCTCGGTTAGCTCTACCAAGCTAAAGGCAGACTTGCAACCAACCTTAGGGTCATTCAATTAATTTTTGCTCACAAAAATTATTTTTTCTAAATTATCTTATTGCAATGTCATCTCTTTATATTAGTAAGTGGTCCAAAAAAAATCCTCTTTTGTTTCAATTTATGATCCAACAATCTTCACAATTTGACAAGGAGGAAATCCAATATTACAAAACATAGTTTAGTGTTCTCCCATCAATGAAAAAGACATTTGACGTTTTTGACATTAATTTGATATTTCCTAAAAATGAAAAGCTATCTATTCACAAACTCCTTTGTTGGTTTGCTTGTGTTGGCTCACTTATGCTAGCTATCATTTCAAAGATATCCAAAGTGTAGTTTTCATCAATTCCGTGGTCAACAATGGCACTTTTTGATTCGTGAACCAAAGATAAAAATGATGATGACATTTCAAAATCATGGGATATAAGGACTTTGTATCATATCTTTTAACAAAGGCCTTCATTTGTTCATGAGCAATAAGTGAGGACATTAGATAAAGTTTTTTAAATCTAAGGTCTAAAATTGAGAAAAACATATTATGAATTTTATTTTTTTTCATATTTCTTTGAAAAGGTAAAAACAAATCGAAAACCCCACCAAATTATTTTTTATGTTGGAAGGCAACATTGGAAAATTCTCATTGGCAACTATTTTTTGCATCCAAAAACTGTTGTTTGCAACTAAAAACAATTGTAAATGACATATTTTAGTTGCAAAAATTGGTTGCAAATGACAATTTATTTCTAATACAAACATCTTAACTCAAACAAAACCTTTTTATTTTCATCCATTAGGTTATCAAAGGAAATTATAGTTCCAATTTCACCTTTGACTTTTAAATTCATGGGCATGGCAAAATTTAGTGCATTACTTAACAACCACCAACCCTTAAACTAATTCAAATTCCAAAATATAATCAAATACAACAATGCAAAGGTAATTAACAATAATTTGCAAATGTCCCATGTCAAAAGAGATGGCATTCTTGCAATCATCCTCATAATATTTTGCCTAGTATAACAAAATATTATAGCTTCCTTGAACTACAAAGCTTCCTAAATAATGATAACTTTATTAACAAATCTACAATGGTAAAAAAAATAGCATAGCATATATTTTGTGAAAAAAATTCAAAAATAAATGTAAGTAATTTTATTTTTTTAATAAAGATAAAAACATACCTTGTTTTCACTATATTATTTAGTTTGCTTCAGGTAGACTATAATTCATGCATGCTTTATTCCACTTTTGTTCACCTTCCTTGATTTTTTGGACCAAGTGATACATTTTTACAAATCCCTTATACAAACTTGATACACATATTTCAAACCTTCGCAAACTTTTTCATCATTGTAGCATTTGACATGTTTTTAAAAATGCATGCCCAAAACAAATTCCTTGGAAAATTTCCCTTCCACCCAACACCTCATAACTTCCAATAGATTTTAATGTTGTAGTTGTAGAATTGGGGTAAAAGCACGGTAAAATGTACAAATAAAAGTACTAGCTAGTCTAATTGTGAAATGAACAAAAAGTAGGACCAAAACTCATCACAAAATTGTTATACATTCAATCTTTTTAGTTGAATGATAAATAACAAGATACTTCTTCATTATTATGCATCAATTTCTAATTTTGCATTGTAAAAATAGGTTTCAAGTAAACTTTTCTAAATTCAAGTAGCTTTTAAAACCTACTTTTTGTAATGTAACATTTGATTTAAGTATGTGTGAAGTATATTCTACCAAAGAGAAAGTAGATTTGTTTTTTGGTGAGGCCCTTGAATATACAACGATTTTTATGCTATAACTTTATACATGTATATTTCATTAAATTTTCTAATGAAAAAGTAGGTTTGAACACTATATTGACCAGTCACTTATTTCCTAATTTTATTATTCCAAAGTTTTTCAAATTTTGTAATTGATTTACAATAAACCCAATTGAGGGCTCAATAGTTCAAAATGAAATTTAAGTAAAATTTGAATCTACTTTCTTGTGTTTTCATGAAAAACTACCTTTTTTTTAACTTGATATTTTTGTGGTAACTTTTTATGTATAATTTACCATGCTTGAACACATAATCCTTCACACATGCAATAATTTTCTTCTTTAAGTCATATTTGTTCACTAAATCAATCAAACTTCTGGTCAAAGTTTCTCCAACTATAAATAGTCCAAGGATATGGCCACAAATAGTCCAAGGATAACGTATTTTCACATTGGTTGTCAATCAACCTTCAAAAATTTGGTCATTTGTGCAAAGATATCATGTGCACCTTTTGACATCTAAAGGTCAAAGCTTGTAGTTGTAAAACCACTTTTTACCAAAGCTAACAATACATATAATTGTTTTTTTTTTTCCATTAATTCAAGCACCATTTTTTGGAAAGAAAAATAATTTTAAAACATAAATGCATCTAAAACATTTTAACCAAAAACTCTACACAAATTGCAAAAGAAAATGATTTTTTATGATTAAAAGTCCAAAATCTTCCAACAAATTGTATTTATTGCAAATCATCTTTCTTAAAAGGTTCCTTTGTAGCAAAAAAATGGAAATAAAATTGTTAGATATATTACGCCTTTTCTTTGTAATTGTTTCTCATCTCTTACTTTCACAAGATTATTCATTTATTCTTCAAACTTTTTGGCAAAAATAAAATGGTTAACAAACACATGTTTTTTCAATAAAATTATTCCATTTTTTGTATTGTATAAAATTAAACCTTTTCTTGCTTGAGTTTTTTGGATTTGGAATTAGAATTTGAGTGTGGGTTGTAGGGTGAAAACATGATCAAGTAGACAACTTTTGTACTTTGTCACAAAAACTTACAAGTAGACACAAAAATCATTTGATGCATTAAAAGTAAATATATTATTTAATTCAATGATTAATATGAAGATAAACTTTTTCTTTAATATTTATAGTTTGAAAAATGAAATTTTCATGTAAATTTAAATAGAGTTTACAAAATTGCATGTACTTGCAAGAAGTGTTTGATTTTACAAAATGGGTAGCAAGTAGATGAAATATTGAATGTTTTCTATTTTCAAGTTAATGGAACCTTAAAAAATACTTGTGTACTATAAAAATCTACATGTTATAATCATAATATATAAAATTTCTAGTGTAAAAGTATGTTTGAACACCAAATACACCCAATTAGGTTCAAATTTACTTCTCACCTAATTTATGATACCAAATTAGTTTTTCAAATTTTGTATTCAACTTACCATAAACTAAATTGAAGGCCATGGCTTTTCATATTTCTACTTACACAAGTTTTTAATTTACTTTCATGTAACTTATATAAGAAATTCTATTATTTTTAAACTGCATTTTGGGTAAACTACTTTTTTTGTCAATTTTACCATGCCTACACCTTGTAACAACAAATATAATGCATGACCTAAGGAGATTTAAAATCAATATCTTTGTTATTATTAGTAAAATGCTTAACAACAATGTTTATTATGTGGTTTCCAAGATTTTCTTTGCATAATTTTTTTTAATAAATTTCCTCCATTATTTTTATTTTATTTTTGGATTTTAGTTTCATTCTATTTGAAGACTTTGATTTTCTTTAAAAATCTCTTGCAAAGCTTCATCTTTCATTACCATTTCATTCATGACAATGAATGAAATGATTGTCATTCACTTCACTTGAATGAAGTGGTGCAGTGAAACTACATTGATGCACCTTAAATCATGTGTTGTATCTTATGTTATTCCAGTCATTTGTTTTTTTAAACCTAAGGGAAAAAATAAAGAAAGGGGTAATATTTTGTTATAAAACAAATCAAATCAAATGTTTGAAAAAACATGTTGATGCATACGATTGAGTAATTTCAAAAAAATTGAAAAAGTCAACTTTTTATGAAAGGAAGTCTAGAGAGATAACCTACTAAAAAAGAGCAAATAAATATTTTTTTCATCCATTTTTTACCTTTTTGCTTCAAAGAACGAATTTTTAAAAAAAAAAGATGATGTGGAAAAAAAATAATTTGCAAGATCTTGCACTTTTGGTGATAAAAAAACATTTGCTAGTGCAATTTGTGGAAAATGTTTGGGTAAAGTGTTTGATCTTGCATTTGTGTCCTTGAGTTGAATTCCTTTCACAAATTTTTTTTCACATGATGTTGTATTTTATTAAGGGAGAAAAACATACATATTTTTTGCTTCCCTTTGAAAAGTGTTATTTTGCCATTGCATATAATTTATTTTGGATGTCTATGGGTGTTCATGATGTCTTTGCCCTTGTTATAATTTTTTTTGAGATTTGGTTAAAAACCAAGGCATGTAACTCTTTGCTTATTTGAGGCTTTTTAAATGCATTGGTAAAAAACTAAATTGATATTTTGGATGAATATGGCTTGAAAAATAAATTATAACATGTGTTAAGAACATAATGAAAATTGTTTACAAGTCTTATGAAATGTGAAGCTTTGGGCTTGGGTGTCAAAGCATGGTTGGGGTCCCCAAAAGGATTGTTTCATTTTATATTCACTAAACCCCTTCACTTAAACATGTTGAAATTTAATGACACATTCATATTAAAATTTGATTTTATTCATAGATAGATACATTACAAAGGTAATATTCTATGCATAGAATGTTAAATTTGAATAAGTTTAAGGATTCATGCCAAGTCTTTGAAAAAAATCCAAGACTTTGTTTCATGAGAAAAAAAAATTCAAGGATTCATAAGAAATATTTTTTAAAAAACATTTGGCCCAAGATTTTTACCACAAATACCTTATGTGCTAATGTGTATAAAATGTATGAATGTGACAAAAATCGGATGCCCTATTGTATTGTAAAAAGTTTCAAAAAATCAAATTTATGGGAATTTTGGGCCACATTCGATAAATTTTATTTCTTTCAATTTCATAACTAAAAACAATAGATACCTTACAAGCTTATATAAAATTTGGACCAAAATTATTTCAGTTGACATGAGAAAAAGGGCAAAATGTAAGATAGGTCATGGGAAAAATGAAGGAAAAGGTGAATTTGGGAGTCCTTAGAATGAATCTTTAGGGCTCAAATGTGGTACCCTGATCATGCTTGGACTCTTGGAAAACTTTCAAAAGACATGTTTTGGGCATGTTTTTTCCAAAGCTTGCCAATATGCCACTAGTGATGAGAAAGTTTGTAAGGGTCTTAAATATGTTCTTATAAAGTCTACCTATGAAAATGTACAGAAATGCATCACTTGGCCAAAGAAATCTAGTAAAGGTTGGTAGGAATGGAACAAGGTTTACATTGAAACTAATTTAAAACCAAAAAATTGAACACTCCAATGAAAAGTAAGCCAATTTTGTTTCCATACATTGTGTGTGTGTTTTTTTTGTGGAAGGTTTTTTGTTTATGGAAATTTTAACATGACTATTTTATTGATTCACGAATTATTTTTATAGGTTTGCAAGTAAGGCCATATTGTTTCAAGAAGCATTGGAACTCATGGCAACAATTGTTCTTTTTTATAATTGCCAAACATTAGTGAAGATTACTACCCATGTGTTTTGACCTCTAATTTGGCATTTTTTTAATTGTTCGTGCTTGTGTGGTAAAGCAATGTGTGGGCATTTGTTGCATTCTAATGCCTTGCATGCAACAATTACTATGACCTTGAAATTTTTAAAAAAAATTGAAATCACATCCTCTAGGGAGAATTTGACGAAGGATGATGTTGGTGTGACTTTAAAGTTGTATATGCTTACTTCCAACATTAGTATGGAAACATGTGAGGTTTTAAAGATGGTTTTCTTTCATTCTTAATGGAGTCTTCAATTGGTTTTTTAAGAACTTAGTAAAAAACAAGATGTTTCCATTGTGAAACATTATGATAGATGATCTTTGTTTTTCCAATGTTGTTGAAATGCCACCATGTACTACACCATGTGGTAGAATATGAAACTATGGCATATTAATTGAATGATGAAAATTTTAAGTTTGACATTTTTGAAATGACTATTGGGATTAATGAACCCATTAAAGTTTTTGTGAATAGAGAATTGTAGATGTTTAAGAGGTATCATGTTGATGCAAAGGACAATAAATGTCTTTTGAAGTGATGGGGAAAACATGAATCTTTGTTTTCAACTATTCCTTTCCTTACCCATTAGATCCTTGGGATAGTGGGATCCCAAATTGAAACTAAAAAAAAAAAATTATTCGCAAAAATATTGACAAATTTAAAAAGATATAAACTACAATCAAGTAATTCAAATAAGTTAATGTTTATAAGTAAAAATTGGCCTAATGATCTTAGGGTGGGTTGCACTTTCTCCTCCAACTTGATAGAGTTTAATCGAAGGTGATGCCTCTTTATAAGAAAAGTTAGAAAAATATGAAAATGAGTTTAAGAAAAATGAGCTTGCGGACATATAATTTGTAATTTCATCCCCTTGGATATAAGTTTGTAATAGAAACTTAAAATTTTGTTATCCAAGTTGTCAAAACCACCTTGAATATTCAATGAAATATTATTTTTGAAGATATTCAAACATGTGCAATGAAGCCCTTGATTTTGAAAAAGGTCATGAAACACACATTACCTTGCATTTATGATAAACCTTGAATTTAAGACCCTATAGACTATAAACCATGTTTAATCTAAGACTTTTAGCACTTACTTAACCTTATGACCTAGACCTTAGGAAAGAGCCTTTAAGACCCATTGGACCTAATTTTAAAGCCAAGTTCAAGTCCATGTAACCCCATTAGGCTAGTTTCATATTCTTTCTTTGAATCAATGGTTAAAGGTGAAATTTTAAGGAATGGTTTACAATTTTTTTCAAGCTTTTAACCGGTGTTGGGTGGTTCTTTTAAGGGAACCCAATTCCCATCTCAATTTTCAATCCGATTTTCAAGTTGAGAAACGCCATGTATTGCATTTGGTGAGAACCAGATTTGTAAAAACTAATTTTGAAAACTGACTATTGTCAAATAAGTGAGAATTGAGTACCTTGATAATCGGATTATAATATATATATTTAAAAATACTAAAAATCGGGTTGAATTTTTTTTCCTCCAACACTATTTTTTTTAAAAAAAATCAAGAATCAACCCAATTCTCACATAGAGGCATAAAAAACCCCGAAACTCACGATAATACTCAAAAAAAAGTGAGACCCACCCAACAATGCTTGTAACGCATGACACACATGCATTGTAGCCTTGAGCTATGTTCATAATAATTGGTGGCCTTACATACCATACATTAGCCTATGTTGAAAATGGTGATGAACACAATTAGGAATACAAATTCTACTCAACCAATGACATAAAGCAACATGCACCAAATAGGCCCAATATTTAGGGTTTTGGACTCCAAAGAAAACTCAGGAAACAAGTTAATTGAAAATATTTTCTGAAAAAGCTAGGGAGAATTTTTTTAAATTTTTTTTTAACAGATTTAATTGTTTATAGAATGGAAAATGTAGTAATAATATTACATTACTATTTCTCTTTCATTTTTAATCTCTGAATTGAAAATTGGTAAATAAATGATTAGGTCTGATTCCAATTTTGGTTGTACAAATCAGACCCAATTTTGGTCTGGATTCAGGTAACCTGGACCAAAGCCCGTCGTTAACTGCTGCTTAACCTTTGATTAGCCCCCAGTTATAGTCCATTTTATTCGAAAATCCTGGTTCTGGTTCTTGAAATTTTGGGAACCCTAACTTATCTCAAGTTTCAACACACGAGCCAAAATATCACCTTTCAAAAATCCTCATGTGAAAATAGACCTATTATTATTACCTAGGAGCCATGTGAAAATCCCTTAAGCTACTACACTCTATAATGAATCTAAACACAAGATCCTTGCCTTCCTCATGGGCAAGGCCAACAACAAATGCAAAATAGGAGCAGGTTTTTAGGCCATGGAGGGTGGTGGAAAGGAAAGAGAGGACTTGAGGCAAATTGATGCAGCACAATGGTCAGTAGTATCAATCATATTGGTGGCGGTGATCATGGGAAGATGAAGCATGAGTGAGAATCAAATCCTTTTTGGTCTGCACTCTGCCCATCTATGATGATCAGGAGGACGTTAAATCAGCAATGGGTCCTCATTGCTCCTTTTCCCCAACTGCTCAATTGCACAACCAAGATTGTAGTCATCACCAGACACATCTTGGTGCTGCCAAGACACAAAATGTGCGTCTTCTTCTTGCACACACTCAAAGCGTGCATAACAAGATCCAAAAATTTGTGTCTGGATTGTACTGTTTGCAATGAGGACCCATTTGCTGATTTTTCAAGTCCTGGATCAGACTTTCTTCTACAAGCTGACAGAATTATCGAGTGTTAAAAGTAGCAGCCTTAGGGTAAACAGGCCGGTGACTGAACACTTAGTGTCTCTCGGTCACCTTTGTCTCACTCAATCTGCCTCCTTTCCACCTAAACTCTGAAAATATAGCCCCCCTAGAAAACACACCCATAACCAAACACTAACTTGGGCACCAATGACTACTATCTACCTGGCTATCAAACTGGATGAAAATTTGGATGGAAGATTTCCTCGAAGTAAGCATTATGTTTTGATCATAGGGTTCAAATCGCACACAAATTCAAGCTTCGAGAAAACGGTGGTTATGGGTAAACATATCCCCATCCACCAAATCCATTGCCCCCTCCCAAATGTTTGTGGGCGCAGGTTTTCTTTCACCCCCACCAAGCATCCAACTCTCTGTCACACTGCTTCTCTCTCTCTTCAACTCTTGCAAACTCCAACTCTCTCAAATTCTTTGTGGGCGTAGGTTTTCTAAGCTTCTTTGAGCTCCTCTAAGCTTGATGTTTTTAAGGTATTGTTTGTCTTTGGTTTGTGTTTACAAGTTTGTATGAATGACATTCCCTCTTTCTGCAATCGATGCCCCTTTCTCCAAACGCTCTAAGCTTCTACAATTATTAGAGATGGTGATGCATCCCCTCTCTCCTCTCTTTCAACTCTCTCATCTCTCCTCTTTCTCAATCTCTCTTTCATCTCGCACACCTGCTAGTGATGGCATCACATCAAACTCTTTCCTCTCTCTCATCTTTTGCACATATAATGATGGTGTCGCATCCTCTCTCTACTCTTTCTCTCAACATTCTCGTCTCTCTTCTCTCTCATCTCTTGCACCTATAGCGATGATGCTGCATCCTCTTTCTACTCTCT
>Ga0116229_10009263_pt1 | contig 15066 bp, 8 predicted proteins | sample S1TSphgellanicum_3_FD_87313 | JGI IMG/M metagenome (GOLD analysis project Ga0116229, IMG submission 87313) | Host-associated microbial communities from peat moss isolated from Minnesota, USA - S1T2_Fc - Sphagnum magellanicum MG | ecosystem: Host-associated > Plants > Peat moss > Unclassified... | reverse complement strand
TGAGCATTGTGACAAAATAATTTAAATAATTTAAATTCAAAATTACTTTTGAAATTAATTTGCAATTTCTTTTCAAAATTCATATATTTGGTGTACAACATCATATTGGAATGTTGTCCACACCGTTGAATTCATAAAAAGGAAATCTGCAAGTATGTAAATTTTTAACCCCTTTCAAGGTAGAAATGTTTGGAAGTTTCATCATAGGTTCATGAAAATGGTGTGTGCAAAATTGGTTTTTAATAAATCCTTAACATTAATTGTTTATTATGGTAAGTGTAATTGTCTATAACCAATAGGTGGTGGAATGTCATGTTTCAACAAATATGGAATGTCATGTTGCCAACTTTTGAATTTTTGTTGTTATTTATTAAAAGATTTATAAAAGTGAAAATTTAAGTTGTATAAACATTCATTCTCATGTTGTGTATTCCCATTATTACAACCCTAGCCTTGGGTTTGCAACCAAAACAAGAGCTTGCAAAGGTGTGGGCAAAGAGTAAAGCCCAGGAATCACATTTTATGCTCTTGGGAGTGTAGGAGAATGAGAGGAATGAACCCCCACACTCCCAAGTGAGCTCCCACTTTGGGAGTTGGAGATTCAATGGACTTCCAAATTTTTAAAAAGCGATTACAAGGGTCAAAACTCAATGGATTGAAAAGTTATTTATATTGTAAGAAATATCTTTAAACTTAGATGTCTAAAATGAGTTCGCATAACCCATTTGAGAATTTAAAACATAAGTTATGGCCAAAATAAAGGCCAGGAATCAAATTGTCAATTTGATTTTTGACCATTAAAAGTTGGAAATCGCCCTGATTTACTTACGTTCATGTGACATGCCATATATCATTGGAAAGCTCTCAATGAGTGCTACAACTTTGTTTTAAATCTCACATTAATCGGAGGTCTACACTAAAAGCTATGGGCCTCCAAAATCGCGATAGTCCCAATTTCGAAAATTTAGGGACTCCCAACTTGAGAGTCCTGGGACAAAATGACATTTGGGTGCAAGCCCCATGGCTAGGCACAAAAAATACTATAGAGAAGGTGGTGGCTTCTCCCAAATCCAAGTCGTGGTGAGTCTTGTGAGTTTGTGTTTGCCCGTGACTCATCTGTGCACCAAAAGTGCTCCAACTATGCATTAACCAACTTGTTGTTTAGTTTGTGTAAGTCTATGTGAATAATTGACCCACTTATCATTTGTCCTAGTTCCCATCCCGGAACTTCAACATGCCCTTCTACCCCCGAAATGTTGTGAGCCAAAGAATGTACCCCAACTCCTTATCATTTCATTGTTTTCACCTTAGACTTGTAATTGAGTCTATCAAAAAGCTTGGGGATGTGTCAACCATGTTGGAACCTAAAATTATTGTTGTCTACCCACACACATCACAAATAACAAAAAACCACCTTAATGGGGCATCATCTCTAAAATGCCCCTTTACACGGTGCAAAGGTCTCTTTAAACTAAATAGTAATGTAAGGAATCCTTTTTGTAAATCCACCACAAATGAACACCTTGATTTTAAAGTAAAAAGACCAAGAAGTTGGGTGCAAATGTGAGCCCCATTGTTAGTCACCTAACAATAATCTCCCCAAATCCTCAACCAAATGCACATCATCATGGAAAATACTTAAGGTACCTCCCTATTACCTAACTATAGAAATCCTTAAATTTATGTCGCACATTGAAAGCAAAATGATTTCCCAACTAAGACTTCATTTAAGGTTGGCATCAAACATCTCATATGTTAACCTCTTGAACATTGGTCACACATGACCAACATAGTTGATGCCTTTTAAGATTGTTCATACAACATACACCAAAGGTTAACAAGGATAATAACCAAAAAGGGGTCAACTTAACCATCAACATTACAAATATGACATGGTGTGCAATTTCACACATGGTCCTTCCATGTTTAACCATCTTGGCCCTCCAACAATGATATTAAATGAAAGGCAGTACCTTATGCACCTACAAAATAACATGTATTATAACCACATCCAATGTAGTTAGTATATTTGTTATGTGTATACATAATCTCCCAACTTGAATATAGGAACTTGAGGTCAATAACCACCTCCTCAAATAGTGGCGTAACATGATGTATCTTGATGTTAAGCAATTATCAAATTTTCCATAACCATAAGCCTTACACATCAAAACAAAGTTATATGTTTACATGCCTAAAACCACATTCAAATCATCCAAATCAATTATTGCCATCACGTCATGTTGGATTGAAGTTAATAGCTCAAGCTCACGACCAAACAATAAAATATATGGTGAAAAGGATGTAAGAAAAACTTGCCACACCAATATCCCATGATTAACCATGGTAATTATAGATTTCAATATCTAGTATGGCCCTTTTGAAGTCCATAGTTTCATAAACTCCGTTTCATTATGTCCATATGTCCAAATAACATATTTGCTTCAAGACGGTTTCAAGTGAAATTGTGTAATGACCAGTCAATGTTTTCTCACATGGGACTCTTACAACTCTCCATGAAATTATGTATCTTGGTCAATGAGTACTTTAGCTAGATTACCAAATTTACTAAACATCTTATCTATAAATGCATATGCAATTCCTTCATTACTATGAGTTGACAATCACACTACTAATCATTTTGAAAAATGTTTGATCATAACCAAAACAATTAATTATGTAAAATTATTAAATTCAATGAACCAACAAATCCAAACTTCATTGTCGCATAAGCCCCATGATGGGCAATGGTTTAGGGTTTAGGGTTTAGGTGCAGGTGCAGGTGTGGGTGCATTGAATGACACTTGCACTTGAACCACTTGACCCCATGCATGACATGGTCACATTCCTTAAATGTCAATCCAATTGAAATTTTGCTTGCTTGTGAATATGCATCTTCATGTATATGTAAAGCATTGTTGCCTTTCAATTCAACTTTACATCATGAAACTACCCATTACCCATGTTTGGTCTAAAATACATCCTTGCAACATCCCAACAAGGCACATAGATATGTAAAGACATGCCAACCTATAACTACCTCCGAATCCACATCATCATGCCAACAAGTTTTAATGGTATTTTCTTCATTGGAACTTGGGTTCTAATGTAACCCATTTGCATTTTCATTAAACCTACTAGTTTAATGAACTATGTGAAAGTCATAGTCTTATAGGATAAAGTGCCATCTTGCCAACTTTCTTGTGAGATAATTTACTTTAGGAATTTCAAAGGCCAATTAATTGTGTTAAGGCCGATTCTCTTGAATTTTGAAGTAAAATTAAATAAGTTTAGAAAATACACATGCACTTTTGTAGCTTTAAAATGACAAATAATCACCTTCAAACAAAATTGTTGGATGAGGTAGTTCAAATATATTACTAATATTCTTCCATCAAAAGGTAACAATGGGCAATGGAAATTAATATTTTCTAGAAAATCAATCACATGAGCTTTGAAAGCAAACACAAGTTCAAAAATCACATAATACATTTAGAAAGACAATTTCAAAGATTAAAAAAACTCAAAAACTCTCCACATTAAAGAAGTAAAACAACAATGTCCTCTCTACCTCTACCGAATTTTCCCATAGAAAGTCTTGTAAAACAATTACAAATGGTGTAACACTAGAAAGTTATGGAAATCCCCAAAAACAAATCTCTAAATTGAAAGGAAAAAAAGATCTAATTTTATTTACATTTTAGAAGCCTAAATTTAATTGTGTTAAATTACAAAATAATTGATACTAAATATACAAAGAACTACTTTGAGTAATAAATTTCAATAATGTGGTTTACACATTTTCAGGAATGAAATCTAATAAAGATTTTTGGTACCATTTTTGGTAATCTTTTTACAGTTCCTAAAAAATATTAAAGTCTATAATAACCTTTATCAATCTATAACCTATGTGAAAGGACTACTAAAAAAATAACACCAAAATGAGAAAATTACCTAAACAATGACAAGGCATTCCTTGTCATATGAATTGAACTTGGCCTCCATCTTGTTATTAAACCAACTAACATATGCCACCACTAATTTTCAACCATATCATCAAGTTGAATAAACATGATTCCTAGCCTTAAAATACTCCAATTAATATGTAACTAAAAAGTTCATCTTCATCTATTGTTGCAAAATGAAACACTACAAGAAATCATGGCTTTTCAAAAGGTGAACTTGATCGAAGTGTTCACATTGACCAAAAGGTATGTCCATTTCGACTAAAAGTTTGGAACATAAAAAACACATGTTACATTTTATTAATACATTTGACTAAAGTGACTTTTTTGACCAAGTGTCAAGCTAAAGATTTGGTCAAAATGAACAAATGTCCATCAAAATGGCCATGGCTTAATCAAATTGTCATATTGAATGGATAGGATTTAGTCAAATTGATCATCTTGATTTGATTCTTAATCAAATTGACCATTATGATTTGACACTTAGTCAAATGAGCCATATATGATAACTTAACCTACTCGTTAAGCCTAGGCTACCTACCTAACCTAACATAACTAGTAGATTAGGCTAAGCCTAAACTACATGTCTAGCCTAACATAATTTTATAGGTTAATAGGCTACTTCTTAGGTAATAACCTATCTAGTAACCTAGCTAGGTAGCCTAGCCTATACCTATATATCTAGTAGGTTACCTAGGGCATAGTTTAGGGCTACTAAGTAGCCTATAACTAGGTAATGTAAACCTTTTAAATAGGTGTCCTAAGTGACCTAGGCTTACTAGGTAGACCTATTAATCATGTAGGTAACATGTTTTATTAACTAGGTAAATAGCTTAGGCCACCTAGGTCTATTAGGTAGATAGTCTAACTTAAATTATTAAGGTTTACTTAATAACAACAAACATAGCGTAGGCCACTTAAGCTTAAAAGGTAACTTAATTTAAGCAATTTAGGTTTTTAGGTATGTAGGCTAGTTTATATAAGGTGAATTTTTTGGACATGTTGTATTGAACATGATTTTGGACTAACATATTATAATCAACTTTTATGAATTTTTTTTTCAACATATTACATTAAATGAATTTGAAATGTTTTACATTATTTACATAAATAAGTAGGTTAACCTAGGTATGTAAGAAATATTTATTATTAAATACACATACTTAGGTAACATGTAGTTTACTAAACCTTATAGGTACCTACTAGGTTTGTGCTTATACCCACTTAGTAAGTTACCTACACCTATGATAGGCTACATAGGTACCTACTAACCTATTAAAAGATTTAACTTAGGGATAATAAACATGTAGTTTAACCTATTAAGTAGGTCTAGGCTTAAGCTACCTACTTAATATTAGGCTAAGTTACCTACCTAGTAATTTAGGTGGCCTAACCTAGATTAGCTAAATACCTATTTAGAAGGCCTAGGGTGGTAGTGCAACAGTTAAAACTTGACTTTTTAATATGGAGGTGAAGAGTTCAAGTCCCCACACTTGCAACCTAGGCTACCTTGGCTACTTAGGTGACCTAATTATGTAACCCATGTTGCAAAGCCTATTAAACCACCAAACCTAGGCTATTTAGCCTAACTTAAAGGGCTTGGCCTACCCTAAGTGGCCTGACCTAAGCTTAGGACATAGGGTTGGTAGGTAAGTAAATAAATAATCTTTTGGCATAATTAATTATTAGGTTTATTAATTAGGTAATTAAATAACGTAGGGTAGGTAATTAATTAATTAGTATTTTTATATAAATTATAAATTCTATATTTCTGGTCATTGCCCAAATTATATTATTGTCACAGTGGTTCAATAAAAAAAACCCAGTCAAAAAAACCAACCAAAAAAACCTAGTCAAAATAATCAGGTCCAAAACGACTTGTTTAGAATGGCACTTTGGTCAAATTGAACATGGGGACCAAAAAAATTATATGGGGGATTTTATTAATTGAAATTTTCGGCAAAAAGGTCATGATTTCTCATAGTGAAAGTTAATGTGAACCTAATTTTCAACTCCTAAAAAACAAATTCTTGTGTTTTGCCCAAAATGTATTATTGGTCAATTTTCATCAATCGGGTCACACATTTGACAATGTTTATAAATCTTTTGATGAATATCCAATAATAATTACACAAGGCTAAAAATTAGGCTCATAATCGATTGACATCCATTATTTAAAGAACATTAGTTTGAACCTCGTGCTTAATGCACAGGTGTGTGTGTATTTGAGGGTACATATTACAAAATTACAATTACAAACAACATTTCCAAAACCTCTTTATATACGACATTCCGCATGTATCCATTGAGACCCTTGCAGCTAAAAATCTTGATGTTTGCATTGCTTGTGACTCATGAGATAGTAACATACAACTAACCATGGGAATAAACCGGAGACAGCAAATATACCCCAACATTGTTCAACTTGTAAGTAAGTAGTAAGTTACTTATTTAGTAGGTATCAATATGTTGAAAATTATTTCTTTGTTTTTGTATGTTGATAAGTTCCAGTATCCAGACCCCCTCCATGTTAATAATGGTTAGGATTTTTGGTGCAGCCAATTTTCACATGCATCATAATAATACCTTTGGCATCTAGCATATTATTATTATTGGAAAAATTATTTTTTTGGCCAATCTGATCATTGCAATTACTAATATATCTATTAAATTTGTGTTAAAATGGCAATTAACATCCATTGCCATTATTATTATGGCAAATGCAAGCCTTGAAATTGCCAATATCTAATAAAAGTGTGTTTAATGGTTGTTCGCTCTAACATCCATTGAATTATAATAAAAAAATTATGGCAATGTAAAAAACATTGAAAATTTCCAATATTCTAAATAAATTTTTGAAAAAACCCAACCCAACCCAACTCTTTCAATTGTTGTGAAAGAAACACAATGAGTGTACCTAAGTCCAAAAACCCCAAAATAAAAAATAAAAATAAAAATAAAAATGTACAACACTAATATATATTATTCTCCATTGCGCCACGTATGTATTCCATTCTTTCTCCACCCCGTTGGAGTAAATAGACCATGACAAGATTGATGGATGACCGGACAAATGGACGAATGACCTCAATTAGTAAACTTCTCATGTTTAAACCAGGGTTCGGCAGTTATTAACAACTCCACCAAACCCCCGTTGGGTATTAGGGCAATTTTTAGGGATGATGACCACAGTTCTCAAAAAATCAAATACCCAGTTCCAATATATAACCACAATTATCACAAAAAAAATACTTAGTTCTAATATTAAACCATGATTATCAATTTTTAGGGTTTAGGGTTAGGGGTTTTAGGTTTTGGAAATTGGACAACAAAATGTACTTGAGGAAAGAGTTCCGAAAGTTGTAATGTCATTCTATAATGTGTCACCATCCTCATCTTCTACAACCGAACGTGAAACATTATACTCATGATATCGTAAAGAATTAATCTTCTTCTAGAAGTCCCAAGTATTTCCCTGGGATGTCATTATCAGTAGCATTAGCATTTTTGTAGACAAAGAAGGTGTTGAAAGCAACCGGTGGTGGTCCAGGTCTAGAATTGTTGGAATGTGACCATGTTTTTCAGAACTTTTATCATTGTGAAATGCAAGTAGCTTAGCATTGAGAATGACCGCATCTTTAGCCATTGCCTCCCTTAAACCCTCCTTTACTTCCTGTAAAACACATAGCAAAAAAGGCACCAAAAAAATGATGTTCACAGAAAAGGTTTGACCAAGCAATAAAGGAAGATGGCACCATTGATAGAATATTAGATCACAATAAAATAATAAGGCTAGACACAAGTGAAACCCAATATGGGTTTAGGGTTTATGTCTCTTTTTCATTTTCTCTTTCTCTATTTTTTATGTCGGCTGGCTCACATTGAGGAAAAGTGTTATTTGGTCCACGATTGTAATTGGTGCACATTCAAAAGCCAGATCATCCACTGTCTATATCACATGAAAGCCACCCAAAATTAGACCCACACACACATCACAACAATGCTTTAAATTCCAACAAAGAACTAAAGAAAAGGAAAGACAATCACACATTTGCTCTTGGAGGTTCAGAAAACAACACTTTTGCAAGGCTTCTTTTTTTTGGTGTATTTGTTGCCATGCATGTTAGCTAGACTACTTGTTTTTTTCTGCTTCAAACTCACCCCATTAGGATCAGTCTCCCCCTTGTTTACACAAAACACCCCTCGTGGTGTGACCGTAGAAAGTGGGTCAAACTTATCCAAATATCTCTCCACTGACAGCCTCATCCTAGTTCACATCAATAACATAAAAACACTATCAGCTTTTTAGTGCAAGTCTGAGTCCTGCCCAATGCAAAAGCCATAGCTTCTTACAGGCTTTATTTGCGACGAGAGTGTGTGCGGTACTTACACTACTTCCCAAAGAACATTATTTTCCTTTCCTTTTTTACATATAATCAAAATTGATTAATTTATCTTGTTCCTTGGATTTATCGAAAGTCTATGGTTTCAAATGGTATATATATATATATGAAACTTGTAGTATGATGATATTAAACTGACCATGACGAGACAAATGGATGACCGGACAAATGGACGGATGGATGACGAGACAAATGGATGAAATGATGCTTCATGTCACGACGTCCTTTAATATATGTAATGTGAGACAATTTTAACTTTGGCCTTGTGAACCCATGATCCATCGAGATAAAGTATATGATTTAGGTATTCCATTTCAATGTGAAAAAGTCAACATTTTTCAAAATGCAACTTTAAGTTATGTTCTTTAAATCCTTCCTCATACATGTCTTGCAATATGTGATCCTTTGGAATTAGGCTAAAGACAATAATATCATCAATGTAACATTTAGCAAAACCAATACCCACCAATAACCAATCCATAACCCATTGGAATTTTGTAAGGGCATTCTTCAAACCAAAGGGCAAAAATTGTCATTGATATAAATGATCCTTCCCATGAACATCTATCCACCAAAATCTTGTCTTAACCTTATCACCGTCCCTCAATGGAAATTAATGGTAGCTAAATTGCAAGCCCAAAATATTGAAACCCTTGGCCTACCTAAGGGCATCAAAGATCTCCTTTCGTGAGGGCATTGCATATTTGTTCAAATGGGTCTATTTCTTCATTGTATATAACCTTCACACATGTAACATTCAATCCAATTGCCAAAAATAAATTTCTTGGCTAGCACATTGTTGTCGAAGCATATTCAACCATAAACAATTCTACCAAACTAGCATCTAACAACTTTATTGTCTAAGTTTGAACCAAGGTTCTCTCCACCTCACCAAAAATGTAAGGTCATTTGAAAATTGGATTATCATTCTTCAACATAATTTCAACCTCTTATCCTTTCAACTAATTTAATTCTTTCGGGTTGAAGACAAAACATTCGATGTGATCATGTATAAATAGTTGTTTTACTTTACACATTTCGCCTCGTGACCACTAGACCAATCTTTGGCTCCCATGTTTATGCAATGATATGTACCTTGGGCTATGATGATGAAGTATCAAAATTGCATGAGGATGACAACATGGGTGCAATTGTGTAACATGTAAATATTGCAAAGTTCGAATCAATTCCCAAATTAATCATGATTTAAAGTCTGAAAGTCCTTGACACAAACATTTTGAAATGACTAGATCAATTGGCCCAATCTTGGCCAAACTTGGTGAACCTAAAGGATTTTGTTGGATTCAAGTGTTTAACCTTTGATGTTGGGCAAGGTGGTAGTTGCAAGTATTAAATTGATGAATGTCAATTTCAATCCATGCCCCTACAAACTTTTATCATCGATGGACAAGTCGAAAAAGCTTAAGGATCAACCAAACATGAAGTTGTGATCTATGTCAACTTTAACAAACTAACACAACATACCACAATGTGAGCCCAAGCAATGGTTACCCATGTTACATCTTATGATTTATTATTTAGAGAAGTGGTTTTATGCCCTTTACATGTTTTTCTTAATTCTTAAAAAAAAACCACATATTACCAACCGATATGATAGACAAGAAACAAATGTAGGGCCAAACAATATGCACAACATATTTTGGGTTTTGTGATTGGCCTTTACAACTACATACTAATCAATAAGGACATATGCAACTAATGACTAGTGAGTTGCTAAAACCATGTCATTTCACCCATTTAGTCGCAAGGGATGTTCAATTGCAAAGCCTAGTCATGTCATCATGTTAACTTTGGTATGATGTGTAAAATGCATGTTATTTCAACTTAGTTATTTTATTCAACTAAATGTTACAAAAGACAATTTGATGGATGGATGACATGTGTCAAAAATCTATAAACACATTATGAATCATTACATATGACCAAAGTCAATATAGTTTAGCCTATGTAGCTAACGTAGCTAAAAGTCAACCTAACATAACCTAACCTAGTTAAGCTAAGCAACCTAGCCTAGTTCACCTAACCAAAAGTCAACCCAGTTTAACCTAGTTTGGTTAGCTACCTATATTGTTAAACAATCTAAGCTCTCTAACATAAATTACGTGGCCTAAATAAATACAAATGTTGGGCTCCTAGCCCAAATAGCCTATACTAGACTATTTAACCTAAGCTAAGTGGCCTAGGTATCACGAGTTGCAAGAATGAAAACTTGCACCCCTCACCTTCACTTTAAAGTTCAAGTCCTTATCCATTGCACTACCACATTTTTTTATACTAATCACATTTAACACAAAGTTATAAAATTAAAAACTTTTAGTTTTGAATTACCCTTGGCCACCATAAGTTGAACTAGGTCAACCTACCTATTACCTACCAACCTAGCCTAGACCTAGACCTCCTTAGGTTGATTTAAGATGAACTAGTTTGTCAGCTTATAATATTAATAACTAACCTAGTTATCTAGGTATTCTTAGGCTTAAACAAAATTTAACCTAAGATAATTATGTCACATCTAGTCGTATCATAATCGCATTTAATTGCACAAATTTGAGGTAATTACAAACTAGATAAAATATTTTGTAATGAGGCTACTTAGGTTGACTTGGCAAAAAACCTAAAGCTAGGAACCTAAACAAGCTTATTTAGGTTAACCTATTAGTAAGTTAACCTATTAATAGCTATTAATAGGGTAACCTATTCTAGGTATATTTAAATATACTATATGTAGTAAATTTTTTATGTCTAGTTAAGTAACTTACAAAGTAGTGTATATTACAAAGTAGGTTTTTTACTAGTTAGCCTACATACATAGGTTATCTTAATAAGTATGTTGACTTCAGCTAGTTTGTTAAATAATTAAAAAGTCAAGGAATTATATGTCACATTTTTCAAAATGACTATTAATATTGTAATTATAATTACAAGTTAACAATATAAATTGTTTAGTACACATACACATGCATGTGAATTCATGACTCTAAAAACTTCATGGCACACAAAACATTATAGCATGCCATGACAAATATTGGTGCCATAAATTCAAGTCACACAAAAAATTATGGTGTCACAAAAAATCATGGATTGTCATGAAAATTTATGACACCTTGTTACCAAATCGCATGCCATGTCATCATCACATGGAAGATCAAATCATTATTAATTACAAAGCACAATAATATTTTCAACTAACTAATAAATGAAATTAATTCATCAAATCAATGGCATGAATCGTGATGTTGACAAATAAGGCTACATCATTTTGTTGGCATATAGCATGTCATGTCACCATCATGGGAGATTGAATTGTTATTAGTCATAAAGGTGGATGGTTCTTGCAACTAATTAATTAATGAACAAAAAATTGAAAAATAATATGATAATTTACCAAAAAACCAACAAATTTTCATATTGATTACAATTGCAAAACCATGATGCCATGTGGCATGTTGATGCATTTTCCCATTACTTAGTGATTGTTATGATTAAGTAGTTAAAAATGTAGTTGAAAAATACAATAAGCATTTTTGTGTTTAGTTCAAAGGACAAGATTTATTATAGTGAGGGTAAAGTTCATTGGACTTGAATCTTGATACAAAACTACATTAAAGGATTGGACATCATCTCTAACATAGTGACCGATCAATAAATGCTTCATTTTATCCAAAATAATGCACAAGTCATCAAGTTGATTAATAGTCAAATATTTTATTACTAGCATAATGCCACGACATGCCTTTTACAACTAGTCATATTCAATTATAGTTATTTTTTTAGTCATTTTTAAAATCACTTAAGTAAATTTCTAGCCATTTCTCCCATTGTAGTTGAATAGGACAAGTTGTAAAAACATGTGAAATGTCACATCATCATGTTGTGATACTAGATTTATTTTTTTAGTCACAAAAATTAGGGCATTTTTAATTAACTAATTTTAATTTATTTTAAAAATATTATTAAACTTTTAAAAAGTATATATATATATATATCCAAAAAAACCCATTAGTTGTCATACTAGCTATTTTCACAAAACCACAACATCACATGACATTTCAATGGCCTTTACAACTACACAATGATTTTTGTGATTAAATAATTATAATTGTAATAAAAAACGATAGTAATTATTTCTTTGACTTGTCAAAAAACCCATAATGTGTTATTGTGTTAGATTTTCAAACCTTCCCCATGGTTTTGAATTATGGGAATATAACATCCATAACTAAGGTGAATGTTACGACCCTGGCCTTGGGCTCATGATTAATGCAAAGACTTCCAAAAGGTGTGGGCCATGAGTGAAGCCCGAGAATCACATTTCATGTTTTCAGGAGTATAGGAAGGTGTGAAGGCATGAATCCACACACTTACAAGTGGGTTCCAACTTTGGGAGTTGGAGTCCCAATGGACTCCCAAATCTTCAGAGAGCAATTGCAAGGGTCAAAACTCATTAAATTGAAATTTTCCTTATATCATTGAAAAGTTCTTGAAATGTAAATGTCTAAAATGGGCTTGCACTTCCCATTTCAGTATTTAAAACACATGTTATGGTCAAAAGAAAGGTCGGAAATCAAATTGCCAATTTGATTTCCGACCACTAAAAAATGGGAATCGCCTTGATTTACTTGCGCACCGGTGGTGTGCCACATACCTTTGGAAAGCTCTCGACGAAGGCTATAACTTTGATTTAAACCTCACTTTAATCAAAGTTCTGCACAAAAAGTTATGGGCCTCCAAAGTTGCAAGAGTTCCAATTTCGGAAATTTTGGGACTCCTAACTTGAGAATCCTAAGACGAAATGACATTTGGGTGCAAGCCCTATGGCCACATACAAAGAATACTATAAGGGGGAAGGTGATGGTTTCCCCCAATTTCGGGCCGTGATAAGTTTTGTGAGTCTATGTATGCCCGTGGTTCATCCATGCATCAAAAGTTCTTCAACTATGCACTAATAAACTTGTTGTTTGGTTTGTGCAGGTCTGTATGAATAATTGACCCGCTTGTCATTCGTCTTAGTCCCCATTTTGGAGCTCCTGCACGTCCATTTACCCTTGAAGTGCTACAAATTAAAGAACATACCCAACTCTTTCTCCTTTTGTTGTTTTCACCTTTGGATTCATAATTGAGTCTATCAAGGAGTTTGGGGGTGTGTCAATGAACCCCCTAATGGTGAATTTGTAATGTCAATGGTATGTGAAATGCTATCTATCCAAAAATCGACCATAAACCTATGCCACCATGGGGCACATTATTGAAATTGTAGGCATTAGTTAGTTGCTACATTCATTCATTAGGCTTCACACATTTTGTCATCACCAAGCCCAAAATTATTTGCAAATGCTGGTAGTGGGCCACTAAGATTGAACCCATTGGATACCAAAGTTATTTAGTGGCACATTCCCAAGGATGGGATTTGCTTATTAGAGTTGTTTGGAAACGTGAATTCAAGTCTAGCTATAATATTGTAGTATGATATCAAGATTTTACAATACCATTATATGGAAAGGTAGCCACAAGTTAAATTAGCTTCCATGTCCCACATTACGATGTTACAACAAAGAGATTTTAATTTGTTGCCAACATCAATGATTTAAGGCTATTAACATTCATTTCTCAATAACATCATATTGTTGGGGGCATTAGATTTGGATAGGATTGGGTCAATTAATATGTTCATTTCAGGAGGGCCATGTTAAGGGCTTTCACGAGTTAACATGAAACAAGGCCTTTTAGACCTTATATCATGATTTTTTTAGGAGTTAATTCATGTTAATACTTGTTAGTCACACAAATGCACCCATGTGCAGACATGTTGAAAAATGTTTGACCACTAAATTGTTTTTGGTCAAATGGCAACAAATTCAAGTTTGGATTGATAAGCCAATGCAAGTGGACACAATAATAGTTGGTTGAACCATGGCCATCATTTATGATGGTTATGGACTAACCTAGCACCACCAAAGGCAATCAAACAAGCGCATCCACTCATCCTAAAGTCACACACCTGTTTGGTGGATGACATACTAGGTTTGGGATGTTAATCATGCGTAGTTTGCCATGATGCCAACCACCTTTCACATTTGTATTTAGTGTTGAACTTCCACAAATAGCCCTCTTGACATTTTTAAATTTTTCGTGCTTTCATGCATTTTGAATTGGATGCTTACAGATCATGGTACATGGAGGAGCCCAATGTAGATGAAAAGGAGTGGGCGATGGGCTTCCACATTTACACCATGGGTGTGCTTCCTTTCTATGAAAGAACATGGAGGCAAATTTTAGGGCATCATGAACCTTAATTAAGTGTTTCATATTGAATTTCAATTTTGCATTGGTAAGACAATAATGTTTTGCCCAATCACACCCACCCACTCTACCCTGTCCTTCACATGTTACACCTTTATTGGGATGGCCATGTTTGTGTAAAAGAGGGGGTGTGGTGTTACAACATTTTGAGTAGTACATATTTGGCAATTATGGGATGAAGAATGTTAAGAGGGATTTTTGTGTGTTGGACAAGAAATTTGAATAGGTGGGGTGCCAAATTAATTAAATACCTTCCCACATCCTATGTAGCAATCACAATACACACCTTCACATCAAATGTTGGGATATTTCATTATCGTAACCCAAAGTACTAATGATTGTAGAAACATGGGCACTAGATATTGGTTCAATACTTA
>Ga0116229_10009262_pt1 | contig 15066 bp, 7 predicted proteins | sample S1TSphgellanicum_3_FD_87313 | JGI IMG/M metagenome (GOLD analysis project Ga0116229, IMG submission 87313) | Host-associated microbial communities from peat moss isolated from Minnesota, USA - S1T2_Fc - Sphagnum magellanicum MG | ecosystem: Host-associated > Plants > Peat moss > Unclassified... | reverse complement strand
GCCTTTTCGATCGTGACCGCAAATGCCTTGGCGACGTGCACGGGGACGAGGACGTGTATCGGCACCACGACGTCTTCGTCTCGCGACGCAACGTTGAACAACCCGCCGTCGATGGGATAGCGTGCATCGCGGTCGGCGTCGAAAATCCAGATTTGATATTGCTCCGCGCCCGGATCGTTTCGTGGCAGGCCCTCGAAATGCAGGTAACCCCGCTGGGCGCGCGGGTCCCAGACAACGTCGCCGTGCACACCGGCGGCCGCGGGGTCCTGCGTGGCGTCGAGCCGCACTTTGATCACGTTGGGCTCGTCCAGCAAGCGGGTCCGAAGGTCGGCGGCCGTGGGCGCGGCCACGGGCCGGAACCACGCGAAGAGCGCGAGCAGCAAACACGCCGCCGCGGCCCACCAGCCGAGCGGCCCCGTGTTGCGCGCAGGCCGAGCCGCCGCCGCCCGGCGCGACCCCGTGTCCGCGACGCTGCGTGTCAGGCGGTCTGCTAAAGGCACCGAAAGGTTCGGTCGTCGATCGACCATTGCACCGGCACCCAACGCCGGCTGCTCCGCCGGTCGACCGGGCGGCTGCTGGACCGGCGAACTGAAATACACCGTCGCCTGCTGCTCGAGCCGCAGCCGCAGCGGCATCGGCAGCGCCACCGCATCCGCGGCCGTGCCGGCCACGGTGACAGCCGCGACCGAGCGCTCCAGTTCCTCTCGGCAGGCGATTGCCGTTGCCGCATCCAGCTCGTCGAGCTTGAGCGCTTCGTCGGGGAGCAGACCCTCGGTAACCTGCTTGATCAGCAGGTCGATGAACTCCTCGGGAGGCTGTGTGCGCGGGCCCTTAGCGGACATCAGGACCTCGCCGCGACGCCTTCGGCGTCGATGTTCAGGTATTCGCGGACTTTGATGAGACCTCGCCGCATGAATGATTTCACCGAACCCAGGGGCATGCCCAAGCGTGCGGCGATCTCGGACTGGCTCAAGCCGTGCAGCAGGCCCAATTCGAGGACCTCGCGCTGGTCCGGTTTGAGTTCCGCGAGCGCCCGTACCGCCTGTTCGGCCTCGCTCGCGGTTTCCGCGAGCGAAGCCGATTCCGGCCAGGCGATGCCCTCCAGGACCTCCTCAGGATCCATGGGCGGTTCAGCCGTTGCCTTGCGCAGCCGGTCGATCAAACGCCGGCGCGCGATCATCGCTATGAAGACCTTCGGGGACCCCTGAGCGGCGTCAAAGCGGCTCGCACTTCGCCAGATATCCAAGAATATTTCCTGTGTCGCGTCCTCGGCGTCGGACGGCGTGCGCGAGAGCCGCCGCGCGAGACTCCAAACAAGGGCGCCGTACTCATCGAGGCACTCACGCACCGCGCTGGCATCACCGCTGGCAATGCGTTGGAGCACATTCGAAGTCATGGGTAGCCCTACATGCTTATTCGTAGCGTGGCGGCGGACGGATTCACGGCTCGTCCGGGCATGATTCTACACAGGGGGCCGGCGCCATGGCTCCAACCCGCGAATTTTCGGTCTGCGGTCCTACGCCGCCTCGAATACCGCACCGCCAAACTCGCGTCCGGCTGGGGCGAGCCTGGTTGAAAAAACCCGCGCGGTTACGACGCCGCGCTCGGGCGCGCGAATCCTTGCCGGACCGCCGCCTCGAAGGCGAGCGCATCGAGGGGTTCGCTGAACAGGAAGCCTTGCGCTTCCGGGCAGGCGTTTTCCGCGAGAAAGGCGAGTTGCTCGCGGGTCTCCACGCCCTCGGCCACCACGCGCATGTGCAGGCTTCGCCCCATGTTGATGACGGCGTTGACGACGCTCGCATCGTTCTTGTCGGTGGTGAGGGTGTTCACGAAGGAGCGATCGATCTTGAGCGCATCGATCGGGAAGCGGCGCATATAGCTCAAGCTCGAATAGCCCGTGCCGAAATCATCGAGCGCCAGGTGCGCGCCGAGATCCTTGATCTCGTGCAGCACCCGCGACGTCGATCTGGAATCCTGCATCAGGAAGGTTTCCGTGAGCTCGAGCTCCAAGCTCCTGGCATCGAATCCAGTCTCGCGCAGGATCGTGGCGATGCCCCTCACGAACGCGTTCGAGCGCAGCTCCACCGCCGAAATGTTCACGGCGAGCCGCAGCTGTCGAAACCCGGATGCATGCCATGCTGCACACTGCCGACACGCTTCCCTGAGTATCCACTCGCCGATCGAAACGATGAGCCCGGATTCCTCGGCGATCTGCATGAAGCTCGCCGGGTAGAGGAAGCCCCGTATCGGGTGCTCCCATCGGATGAGCGCCTCCACCCCCGTCACGGTGCGCGACCGTGTATCCAGGATGGGCTGGTAGTGGAGCCTCAGCTGGTCCCGCTCGAGCGCATGGCGCAACTCCCCCTCCGTCGACTGCCTCTCGAGCGCGCGCTCGTTCAACTCCCTGCGATAGAACTGATAATTGTCGCGCCCGCGATGTTTCGCCTCGTACATCGCGGAATCCGCGTTCTGGAGCAGCATCTCCACCGTGCTGCCGTCTTCCGGATAGCTCACGATGCCGATGCTCGCCGACACATGCAATTCATGGCCGTCGAAGGAATAGGGAAGCCGGATCACGCTCAAGATCTTCTCCGCGCACGCCATTGCATCCGCGGCGCTCGAAACCTCTGCGAGCACGATCACGAACTCATCGCCGCCTTGACGGCTCACCGTATCCGACGCCCGGACGCACTCCGTGAGACGCTGCGCGATCGCCTGCAAGAGCCGATCGCCGATCGGGTGTCCCAGGGAGTCGTTGATGTTCTTGAACCGGTCGATGTCCAGATAAAATACGGCGATCGCGGCCTCCCGGCGCGCCCCGAGCGCGATCGCCAGTTGCAGTCGGTCGTTGAGCAGGCTGCGATTCGGCAGGTCCGTCAACGGATCGTGGTGCGCCTGGTGAGCGAGTTGCTCGGACAGATCGCGCGCCAAAGTGACGTCATGAAACACCATGACCGCCCCGGTGGTCTTGCCGTGCCGGTCATGGATCGGCGCCGCGGAGTCCTCGATCGCGAGCTCCGTGCCATCGCGCCGCACCAGCGTGCATAGCGGCGGCAGCCCGACGGTCTTGTTCTCCATGGTGGCGAGCGCCATGGGGTTGGCGATGGGGTCGCGCGTGTTGGATTCGATGATCTTGAACACCGTCTCCAGGGGCTCGCCCAGCGCTTGTGCGCTCGGCCAGCCCGTCAGGCGCTCGGCGACCACGTTGAGATACGTGATGCGGCCTGCGACACTCGTGCATATCACCGCATCGCCGATCGAGTTCAACGTGATCTGCGCCCGTTCCTTCTCGTTGTAGAGGTCCTCGGCGACGAGGGCGCTCTCTGCGGCCGTCCTGGTCAACTCCGTGTTGAGCTCCTTCAGAAGCTCCGCCGTGGCGCGCGCGTCCGTGACATCCTCGAGCACACCGAAGAAGCGCTGCGCGGCCTGCGGATCGACCGCGGTTTCGCTGACGCTCTTCACCGTGCGTGACGCGCCGTCGGGCAGCAAGACCCGATATTCGGTGGTCCGGCGCGCACCGGACCTCGAGGACTCCTGGGTTCCGAATTCCGTTCGAGCCAAATCGTCAGGATCGATCCGGGCAACGATTGCCGCAGGGGTGACGTCGTCGTCGGCACCGAATCCGAATATTTCGCGGGCGCGCGCCGAGAGGCTGATTTCGCACGTGCCGACGTTCCAGTCGAACGTGCCGAGCGCCGCGATCGACATGGCGTGGTCGAGGCGTGCCTCCTGGATGCGCAACCGATCCGCAGCTTGGCGTTTCGCCGTGATATCACTGAAGATGACCGCAATGCGATTGCGGGTTGGACCCACCGGAAACGCCGTCACTTCGTACCAACGATCACCCAACGCCGCCGCGCGGTGATCGAAGCGCGCGCTCGTTTGACTTCTCGCCACCTCGCCGTAGATCTCGATCCAGGATCTCTCCAGGGTGGGCGCGAGCTCGTAGATCGTCTTGCCAATCACATTCTCGAGCCCCGTGTGGGCCGCGAACGCCTGATTGACCTCCACGAAGCGGTAATCGATCGGGGTTCCGTCCGCCCCATATAGCATGTCGATGGTGCAGAACGCCGAGTCGATGGAGTTCACCAACGAGCCGTAGCGCCGCTCGCTCTCTTCGAGAGCGTGTTCGAGGCTCACGATTTGCGCCGCGGTCGTCACGGTCCCAAACATCTCATGGGCGCTGCCGACCCCAAACCGGGTACGCGGCGTTCAGTGCGGGAGATTGGTCGGGACACGAATAACCGTAGCCGAACCGGCAACGGATCTTCTGTTCGTTACCGCCCAAAACGGACGAGAATTTCGCAAGGGCGCTGCGCTGTGCGCCGGCGCAGCCCGCTATAATCCAAGTATTCGGGGGCCGCGATCGATTCGGTTCCACTAAGGACCAAAAAAGGACCATGAGACGTCAATCCGGCAGCGGACGGTGCCATGACCGCCGGCATCAGATCGGGGCCGCCGCCGTCACGGCACTGGCCGTCGTTCTCGCCGCTTGCGGCGGCAGCGACGGCGGTTCCAGCACGGCCTCGCAAAGCTCCAATACCTATACGATCGGCGGGGGTATCAGCGGATTGACGACCCAGGGCTTGGTGCTCGCGAACGGTACGGACAGTGTCTCGCCGAACCCCGGTGACCTCAGTTTTGTCTTTCCGAACGCCGTGGCGGCCGGTACCGCCTACAGCGTGACCGTTCAATTGCAGCCCGATGGGCTCACGTGCACCGTCTCCAATGGTTCTGGAACGGTGGGAAGCGCCAATGTGAGCAATGTATCGATCGCGTGTGTGCCGAGTGCCTACAGCGTCGGCGGGACCATCAGCGGTTTGACGGCCTCCGGCTTGGTGCTCGCCAACGGCAGCAGTACGGTGAGTCCAGCATCCGGCGCGACGGCATTTACCTTCCCGACATCGGTACCTGCCGACACGGCATACAATGTGACGGTCGCGACCCAACCCGCCGGGTTGACTTGCACGGTGACCAATGGGGTCGGCGTCGTGCTCACGAGTTCGGTCAATAACGTCGCGGTCAGCTGCCAGTGAGTACACCGGAGCGTGCCGGTGAGCGCGCGCCGCGTGACGAGTGATGCGCCCGGCGCGTCGGTGGTACGGCCGGCGCGCGCTAGTACGAATCTTACCTATGCGTGCCGGTGAGCGCGCGCCGCGCCGGGGACCGCTATGGCGGGTTCCAAATCGATTTGAGCTGGTACAGGGTTCCAGCGGCAAGAATCTGGCCGTCCGTGTGCAGGGCGAGTTGATCGTACGGTGTCGTCGGGAAATTGATCACCGTGAACACGGTCTCGCCACCATTGATGAAAATCTCGATCGAAGACCGGTCGACGTACGCGTGGATCGCGATCTCGTCCCCGGATTCCGGCATGGGGGCCGATTGCAGCTGGGCGAAGACCGGACTGAAATCGACCGCGCCGGAGTTCGAGCGGTCGACCTCATACCGGCGTTTCGACCTGTCCAGCCGAAACGTCGTGTGCTCAGATTTTGCATTGGAGAAGACCAGTTCGATTCGGTTTGCGCCCCCGGGGTGCAACGCAAGTTCCAGTTCCATCAGTTCGCTGCTGAAACCGGCCTTCGCTGCCAGATCCAGGCTGGCTTCGACGCTCTGGGGCGCAATTCTCCCTTCGCGGACACGCAGTTCGGCGAGTTCGGCAACCGGCGTCGCGCGCAGTTCGAGTCCGCGCGGCGTCGGCACGAGCCGAAGTTCTCGCGGCAGCGTCATGGCGCTGCGCCAGCGCCGGGTGGGAACCTGATTGGCGTACTGCCAATTGCTCATCCAACCGAGGTACAGTTCCCGGTCATCACCCGGCTTGTTTCCCGACCACGTGGACCCCGCGTAGTTGTCGGTCCCGTAGTCGATCCACGCGGCTGACTGCGCGCCCGGCGCGGCCTTGGCATCCGGCGAGAACTGGTGCCCGTCGAATCGACCCACGAAGTATTGAGTTGCCGAGCCGCCGTTCGGACCGCCCGGATTGATGCTGACGATCAGCACCGCCCTGCGTTCGCGCGAGCCGGCGACCGGCATCTCGATCAGATCCGGGCATTCCCAGACGCCGCCATGCGCCCCCGCGTCATTGCCGAAGTCGCTTTCGTAGGTCCACGCCTTGAGATCCTTCGACGAGTAGAACGCCACGTGATCGTGCACCGCCAAAGTCATGATCCACTTCTTTCCTGCTGCATACCAGAATACCTTCGGGTCACGAAAGTCGCGGCTGCCGGGGTTCGCGAGCACGGGATTGCCCGGATATTTCGTCCAGGAGCGGCCCCGGTCGAGGCTATAGGCGATGCCCTGAGTCTGAAAGTCCTGCCGACCGAGACTTTCGGCGAGGTGGTCGTGGTAGGTGAAGATCGCCACGAGCGGGGGACGGTTGGGTGAACCGAGCCCCGAGGTATTCCCGACGTCGACGACCGCGCTGCCCGAGAAGATCGTCCCATTCACGTCCGGAAAGAGCGCGATCGGCAGGTTCGTCCAATGAATCAGGTCGCTTCCCACGGCATGTCCCCAGTGCATGGGACCCCAAACCGTCGCGTACGGGTTAAACTGATAAAACAGGTGATATTCGCCGTCGAAATACACCATCCCATTGGGATCGTTCATCCATTGCTGGGGCGGCGAAAAATGGAGCTGCGGCCGCCACGGCTCATCCATGAGCGAGACCGCCGCTGCGAGTGCGCCGGAATGGGCCATGAGTACCAAGCACAGAAAAATTCGCGTCATTCGATGCCCCAGGCGTGCACGGGCGGTTTTCTACATTGGCCGGCACCGCTGCGGCCGGCACCGGTACGGCCACCAGCGGTACGGCCACCAGCGCTGCGGCCGGCACCGCTGCGGCCGGCAGCGGTACGGCCGGCAGCGGTGAACACATGCCGTGCCGGCCGCCCGAACTGCGCCCGGATGCGGCCGGCTCCTCTAATACCCCGGATTCTGCTGATAGACGCCGCCGCTCAAGTTGATTTGCGCCTGGGGAATCGGGAAGTATTCGTCCCTTCCAGGCGTGAACTTGGCGTCCGAGAGATAAGGATGGCGCAGCACTTCGTCGCCCAAATACGTACCCGGCGTGTTCACGTTGCCGATGACCTGGGCCGCGACGCCCCAGCGCACGAGGTCGAAGAAGCGAAATCCTTCCAAACCCAGCTCCAGACGGCGCTCGCGCATGATTGCCTGCATCGCGTCCGCCGTATTGTCGAACGCCGAGGCGGGATATTGCCCGACGTTGTACAAGAATATCGCTCCGCCATTGGGATGAGCGGCATCCGCAGCGTACGGATTGGTGTTCAACTTGGCCGTGCTCGCCGCCGCCCGCGCCCGCAGCGTATTGACGATCGATCGGCCAAGATCCCCCTGGCCCAGTTGCGCCAGTGCTTCCGCCTTGAAGAGTTCGACATCGGCGAAGCGGAGCAGCACCGTGTTCATCGAGGAGATGAAGAACGGGCCATTGAGCACCAGGCAGGAGCAGCTGCGCGGGACCAGGTCCTTCATGCCGATGTTGCTGCCATAGAGGCTGGGATCACGCGCCCAGTTGTCGCCGTCGTGAATGCAGGTCGGTCCGCTGTCGGTGCAGTACTTGAACGGCTTTCCCTGGATGTCGACCGTGTGATCGAGCCGCGGATCGACCGCGACCGTCGTGTAATTGCCGTTCGCGTACGTATAGTCGGACGTCAGGGAGGCGTCGTAAACGCTCTCGGACAGCGGCAATCCGTTCGAATCCGTCTCGAATGAATTCACGAAGTTGGTCGTCGGGATATGGAATCCGCAGCAGCCGAAGCCGCTATCGCCCACGGGGTAATTCAGCGCGGATGCATAGGTGCCGCGGCCGCCGTTCCCGGGAGCCGAGTTGTCGTTGACGGAACGCTGGATCGCGAAGATCGATTCCGGATTGTTGTCGTTGCCCGGATCGAAGTTTTCCGAGAAATCGGCGAGCAGCGCGATCCTCACGGGCGCGCCGTCGGCCGCACCGTTGGTCATGCCGTTGGTCTCGATGTCCGTCACGAGCGTGACCACCTGGGAGAGCATCGCATGATCGATCGACGTCACCGCATGCGTCGCGGGATCCTGGACGTACGCCGAATACAGCAAAGTCTTGGCGAGATACGCTTCCGCGGCATAGTAGTTCGCCCGCCCCACCTGCGGCTGTGTGGTCGGCAACTCGGTCATGGCCGTGCTGAATTCGTTGGCAATCTTGGCCCAAAGCTCCTGAGCGGTATATTGCGTGTTGGACGGCACGCTGCCGAGCGGCGTGTTCTCGTCGATCCAGGGCACCTGGTTGAAATGGATCTTCAGCCAGAAGTAGAACACGCCGCGCAGGAAATGGAGCTCCCCGGTTCGGACCGTCTTGGCCGGATAGGCGGCTGTCGTGACCCCGCCCAGGATGCTCAGAGTGGAATTGACCCGGGCGATTCCGTCGTACCATCGAATCCAGTATCGGTTCGGCACGTCGAGGCCCGGCGAGACGGGAACCAGCGTGTAGTACTTCGTCATATAGTCGTAGTCGGACACGTCACCGGGTCCGTTGCCGCCCTTGCCCGCGTCGCCGGCGCGGATGTCACCGCTCGGCCAGAAAAAATTGGGGTCGGTGTAATGGTCGTTGCCGAGCCAGGAGTACGCCGCCGTCACGAGACCGTCGAGGTTGGACGGCGTCTGCACTTCGGCGGCCGTCAAATAACCGTCGGGCGCCTGGCTGAGCGAGCCCTTGCCGCAGCTGCTCACGGCGACGGCGGCGACCGCGGCCAGGAGAGCTTTGCCCAGCAGTCTCAGGTGAGTGATTGCGTTCATCTCAGTTTCCCCTCAAATGTTGCGATTGGCGATTCTGTCCGCACGTGCCCGCGCCGTCAGAACGACCCGTTGAACCCCAAGCTGTAGGTCTTCGGAATCGGGAAGGAGCTGCCGGGGATGACTTCGGGGTCCCGCATCGTGTTCGATTTCGATTTGATGATGAGCAGATTCGAACCCGATAAGAACACCCGCAGCCTCGAAATGTGGACCTTCGCGAGCAGTGGATCGGGAAAGTTGTAACCCAGCTGCACGAGACGCAGCTTCAGGTAGGTGGCGGATTCGTAGAAGTAACTGTCCGGAATCTGCACCGAGTTCAGGGTCGGCGCGGGGACGCGGGAATCGGGGTTCGACGGCGACCAGGCGCTCAGCAGCGCAGTCGAGAAATTGGCGCCGGTGTTGTTGCCCGGAAACTGATAGTTCTTCCAGGCATTGTAGACGAGACCGCCCTCCTGACCCTGCCAGAACATGTTGTAGGTAAAGTTCTGCAAGGTCGCATCGATGTGGAATCCGAACAGAAAGTTCGGATCCGTGGTCCCGAGGAAGGTCTGATCCGCCGACGTGATCGGACCCGGCGCGAGATGACAGATCTTGAGCCCGCCCACGTAAGCGCCGGGCTGGCCGGAAGCGGCCACCTGCGCCTGGGAGGTGAAAATTCCGCAGGATTCATAGCCATAGATGCTGTTGATCGAGCGGCCCAGCACGGTCTCGGTGGTGTCATTGCCCGGATAAGCACTGATGACGTCCTCGGGCAGGCTGATGACCTTGTTGACGGCATGGGACAGATTGCCGGAAAGATGCACGTTCAACGCCGGCTTGATAAACGGGAGCGAGAAACTGTGCCTCCAGCCCAGGGCCAGTTCGAATCCGTCGTTGTCCACCGTTCCGCCATTGACGATCTGCTGCGCGCCTTCCCCGTACGTCGCCAGCGGCACGGTCGTCGTCAGGATGTTGGAGGTCCTCTTTTTGAACAGGTCGAACGAGCCGTCGAAGCTGTTGTTGAACATCGACCAGTCGAATCCAAAGTTGAATTGCCTCGAGGTCTCCCACTTGAGGTTCGGATTGCCGGTCCCGACCTTTGCGAACCCCGACGGCAGGGTTCCCGTGTTCACGCCATTCAGATCGTAGGCCGTGCCCATTTCCTGCTGGCAGTTCGGCCCCGGGCAATAGGATGTATTGACCGGATTTGCGTACAGCGACGTGGTCGAGTACTGCGGCGAATAGATCGTGGTGCCCGCAGCCGTGCTGATCTCCTGGTTGCCGTTCGTTCCTTCACTGATGCGCACCTTGAAATCGTTGATCCAGGGAATCCTGAACCAATCTTCCTGCGAAGCGCGCCAGCCGCCCGCAATCGACGGAAAAGTGCCCCAGCGATTGTTCGCACCGAAGCGCGACGATCCGTCGTCGCGCACGATCGCCGAGATCAGGTACTTGCCGTCATAGTCGTAGTTGATGTTCATGAAGTAAGAGCGCAGCGTCCAGGCATCGCCGCCGCCGCCGGCGTTGATGTCGGCCGTCGCCTCGCTGAGAAAGACGAAGCTTTGGGCGGGCGATGCGAATCCGCTGCCGCTGCCGTTGAAGTTTTCGGTGTTGTAGTTGATGTTCTCGTAGCCGACGAGAAAATCGAAGTTGTTGTGATTCCAGAAGGTGTGCTTGTAATCGATCGTGTCGGTCACGGTGACCGAGTCCGTGTACACATACGATGTGTTCAGGTTGTCGACCTGAAACACGTTGCCCTGCTGCCCGCCGGGGAAGTAATTCCGGTAATACTGCTGCGAGTAGTCGGTGCCGATGCTGCTATGGATCGTGAGCCCGTCGATCGGCTTCAACTCCCCATAGATGTTGCCGAGGACCTTGTTGAATTTGCTCACGTCGTTCTTGCCTTCCTGGTCCAGGTATACGGGCTGATTGTGGTCGGTCGTACCGGCCGCGGGTCCGCCGAAGCCGCCCGTCGTCGTGTAGATCGGGATGATCGACTGGGTCTCCAGGGCCTGGTTCATGATGCCCGCGGCGTTGGAATTGTCCTGGTTCTGCAGCTCCTGCTGCAGCAGCACGTTCTCGCCGATCGTGAGCTTGTCGTCGAAGATGCCGTGATCCGAATTGACGCGGAAGGTCATGCGCTTCATCTCGGAGTAATCGATGACGCCCTGCGCGTCGTGATAGCCGACCGACGCGTAATAGTGCGAATCCTCCGTGCCGCTGCTGATCGCGATGGTCGTGTCGGTGATCTTGGCCCGCTGCGTGACCGCGTCGAACCAGTTGGTGTTGGACACCGGCTGGGTCAGCTGCGGATCGATGAAGCGCTGGCCCGCCGCGTTGGCGAATCCGCCGATCACGACGCTGCTGTAGCCGGACGCGCCGCAGGGATTGGACTTGCAGGTGTAGGTGTACAGGGAATTGTTCGGCTGCAGACCGGCGTTGATCGAGGCGTTGTACCAGACCAGCGCACGCTGGGTGGTGTTGAGCGGCGTGATGTCCGGCTGATAATCCTGCCAGGACTCGGTGGACTGGATCGACAATTCGGTCGGGCCGCTGCCCTTCTTGGTCGTGATCACGATGACGCCATTGGCGGCACGCGCGCCGTAGATGCTGGCGCTCGCCGCATCGCGCAGCACCGTCACCGAGGCGACGTCCGCGGGATTCAACTCCTCGAGACCCGTGTTCGTGTTCAATGGCACACCGTCGACGATGTACAGCGGCGCATTGAACCCCAAGGGCCCCAATCCCTGGCCGCGAATCAACACGGTGGCGCCGGCGCCGGGATTTCCGTCGGTACTGACCTGCACGCCCGGTACTTCACCCTGCAGCATTTGCACGATGCTGCCGTCGGGCTTGTCGAGGACTTCCTTCAGATCGACGGTCGCGACGGCGCCGACGATGTCCTTCTTCTTCTCGGTCCGGTAGCCGGTGACGACGATGGTGTCCAGTCCCGCGTCGTCGGCCGGGATCGCTTGCGCCGCCGCCGAGTTGTCCTGTGCCGTGACCGGAACGGACTGCACCGCGGGGGGCGCCTCCGGTGCGGCCGTCGTTTGCGCCTGCGCGATGCCATGGCAGGTCATTCCCGCGAGCGCCGTGACGCCCCACACGAGCTTGATGGTGCGCTGATCCGTCATGTGCTTGTCCCCCCGTGCATTGACCTAATCATGTTCCGTCATTGGCGAATTCGAGATCGGCCGTGCCCATCGCGAGGCGTCACGCGCCCGGCGCCCGGCCGGAACCGAAGCGGTCGCTCGGCACCCAAGTCGGCGACGGACGCGGGTCCGCGACGGACGCGTCAGCGCACGAGCTGCCGATCTAGAAAATCGCGTGAAGAATCAAGTGTGGCTCCATCCCCGTTTATGAGCCTTCATCTAAGTTTTTCAGTTCAACCGGTCATCGTCGATGTCGAGGCGATTGCTGACTTTTCGCGATCTTAATCACGGACAATAGATCAAGTCAATTGATTTATCAGATCAAGTCAATTGACTAATCGCGGTGAGAGGAGCAGAACGCTCGAGCGGGGTCGGCCTGCCGTCTGGGTCGGCGGCCGGTAAAGCGGCAACGCGGCCCGCTGGACCCCAAGCACCGCTGGACCGGAAGCACTCGAATGACTAGGAAGCGATTGATCCATCCTCATTTGGCAAGAGACGCCCTTGGCCACGAGCGGGGTCCACGCTGGATTATTGTTTCGGCGTCCGACAGAATGAGAACGCGCTTCGCGCCGGCTGCCGGCCCCGCGCGCAGCGGAGAATAAAGCGATGAAACACCTGCTTGGGCGGCCCAGGGACGATTGGTTGGCCGTTGTCGGAGCCGCAGACCACCTGCGAGCAGATGAGTTACCGAATCACAAGCACCGCAGCTCAGGCACATGACGCGCCTCAGCGAGCGCTTCGTTTTGCAGGCCGTACGCACCAACGGGCCGGCGTCGCAGGCCGCGCTCGCCCGCACATTGCATCTGAAACCGCAGACGCTGTCGTTGATCGTATCCCGTCTGATGAAGGACAAGCTTCTGCTACGCTTGTCCCCCGTGCGCGGGAGGGTCGGCCAGCCCTCGGTGCCGATCGCCTTGAATCCGGACGGCGCGTTTTCCATCGGCATCAAAGTCGGCCGGCGCGACCTCGAAGCCCTGCTCATCGATTTCGCGGGGACGATCCGCGAGCGCCGCATCCTGGAACACGCGTTTCCGGATCCGGACAGGGTCTTCGACGACATCGGCATGCTGGTGGACGCATTGCGCATGACCTTGACGCGCGCGCAACGCGGGCGGATTTGCGGCATAGGGCTCGCGGCCCCGTTGGCGCTCGAGGGTTGGCGGGAAATTCTCGGCTTCGCGCCGAAGGTGGCAAAGGCGTGGCAAAGAATCGACCTGCGGCAGCGCGTGGCTTCGTTGCGCAGCTGCGCTCATTATCGGGTCGAGGCGGTCAAGGATACTGCGGCAGCGTGTCTCGCGGAGTTCGCGCAGGGAGGCGGCGGCAAGATGCGCAACTTCATATACATCTTCATCGATACCTTCATTGGCGGCGGCGTGGTGCTGAATGGTCATTTGTACGGCGGCAAGCACGGCAATGCCGGCGCCGTGGGCTCGATCACGCTGAACTCGGGCGGCCGGGGCGCCGGCGCAAGGCAGCTGTTGGACGTGGCATCTTTGTGGAGCTTGGATCTGGCCTACGCAAAGGCGGGGCTCGCAAAGGGTGCGTGGGCAGACGCGCACGGTCTGACGCCACCCTGGAAGGCCATCACGAATTCCTGGCTGAAGCAGTCCGCGCGCGCCATCGCGCTGACGGTCAACGGGGCGGCCTGCCTCCTCGACCTCGACGGCATCATCTTGGACGGTTCTTTCAGCCGGGAGATATTGAGCCGTTTACTGAGTCAGGTCGATGCAGAGATCAAGCGCCAGAACTGGGAGGGCGCGTCTGCGCCTCCCGTGCTGCCCGGTCGAATCGGTCCGGACGCGCAGGCTTTGGGCGGCGCGCTGCTGCCGCTATACGCGAAATTTTCGCCGGATGGCGTCAAGCTCACTTCGAAAAACTCTTACCGATGAAGCAACGGATGGCCGATGCAGCGACGGATGGGATGAAGCAACGGATGGGATGACGCTAGGGAAGGGAAAGCTATGGATCAGATGGAGCTACGGATGGACAGTTGAACACGAGCTGTCAGCTTGGCGCATGAAAGAGCAAAGAGTCCGCATCAAGAAAGGTCTGCATCAAAAAGGAAAAGGTTTGCGCTGCGAATACGATGTAGTATCAAACCTCGGGGGAGACAATCGACATGAAAATTAGAATCCGCCATTCAAGGCTGGAGCATTGGTACACGTGTGCGATCGGCGCGGCGGCTTGTGGCGCGCTGATCGCCGGCTGCGGCGGCGGTGATGGTGGCGGCGGCGGTACCGGACCCTCCGGCAGCACCGTCGGTGGGAGCATCGCCGGCCTGCTCGACTCGGGACTCGTCCTGTCGGACGGAACCACAACCGTGTCGCCGGCGGCGGGCGCGACATCGTTCGTGTTTTCAAACAACTACGCGAACGGTGCGAGTTATTCGGTCACGATCACCACGCAGCCGCCGGGACTGACTTGCAGCGTGGTCGACGGTACCGGAACCGTAGGATCCTCCGCCGTCACCTCCGTCTCCGTCGTGTGCCCGACCCCATGGGTCTTCGAAGGCGGTTCAAATACGTCTGGAAAGGGCGGAGTCTACGGGACGCAGGGTATGGCCGCCGCCGCAAACACGCCGGGAGCGCGCAGCGGTAGCGTGACCTGGACGGATGCGGCCGGCGATCTTTGGCTGTTCGGCGGCCACGGGTTCGACTCGACGGCCACCCAGGGATACCTCAATGACCTGTGGATGTATTCGCCGGCCTCGCATTCATGGACGTGGGTCGGTGGTTCGAACGTGGCCGGCGCATCGGGCGTTTATGGGAACCTCGGCGTTGCGGCGGCCACCAACGTGCCGGGCGCACGCCAGGGCGCCGTGTCTTGGACCGATGCGAGCGGCAACTTCTGGCTGTTCGGCGGCTTCCAAACCTTAAGCGGAGGCGCGAGCGGTGTCTACAATGACCTGTGGAAATACGTGCCGGGCTCGGGGGAATGGACTTGGGTGAATGGCTCGAGCGTCGTGAATGCCGCCGGTGTCTACGGGACGCAGGGCACACCCGCTCCGAACAACGTCCCGCCTTCTCGCGCCGGTGGGAGTTCCTGGCTGGACGGCTCCGGCAATCTGTGGTTGTTCGGCGGCAGCACCTACACGGCGTCTACATCGGACAGTTTGGGCCTCGCGGACCTTTGGAAATATTCTCCGACCACTAACGAGTGG
>Ga0116229_10009261_pt1 | contig 15067 bp, 12 predicted proteins | sample S1TSphgellanicum_3_FD_87313 | JGI IMG/M metagenome (GOLD analysis project Ga0116229, IMG submission 87313) | Host-associated microbial communities from peat moss isolated from Minnesota, USA - S1T2_Fc - Sphagnum magellanicum MG | ecosystem: Host-associated > Plants > Peat moss > Unclassified... | reverse complement strand
GAATTGTCATGCAACCCGAAGTAAAACAGCGCGTCGAGCAACTGCTGAAGAGCGGACCGCGGAAGGTCCATCTCATCGGCGTGTGCGGCAGCGGCATGAGCGGTCTCGCCCGCCTCTTGCTCGCGCAGGGGCACGGGCTCTCCGGCTCCGATCTCGTCGCTGCCTCCGCCGCGGCGGAGTACATCCCGGAGGGCGTGCGCTATTTTGAGGGCCACGCCGCGTCGAACATCGACGGCGCCGAGCTCGTCGTATTCTCCTCGGCCATCGCGGCGGAAAATCCCGAGCGCGCCGCCGCCGCCGGGAAGAACATCCTCTGCGTGCGCCGCGCCGAATGCCTCGTCGTGCTCGCCGATCAAAAAAGCGCCTACATCGTCGCGGGCAGCCACGGCAAGACGACGACGTCCTCCATGCTCACCCACGTGCTGCGCCAGGCGGACCAGAATCCGTCGCACTACATCGGCGCGCAGGTCCCGCTGCTCGGCGCGAACGCCGCGTGGACCGGCGGCAAGCCCTTCGTGGTCGAGGCCGACGAGAGCGACGGAACGCTCGCGCTCTTCGCGCCGCAGGCCAGCCTCATCCTCAACATCGAGGAGGAGCATCTCGACTATTATCACTCGATCGAGGAAATCGTCGGCGTCTTCGCCTTGCTGTGCGAGCGCACCAGCGGCCCGATCGTCTATTGCGCCGACGACAAGAACGCGATGCTGCTCTGCTCGCACGCGGACCGCGCGGTGAGCTACGGCCTATCCGAGCTGGCCACCTACCGCGCGCTCGACGTGCACCTGCAGAATTTCTCCTCACGCTTCACCGTCCTGCGCGAGGGCAAGCTGCTCGGCGAGGTCGCGCTCGACGTCCCCGGCGCGCAAAACGTCTGCAACGCGCTCGGCGTCGTCGCGCTCGCAACGGAGCTCGGCATTCCGTGGAACCAGATCGTCAGCGCGCTGGCGGAATTTCGCGGCGCCGCCCGGCGCTTCGAGGTCAAGTACCGCTCCAACGACTACATGGTCGTCGACGACTACGCGCATCATCCCACCGAGATCAAGGCCACGCTGGCCGCGGCGAAGAACAGCAACTGGAAGCGCGTCCTCGCGCTCTTCCAGCCGCACCGCTACTCGCGCACCAAGGCGCTGCTCGGCGAATTCGCCGGCGCTTTCCACGATGCCGACCGCGTCTTCATCACCGAGATTTACGCCGCGAGCGAGGCCGCGATGGCCGGCGTCACCGGCGAAGCCGTCGCCGAGAGCGTGCGCGCCGACGGCCACGCGCAGGTCACCTACGAGCCGACGCTCGGCCGCCTGCGCGCCGCCGTCAACGCCATCCTCGAGCCCGGCGACCTCGTCATCACGCTCGGCGCGGGCGACATTCACCGCGTCGCGCAGCATCTCGCGCAGGGACTCTCCTGGTACGGCGAATTCATCACGAAGATCAAGCCCGAGAGCGTGCTCAAGCGCGACGAGCCGCTGCACAAGCACACCACAATGCGCATCGGCGGCCCCGCGCAACTCTGGTTCGAGCCGTGCGACGAGGAAGACCTGATCACCGGCCTGCGCTTTGCGCACGATCGCGGCATACCGGTCACGTTCATCGGCCGCGGCAGCAACCTGCTCATCCGCGACGGCGGCATCCTCGGCCTCTGCATTCATCTCGGCCGTCCGTATTTCTCCCGCGTCGAAGTCGACGGCGAATTCGTCACGGTCGGCGCGGGCGCGCGGCTCAAGACCATCGTGGCCGAGGCGCGCAAGCACAACGTCGGCGGCTTCGAGTTCATGGAGGGCATTCCCGGGAACCTGGGCGGCGCGCTGCGCATGAACGCCGGCGCGATGCAGGGCTGGACCATGGAAGTGGTCGAGAGCGTGCGCAGCATCGACCTGCTCGGCCACGTGCACGAGGTCAACAAGGCCGACATGGAAATTCACTACCGCAGCGTGCCGCATTTCCAGACGCACATCGCCGTCTCGGCCCGGCTCAAGGGCAAGCCGAGTTCCAAGGAGGAAATCGGCGAAAAGCTCAAGGCCTACTCGGGCAAACGCTGGACCTCGCAGCCCGCCGCGCCCAGCGCCGGCTGCATCTTCAAGAACCCCGGGCCGATGCCGGCGGGCAAGCTCATCGACGAGCTTGGCCTCAAGAATCTCTCCGTCGGCTCGGCGCGCGTGTCGGAGGTCCACGGCAATTTCATCGTGAACGATGGCGGCGCGAGGGCGGAGGACGTGCTCCAGCTCATCGCCCTGATCCAAAGCCGCGCGCGCGAGGCGCGGCAAATCGATTTAAACACCGAAGTGATCGTGCTCGGAGTGGACAACTGAAATGAAGATCAAGAAGACGCGCGAAGTTTCGTTCGGCTGGTTCGGGCCGATCGTCGCGTCCCTGCGCGCCTCCCGCAAGAAGCGCGCACACAAGCTGAGCTGTGAAGTGAAGAACAAAAAATGAGCGACAAACCCCAACGCATCGCCGTCCTGATGGGCGGCCCGTCCGCCGAGCGCGAAGTCTCGCTGCGCACCGGCGCGGCCTGCGCCGGTGCCTTGCGCGAATCCGGCTTCGAGGTAAGCGAAGTCGTCGTCGAGGACGAAAATTTTATCGTGCCGCCCGGCACGGACCTCGCCTTCATCTCGCTTCACGGCACCTTCGGCGAGGACGGCAAGGTGCAGGACATCCTCAATGCGCGCGGCATTCCCTTCACCGGCGCCGATGCGGACACCAGCCGCATCACCATCGACAAGGAAAAGACGAAGGAGAAATTCCGCGCGGCCGGCGTGCCTACACCGCAGGGCCAACTCGTGCAGCGCGTGGAGGAAATCACCATCCCGTTTCCGGTCTTCATCAAGCCGAACAGCCAGGGCTCCAGCGTTGGCTCGCGCGCGGCGCGCACGAAGCAGGAAGCCGCCGCGGCCGTCGCAGACGCGTTGAAGTACGACACCTCGGTGCTGGTCGAGCAGCTCATCAATGGCCGCGAACTCACCGTCGGCGTCCTCGGCACGCAAGTGCTGCCGGTCATCGAGATCCGCCCGCTCGAGGGCTTCTACGACTACACCAACAAGTACACCAAGGGCAAAACCGAGTACTTCTGCCCCGCGCCGCTTTCCGAGGAGATCACCGGGCTGATCCAGCGTTACGCCCTCGCGGCGCATCGCGCGGTCGGCAACACCATCTACTCGCGCGTCGATTTCCTGCTCGAGGGCGACAGGCCGTATTGCCTCGAGATCAACACCATTCCCGGCATGACCGCCACGAGCCTGCTGCCGAAGGCCGCCGCCGCCGTCGGCATCACGTTCCCCGAACTCTGCCGGCGCATTGTCGAGCTCTCCTGGACTGCCCGCCAACAGGAAAGGAGCGCATGAACCGCCGCACGCGCCCCCGCCCTCGTCCGCGCCCGAAGCAGATCAACATCCTGCACAGCACCACCGCCCCGAAGCACTCGCGCAAGGAAATCGCGCGCGTCGCCGGCTGGTGCGCGCTGGTGCTGGCCATGATCGTCATCGTCGGCACCAGCCTGCACTTCGGCATCGCGTTCGTGCTTGATCGCGTCCTCTACAACAACCCGCGCTACGCCCTGCATCAGATCGACGTCGAGCCGCGCGACCGTTTCAGCACGCGCCTCATCCGCCAGGCCGCCGGCCTCGAACCCGGCATGAACCTCTGGGCGCTGAACCTCCACCAGATCGCGCACGACCTCGAGGGCATCCCCAACGTCGCCTCGGCCCGCGTCGAGCGCCACTTCCCCGACCGTCTCACCATCACCATGACGGAGCGCGTGCCGGTGGTGAAGATCGAGGGCCTCAACATCGACATCAACAGCAAGGAAACGTTCTACCTCGACCGCGACTGCTACGTCATCAAGCCGCGCGCCGACGAGCCGCCCACGCGCCTGCCCCAGGTCGTCGGCCTCACCGACGCGGAAGTCGAACCGGGCACCAAGCTCGAGCGCCCCATCCTCTCGAGCGCGCTGCAGATTCTCGACGGCATCAACAACAGCCATCTGCGCACCGTCATCGACGTCACGCGCATCAACCTCGCCAACCCGCTTGCCATCACCATGGAAACGCACCAGGGGCTGACCATCACCTTCCGCACCGACTTCATCGACCAGCAGCTCCAGCGCCTCCAGCAAATCGTCGACTACGCCGACAAGCAGGGCCGCCCGCTGCAAACCGTGGACCTCACGCCGGACGTCAACGTACCCATCACCTTCGCGCAAAACCTGTAGTTCATCCAACCAATCACTATGTTCTGGGGAAAATCACGCAACATCGTCGTCGCACTTGAAGTCGGCAGCACCAAGGTCGCCGCGGCGGTCGGGGAAATCCGCCCCGACGGCACGCTCGCCCTCCTGGGCATCGGTGAGGCGAACTCCGGACAGGTGCGCAAGTGCGAGATCATCGACTTCGAGGTCGCGCAGGGTTGCATTCGCGACGCGCTGGCCGAGGCGGAAGCAAAGACCGACGTGGTCGTCGCCGAGGTCTACCTCGCCATTTCCGGCGCGCACATCCGCTGCGCCAACACGCGCGTGACCACGCTCATCGCCAACGACGGCGATGAAATCACGCTCGAGCACATGCAGGAGCTCGAGGACATGGCCGCTGCCCAGCCGCTGCCCGCCGACCACGCCATCGTGCACTCGCTCCTGCAGAACTACGTCCTCGACGACGGCTCGACCACGGACAACCCGATCGGCCTCGCCTCCAAGCAGCTCACCGCGCATTTCCACCAGGTCTACGGCCTGGCCACGCGCCTGCAGACCACCATCCGCTGCGTGAAGGAACTCGGCATCGACGTGAAAAGCCACGCCCTCAGCTCCTACGCCACGGCGCAGGCCGTGCTCAGCCACAGCCAGAAGCAGGCCGGCGCGGTTGTGATCAACCTCGGCGGCGGCGTTTCCGACTACATCGTCTACGAAGGCGGCGCGGTCGTGCATACCGGCGTGCTCGGCGTGGGTGGCGACCACCTGACCAACGACATCGTCTCGGGCCTGAAAATCCCCTACGCCAAGGCCGAGGCGTTGAAGAAAACCGAAGGCTCAGTCATTCTCGATCCCAACGAAGCCGAGACGACGGTGAAGCTGCCCGGCTCCTACAACTTCGAGGAGAAAACCATCTGGCGCTCCTCGCTCAACACCATCATGCAGGCGCGGCAGGCGGAAATTTTCGAGATCATCCTCGAGGACCTCGAAAGCGCCTCCTTCTGGCCGGACTTCGCCGGCACGGTCTACATCACCGGCGGCGCTTCGCAGGTGAAAGGCCTCGTCGATCTCGCCTCGCAGATTTTCTCGTGCCCGGTCGAGCTCGCGCACCAGTCGCCCTTCGACGGCGACCAGACCTACGGCCGACGGCCCGACTTGAGCACGCTCCTCGGCCTGCTGCGCTACGCGCGCAAGGTCGAGCTGGAAGTGCCCGCGCCCAAGGGCATCGCCCGCGTCGGCCAGTCGCTGCGCCGCGCGCTCGCCAGCATGAGAGTTATTTAAAAGCCAACGCAGGGGAAAATTGCAGAGCGAAAGGAGACCGCCATTACCATGATCGAATTCACACCGGACGGACCGTTCTCGGAAAAGGCCAATCAACTTTTTCCCGGCCGCGTGCGCGTGCTGGGCCTGGGCCAGACCGGCGCCGCCGTCTGCGACCAGCTCGTGCTCCATGGCCGCCCGCAGCAGGACCTCTGGGTCTTCGATTCCGATCAAAGCAGCATCGAAGGCTCCGTCGTGCCCAACCGCCGCCTCCTCGGCCGCAACCTCGTGCACGGCCTCGGCTGCAGCGGCGACGTCGATCTCGCGCGCGAGATCGTGGCCACGGAGGAAACCAACCTCGCCAACGTCGCCAATGCCTGCGACTTCCTCATCCTCGTCCTCGGCCTTTCCGGCGGCACCGGCGTGGCGCTGGCCGAACACTTCATTGAACTCGGCCACGAAGCCGGCGCAAAAGTTATCGTCGTCGGCGTGCAGCCGTTCGCGTTCGAGGGCATCGCGCGGCGCGAGCGCGCCATCCAGGCCATCGCCGATCTGCGCGCCGAGGCCGACAGCGTCCTCGTCATGGCCAGCGACCGCATCGCGGACAATCCCGCCACGCAGCGCAACATCCGCCACGGCTTTCACCTCATGCACCAGCAACTGGCCCACACCGTGCAGGCGCTCTCGCAGGTCGTCTGCAAGCGCGGGCTCATCCAGCTTTCCTTCGCTGACGTGCGCGCCCTTTACGCGCGCTACACCGGCTCCGAGGTGCTGGAAAATTGCTGGGTCGCGCACGTCGAGGGCGACAGGCACGACCGCACGGAGGACCTCGTGGCCGAGCTGCTCAACGCGCCGATGCTCACTGACGAGGCCCTCTGGAAGCGCGTCGATCACGCCATCGTCGCGGTCAGCGGCTCGCGCGATCTCGGCCTGGCCGAGGTGCAGGAGCTGGTCGGCTTCTTCAAGGAGCGCTTGCCCGTCACCGTGCCCATCGCGACCAGCGCCAGCCTGGAAGACGAAGGCTCGGAAACCGTGCGCATGACCGTCCTGCTCGCCACCACCGCGCCCGCGCGCCTCAGCGTGCCCGAGCTCGCCGCCAATTTCGAAAAGCCGCCGCGCAAAAAGCGGGTCTCCTCCGACACCATGCCGCTGCCCGCGCTGCCGGCCAAAGCCAGCGAACCGCCCGCCGCACCTCCCGTCTTGCCCGCCAAGAAAATCTCGCGCAAGCCGATGCCGGCCGCGCCGCCCCAACCGGTCGTCGAGCCGCTCGTGCCCGCCGCCGAGGAAATCGAGGCCGCGGCCGAGGAAGAGCTCACGCATCCCATCGCCGCCATCGAGCCCGAGCCGGAACCCGAGCTCATCGCCGTCGAGGATGAAGTCGAGGAGCTCGAGCCGCCGCCCGTCACCGTCTCCATGCGCTCGCGCCGCCTCGAAGCCAAGCAGGAAGAAATGCAGTTCGAAGCCGCCCCGCGCGGCCGCTTCGAAAAAACGCACGAGACCATCTACCGCGGCGAAAATCTCGACCAGCCCACCTTCCGCCGCCGCGGGTTGAAGATTCGGGTTTAATCCGGAAGTTATTTTCCGGCCGGCGGCGCGCTTGGTTTCGCCTGATTGGTAGAAGCGGCTTGAGGGCCACTAATTGCCTGGTCCGTCGCTTGGATCAAGGCCGAAAAGTCGGCATCGCGTGTCAGCTTTGTCTCGCCGTACTCGATCATCTTTCCTTTCTGGAAAATCTGGACTTGGATTGTTCCCACATCATCGTAGGTGGAGGCAAAATGAACCACATTGGGATCGGCATCGTCTTCGTAAAACACGACCTTTTGCTGCGTAACGAGAGGATTGGTTTTCGCTTCTTTGATGTCCTCATCTGAGAACATGTCGCTTTGGTGCTTGTAGATTTTCACAGTGGCTTTCGCCCCGTTCATGTTTTCTAGAATGTCTGGATAAGTCCCCAGGTCTTGCTTGCTCGTCAGGTTTAAGAACCGGAAAGAAGTGTGTTCCCACGAGGGATCGACCCTGATTTTTCCGAGGAACATCCGGTCTTTCGATTGAAGGTGAAGGTCAACGAGTTTTGCTCCTGCACCGGCGACCGGGGCGCCATTCGTCGGAGCCGGACCGTTGGTCTGGCCCTGCAACGCGCTCAGGGTTTGGACGGCCAAAACAACCATCACGAGCAAAGATGTGCGCATATGATTCGCAAAAGCGTGGGCTGATATTCCGAATGTAAATCCCCGCTTGAATATCCTCCAGGGCTTTTTTTTTTAGGCTGGCGTGTTGCTTTAGGCTCCGCAGAGCTACCGCTCTTTGTCGGTTTCATGCGAAAATGAAGTTCAGTTGGACAATCCATTTTCAACGAAGAACGACACCATTTAACGCTGCAAATATTTTTTATGACCGGGCATCGGGAGTTCGGGATGCACTTAAGTCTGAACTTCCCACGACCCATACGCCTGATACGCCTGATACGCTTGGCACGCCTGACGCGCTTATTTTTTATCGCTCGGGCGGTCAGTCACTCGGGGAAGAACAAATGCATCCTTTTCGGCATCGTCTAGGGGCGCACGACTTGCGCACCCTCGTTGTCCGCTTTCAGCACGATCACGCGCGGCGAGGGGAGATTCGCGTTCTTCGCCGCCTCGAGCATGGCGGTGGAAATCGCCTGCTCTCGGTCGAGCGTCAGCGCCATCAGGCACGAGCCCGCACCGCTGAGGAAACTGCCGAGCGCGCCCGCATCCTGCGCCGCCGCAAGGATCGCGTCGAAGCCGGGAATCAGCACGCGGCGATACGGCTGGTGCAGGTGATCGACGAACATCCCGCGCAGCGCGGCGTAGTCACCGAGCGCGAACGCCGTGGCGATCCGAGCCGTGCGCTGCGCGTTGTCGACGGCGTGGCGGAACGGCACCTCCTGCGGCAGCAAGCCGCGCGCGGTTTCGGTCGAAAGCTTCAGGTCCGGCACGAGCGTGACGAACGAGAGCTCCGGCTTCACCGGCACGCGCGTGTAGACGAAGCCGTCGCGTGGATCGGCCGAGGCATGCGCGCAGACGGCGAACCCGCCGAGGAACGACGGCACCGCGTTGTCGGGATGGCCCTCCAGCTCGATGAGCAGCGTGAGCAACTGCTCGCGCGTCACCGGAAACGCATCGGCCACCAGTTCCGCCAGCGCCATGAGCACACCGAGCCGCACCGTCACGCTGCTGCCGAGCCCGCGCGAGATCGGAATGTCGCCCTCAATGCGGGCCTCGAAGCCGAACGGTGCGACCTTGCCGCCGGTCGCGCGCTGGAAGAACGCCGCGGCCGTCTCCGCGATCATCCCGTGCGCCGGCTTGGCCGCGTCGGAGCGTGTGAGCGTGACCGTGTTGTAAATCTGGAGCGCGAGGCCCAGGCAATCGAAGCCGGGACCGAGATTCGAAGTGCTGGCCGGAACGCGGACCGAGGCGCGAGGGGAAGGCATGGGAGCCTTCTACCGCATCGGCGCGCGTGCGAACAGCTTTTCGCCGCGCCGGCGCACGAAAGCCCTTGCTATCGATGACGGATGATGGATACTACCCATCCCGCGCGACTTCGGGCGAGATGCAAGCCCAAGCCAGTAAGTCGCGCCACCTAAATCGCGGGGTGGAGCAGCCCGGTAGCTCGTCAGGCTCATAACCTGAAGGCCGCAGGTTCAAATCCTGCCCCCGCAACCTCTTTTGCATTGGAATTCTCGCAGGATGATGGGACACGCTGCTATTCATCTGGCGGCGAAGAATTTCCGTCAACGCAACAGCCGGCGCGGGAACAGCTTCGGGACCACGCTCGTTGGCGGATTCTACAAGCAGCTTAGGATGCCGCGCGGGTGGTCAGTTTCTTCGGCAAGGCCGCTTCAGAACATCCGCTGGGGTACGGTGATGTTGTCGCCGGGCAGCACGAGGAATGAGTTCACGTTGGTGTTCCGCGACAGTTCCTTGGCATTCACGTTCAGGATCATGTCCTTGCCGTCGACGGTTCGGCGCACGGAGATGTGGGCGATGTCCGCATCCGCGTTGAAGCCGCTGGCCAGCGCGATTGCGCCGAGCAGGTCGAGACCGCCTTCCGGGGGAATCTTCACTTTGCCGGGCTTCTGCACTTCGCCGAGGATTGTCACCCACTGCCGGTTGTAGTGGACGGTGATGCTGTCGCCCGATTCCAGGAGGACCGGCTTGACCGACGAGTTCTGCGCCAGTTCGGTGGCGTTGACCGTGATGATCATGTCCCTGCCGCCGACGTTGCGGCGGATGTCGATGTGCGTCGGGTCGGCATCGGGCGTGTAGCCGCTGGCTTGCGCCAGCGCGCTGAGCACATCCAGGGTGCCTTCCTTCGGCAAGTCGACGCGGCCCGGCTTTTGCACCTCGCCCAGCACCGTCACCCATGCCTTCTGGTAGGTGGGGATGGTGACCGCGTCGCCCGGCTGCACCATGAAGGGTTTCGTGGTCGAGTTGTGCGACATCTCGGTGACGTTGAAGTTCATCACCTGCTCCGAGCCGTTGACGATGCGGCGCACGGCCACGTGCTCCATGTCCGCGTCGGTCGTGTAGCCGCCGGCCAGCGCGATGGCGCCGAGCAGGTCGAGGCCGCCGTTGTTGGGCATCTCCACGTTGCCCGGCTTCTGCACCTGGCCGAGAACGGTGACGTAGGCCTTGGAGTATTCGATCACGGCGACCGTGACGTGCGGGTTGACGATGTAATCCTTGTCGAGCATCGCCCGGATCTCTTCCTCCGTCTGCGAGATCGTCTTGCCCGCCACCTGCACGCTGCCGATGAGCGGAAAGGTGATGGACCCGGACTTGGTGATGCGCGTCTCCGTCGTAAGGTCGCTCTCCTGAAAAACGGTGATCCGGATCAGGTCATCGTTGTGAAGGATGTTGTTGCCGTTCGTGGTTGGCGGTGCCGAGCCATCCGCGGGTGCGGGCGGCGAGGAGGGATCGGGCGATGTCGTGCCGCTCGTGGGCGAAAGGGGCGCCTGAGCGACCGAGTCCCGGACATCCTGCCCGTAAATCGGCAACACCAATAAGGCTGCCAGCGCCAAAGTCGCGAGCCCTGGGACCCCGGATCGGAACGCAGCGTGAGAACCCATGGTCATGGCATTTATTTGAGGCAGATTAATATGATACCTCAACACACAACGTTAGGTGATTATCCCCGAAAGAAAAAGCGTGAATGTACAAAGCCCTGGGATCTCTGCAGTAACTGACGGACTTCAAATTTCATGAGCCTGCCATCCAATTCCGACGGATCGTTGCGAACTGGAATTGGGGCTGCGGTCAGCGTCTGTGAAGGGCGAGTGGTTTAACAAGGAGTCTTGGATTTTGTTTCGAAACCCGACGCTGAATGTGAGGTTACCAGATTCCTACCGCCGCGAGGGCAACCAGCCTAACTGGAGCAATAGCTTGAACGCCAAATACATGACCACCGCGACCACGACTCCAAGCATGAAGCCTTCCTCGGCTAGATTGGTTGCGACGCGGAACGTCCAGGTGCTCGTCGTCCCGGCTGCGAGGTCTTGCAGGTAGAGAGCGACCGGCACGCCGAGCGCGCCGAGGATTGCCGTGGATAAAAAGAGGTAGCCGGCCCATTTCAGGTTCAGCTTTTCCTCGTAAAAGGCCTGGTCTTTCTTCGAGAGTGCCATGGCCCGGTAGTCTAGGCGATTCGGCCCGGCCCGACAAGAACCTTGGCGCATTCCCTGCTCGACCTCGCGTTGCACCGTGGCTATTGAAAACGAGGTGACTGATCGCCCTCATGCCGACGCCCTTGTGCGCCCGGCCTGGTTTGTCGCCAGCGATATCGACGGCTTCTTCGGCCTCTTCGTCGACAACCTCTGCCAGCTCATGGTCGTTGTCGGCCTGTGCCCGGTGATCACGGGCCTGCCTGAGTCCTTCGTCGTCAGCCGCATCCTGCCCGGCATCGCGATCTCGCTCGTCGCGGGCAACCTCTTCTATGCGTGGCAGGCCATCCGTCTCTCACGCCAGACCGGCAGGCCCGTCACCGCGCTGCCTTTTGGCGTCAACACCGTAAGCCTTTTCGCCTTCATCCTGTTCATCATGGGACCGGTCTGGCGCGAGACCCACGATGCGGTCCTGACCTGGCGCGTTTCGCTCGTGGCCGGGTTGATCGGTGGGCTCGTGGAAATCGCCGCCTCCTTCTGCGGCGGATGGATCCGCAAGCACACGCCCCGTGCCGCGTTGCTCTCCGCGCTGGCGGGAATCGGCATCACTTTCATCGCGATGGGCTTCATCCTGCAGATCTTCTCCTCGCCGCTCGTCGCCGTGTTTCCCGCGATGCTCGTGCTCATCGGTTATGGCGGACGCGTGCGCTGGCCGCTCGGCCTGCCCACCGGCTTCGTCGCCATCGTCGCTGGCACCGCCGTCGCGTGGATGCTCCGCGGTCTGCAAATGGCTCCCACGCCGCCGTGGCCGGCCGCCTTTCATCTCGGCTTCTACCCGCCCGTCCCTATCAAGCACGAATTTACCGGCCTGATCACCGACCACCGCGTCTGGGCTTACGCTGCCGTTTTCGTGCCGATGGCCGTGCTCAACGTCGTCGGCTCCATGCTCAACCTCGAAAGCGCCGAGGCGGCCGGCGACAGGTTCGACACCCGCTCCTCGCTCCTCGTCAACGGCGTCAGCGCCGTCGTTGGCGTTTTCCTCGGCAACCCCTTCGCCCCCACCATCTACATCGGCCATCCGGGCTGGAAAGCGCTCGGCGCCCGCTCCGGCTACTCCGTGCTCAACGCCGTTGCCGTCACCGCCATCTGCCTGACCGGCGCTGTGCCGTTCATCTTATGGTATCTGCCGATCGAAGCGGCGCTCGGCATCCTGCTCTGGATCGGCCTCATCATCATGGCGCAGGCATTCCAGGAAGTGACCGTCGCGCACGCGCCCGCCGTCGCCTTCGGTTTCATTCCCGCGCTCGCCGCCTGGGCGCTCCTGCTCATTCAAACGACGCTTGGCATCGCCGCGCCCGGCTACACGCTGCATCAGGCCGCGGACCACTTCGCGCCGCAGATCTACTTCAACGGTCTGCTCAGCCTCGGTCAGCAACAGGGCTTCATCCTGCTCTCGATTCTCTTCAGCGCGATCATGGCCCACGTCATCGACCGCAACTGGCGCGCCGCGGCCATCTGGTGCGTCATCGCTTCCGTTCTCTCCGCCTGCGGCATCGTCCACGGCTACGTTTTCACGCCGACCGGCGACGTGGAGCCTGCGTTGTTCCACCTGACCGGCTTCGGACAAACCACGCCCTCCGGCCTCGACTTCGCATTCGTCTACGCCGTCATCGCCGCGCTCCTCTTTGCCATGCACGCCCTGCGTCCCGGCGAAGTGAAATCCTAAAAGGTGGGACGCGACTCCGCTGGCGTCCGTGACTAATCGATCAACGCCTTCTTGATCGGCGCCAAAATCCGGTCAACCACGGGCTGCAACTGCGACTCCTCGCGCGTCTCCACCAGCAGCCGGATCTTCGGTTCCGTGCCCGAGTAGCGCAGGAGCACACGCCCCTTGTCGCCCAGGTCCTTCTCGACCTGCTTCACTGCGTCGGTCACCTCCGGCAACTGCTCCAGCGGAATCTTCTCGCGCACTTTCAGGTTCACCAGCAACTGCGGGTATTTGCGCATGCCCTGCCGCAGCTTGCTCAGCAGTTCGCCGTTGTCCTGCATGATGCGCAGCAACTCCAGCGCCGTCACCAGCCCGTCGCCCGTCGAGTTGATGTCCTTCAGGATCACGTGGCCCGACTGCTCGCCGCCGACGTTCAGGTCATTCTTCAACATCATCTCGAGCACGTACCGGTCGCCCACGCCCGCGCGCAAAATCTTGCCGCCCGCCGCGGCGAAGCATTCATCAAGGCCGAGATTGCTCATCACCGTCGCCACGAGCGTGTTCTTCGCCAGCTTCCCGCGCTTGAGCATCGACAGCCCGATCACCGCCAGCACCTCATCGCCATCGAGCAGGTTGCCCTTTTCGTCGCAGCAGATCAGCCGGTCGGCGTCACCGTCGTGAGCCAGCCCCAGGTGAGCACTGTTTTCCCGGACCGCCTTCTGCATCCCCTCGGGATGCGTGCTGCCGCAGCCCGCGTTGATGTTCACGCCGTTCGGCTGCACGTTGAGCGGAATCACCTCCGCGCCAAGCCCGCGCAAAACCCGCGGCGTTGTCTCGAAAGCGGCGCCGTTTCCCGCATCGACCACGATCTTCACGCCGCGCAGATCCACCCGGCCCGGTGAGCCGAGCGTGTACCGGCCCAGCATCAGGCCGGTGTAGCGCGCCACCGGATGGGCCAGCGCCTCGACGCGGCCGATCTTGCCGCCCGTCACGCCCTTGCCGCGCAGCTCGTCGCTGAGAATCAGTTTCTCCAGCTCGTCCTCCAGCGCGTCGTCGCACTTGAGCCCCTGCGCGTTGAAAATCTTGAGCCCGTTGTCCTCATACGGATTGTGCGAGGCGCTGATGACGATGCCGGCGCTCTCCTTGTTTTGCCGCGTCAGGTAGGCGATCGCCGGCGTCGGTAAAATGCCGAGCAGCCCGACGTCGACGCCCATCGCCGCAATGCCCGCCGAGACCGCGCTTTCCAGCATCGGCCCGGAAATCCGCGTGTCGCGCCCGATGAGGATACGCTTGCCCGGCTGGCCAAATTTCGCCGCCACGGCGCGGCCGAAAGCCACGGCCCCTTCCAGAGTCAACGGCCCGGTGTTCGCGCAGCCGCGAATGCCGTCCGTCCCAAAAAGCCGCGATTGCGCGCCCATGTTATTTTGCCGTGTTGGCCGGAGGATTGTTAATCGCAACCAGCTCGATTTCGAAAATCAACGTCGCGTTCGGCGGGATCACGTCGCCCCGCCCCTCCTGGCCGTATGCGAGCTGCGGCGGGATAATCAGCTTGCGCTTGCCGCCCACTTTCATCGTCGAGACGCCCTCCGTCCAGCCCGGGATCAAGTCGGTCAGGCCCTGCTCGTAGTTCATCGTGGGCCCCATCTCGGGATGGTCCGCCGAGGAGTCGAACTTCGTTCCGTCCATCAGTTTGCCCAGGTATTTCACCGCGACGTGGTCGCCCTGCTTCACCGCCGCCCCCGTGCCCTCGACGAGGTCCACGTACTTTAAGCCGGACGGCGTTGTGATGATCGGTTTCCCCGACTCCTTGTCAATTTCCACATTCGGTGCGGCAGCGGTCGGCGCATTGGTCGCGGGGGCTTTGGCTGTCGGCGCGTTCGTGACCGGCGCCTTCGGGGCCGGTGCCGCGTTCGTTGTCGCGGGCGCGGCCTTCGCAGCCACTAAAAACATTCCCAGCAAAAGTCCAATCGAGGCAGCCCTGCCAGCAGACAGCAATATCATAGAAGGGTCGAGTAAAGCGCTGCTCCTCAAAAAAAGCGAGTCCCATGGAGGGTCAGCCTCCGGCCTGACCCTGGACAGGCGCTGTGTCCTTCATCGCGGAATTCCACAGCCGCGCATACGCCCCGCCGCGCGCGAGCAGTTCCGGCCCCGTGCCGGACTCCACCACGCGTCCGTTCTCCAGCACGTGAATACCATCGACATGATGAATCGTCGCCAGCCGGTGCGTGACGATCAGCGTCGTGTACTTCAGCATCAGCGAATGCAGCGTGCCCATGATTTCCGCCTCCGTCTCGAGATCGAGCGCGCT
>Ga0116229_10009260_pt1 | contig 15068 bp, 9 predicted proteins | sample S1TSphgellanicum_3_FD_87313 | JGI IMG/M metagenome (GOLD analysis project Ga0116229, IMG submission 87313) | Host-associated microbial communities from peat moss isolated from Minnesota, USA - S1T2_Fc - Sphagnum magellanicum MG | ecosystem: Host-associated > Plants > Peat moss > Unclassified... | reverse complement strand
CATCATCATCCTACGTCGTACAGTATCAATGGGGTATGATGCAAGTCCAGCACCAATGGTGATTCCCCATCCAAGTAAGAAACTGGCCAGAAAGTTGCCCTGGGAAAACAACCAAAGAAGAAACAAAACCATAGTATTCATGAGAAAGGAAAACTGGAGCACGCTTACACACATTGAATCACAGGCATTGAACAATAATATTGAGCATTTGCTTGGAATCAGAGATCATGTTTTTTTACAGAGGAGGGAAAAAAAACAAAGAATTTTTTTTTCATACCTCAAGAGATCCAACAAGCACAACAGGTTTCAATGAATCATAGATTCCAAAATAGAGGCCGCGATACACAACAATGCCAGCACAAGAGATGACAAATCCTCTGTAAAGTCCAGCAATACCATCCGTAGCTAGAGTCTTCTTGTACACATCCAACAAGCCATTGAACTGACGCTCACCACCTCCCTTCTTTGAGGACTTGGCATCATTAGCTAGTCGAGTTCTCGCATAATCCAATGAGTACACAAACAGAAGGGATGAGGCACCGGCTGCACCACCAGATGCAAGGTTTCCTGCAAACCACACCCAGTATCCATCCTTGTCCTTCTTGTAACCAAACAAAGACTTGAAGTAATCCTTGAATGCAAAGTTCAATGCCTGCCATGCCATGCAACCAACAATTAGATAATCATCAGGAAACCCTAGAAGGAGGGCTTTTGTTGTCTAAAGCTTCTAACATGCACAACACTGACAAAATCATTAGGTTATATAAGACAGAGAGCTTCACTGTAAACAAGCCATGGCAGCAGGGGGCAAGCCAGCAAGAGAGGTGATGCAATGTGGCGTTCTCTCTCCCTCTCTCTCTCTCTCTCACCTGGGTGGGAAAGTAGCGGATGACATTAGCAAGATTTCCACGCCACAAGGAAATGGCACCCTCGTCTCTGATGGTTCGGGCAAAGCATTCACCGATTCCCTTGTAGGGTTCTGCAAGACGACCTGATTTCAGCATCTCGTCCTGGTTCTGAATGAGGAGCTTGACACGTTCAATGGGAGCAGCTGCTGTCTTGGACACAGCAGCCGACACTCCACCCATCAGGAAATCAACTAGAAACCCTTGCACACCTTTCTCCTTTGGTGCTGCTGCTACGAAGACTGAAGAAGAAGAAGAAGAAGTACATCTTGCAGCGGTGGCGCAGCTTGAAGTTGCCGGTAGCATGCTGTGTCCTCCTCTCAAGTCAATGGGGCAGAGAGCGTTCAAACCGCTGCAAGCTGCTCTGGGCATAGATCCAGCTAGCTTGGATGTTGTAAAGAAAGGCGATCCTCTCACAATCTCTGCGTTCTGATCAGGGTAAGATGATCCGGCCGAGTTGTATCTGTACATGATCTGCTGGTTCTTCGACGACGGCGCCAACATGGTGCCCAAGTAGGAGTTGCTGGAGATCTTGTGCATCGCGTTCGGAAGCTGCTGCTGCCGCCATGCAGGTCGACGACTCTCTGCCATCTTGATAGATGCAGAAGCTGGTACAAAATAGCCAACAATCTAAGGGCCATCCTAATACTAAGCAAAGCAGAGTAAGCACAGATCGAGCAACATGGTCTAATCGAGGAAGATGTACATAAGATTTTAGACAATATTCACTGCATTCTTCGCCCCAGCATTCAGAACTATTGCAAACAGAGCTAGACTGAAGGAAACACAAAACCAGCCGACGACGACGACCAGACGAGACTGCCTGCAAGCTGCCTTCACGGAAGAGAAGACCAGACCTGCAGCTGCCTTTCAAGCTACCGATCTGCGCCGTTTCGGGCTCAAATGAAGAGCGGTAAACTGGAGGAGGGAGATGAAGAGGAGGAGAATAAGTTTACCAGTCTAGCGTGCACGCAAGAGATCCACAACAACAATCTTCCTCCCGAAGCGGCGAGCGATGGCAGGCGCGCACCGCTTGCTGTTGATGTCAGCGACAGAACAACACAAACTGCTCCTGTGGGAATGCTGAAAGGGCGGGACGACGCTGGGGTTTTAGCCTTACCGGTCAGGGAACAACCGTTCCGTTCGCTGCTACCCCCTACGACTGTCGTCCGTCCCCTAGGCCCTACAACTAGCCCTGCACGGGTGAGACTCGAGAGGTGATAGATAGCCATTGGCGCCGCACCCGTCGGAACTCCGGGCAGGGACTACTTCGGTGGGTGGTGGGGTGGAGTGCGTTCTTCAACAGGTTGATGAGTTCATAGATCACTTTCAATTATTACTTACCCCAAAAAATTCAATGGTAAAAATTAATATTTTCTTTTTCTTTTTCTTTTTTTCTTTTATTTAAAAATTTCCTGGGTTTGTTAAGGTATCAATTAGCACTGATTTTATTTTTTTGCAAAAAAAAAAAGGGAAATTCTTTTGCAATTTTTTTTTTCCCCTCTAGAGTAAATTTAACTATTTTGCTAATTTTAGGGAAAAATGTGCCAGATTTTCAATATCAAAAAATTGAAAAAAAATCATTTTCCATTTTTTGAGTAGGTAATTTATTTGAGGTCTTAATTTTTTTAGCCCGATTCTTTTGAGGTGCAAAGTAGTTTTGTGTGGGTAGTGTACTTGTTTAATTTGACCTATTGAGAGCAAAAACAATTTGAACCCTAAGTTGACCGACCAAATTTAGATATTTGTATTACAAAATGAGATCAAAAGATATAAGTATATTCATGCACTACCCCCCAACAATGTTAACCACATATCTAGACATAGTGTTTAATGAAAGTTTGAGTCCATGGTGAAGAAGGGTAAACACATTCTTTTTGTGCTTTTCATATGCTCCACCTTCTCAAACACAAGTGAGGACTAGAAATTTGGATTTCAAAATTTTGATGGTCAAGTTCAACATTTGTTGGTCTACACGATTGTTCAAGTATGTGCAAAAACTTGCATGTTTAGAAGACGTCAATGGATGCTTTGTTTGTTCCTAAGAAATATTATTCAGTTGATAACTATGAATTGGTGTCAAAGTTTTTGTAGATTGGTAATAAAATGATTGATGTTGTGTTTGGTTATTGATATTTTCATTTCTTTCAAGATGTGATGGGTTGGTTTTAGCAAATGTTGGTGATATTAAAATTGTTAATTGTAGGATAGAAATAACAATGATTGCTTTCACAATAATTTTGATTTAATCTTTGAATGTGTTCTTTTGCTTGATTGTGATAATTGTGAGGATTGAATCCTCACTCTCAATATCCATATCAATTGCAAACATATTATGTTTAGTTTAAGATTGCAAAAACAAGTTGTCGTAGTTATTCATTATTTTAGTGCATTTCTTGGTTGCATGCATGTAGTCTTTGCTTTGGTCAAAACTTCATTTGGTTTTTATTTTGATTTTGATTAATTTGTGCAATGCTTTTACTATCGTTGTTAGGGAACTTGTGTTCTTCAATAATGATATTCATGTAAGCTTATTTTCAAAAGAAAAGGAAGATTTTTGTCATTTACAAATTTAAGGAAGTTGCAATGGATTGTTTCATGGAATGTGATGAAAACCTTGTTGATGTTGTCAAATGTGTAACGTTATGTTTAGAAGTTTTTAGTGGTTAGAGTTAGAAATGGCTATTGGTAGGAATGTTTGAGGGGTCATGTTTTAGGGTTTCAACCAATGTTGGGTAGGTACCAAATTGGTATGACTTGAATCAATATTATCTCAAGTACTAATACCTACTTGGTATTTAGGGTTTCAACCAATGTTGGGTGGGTATCAAATTGTTATGACTTGAATCAATATTATTTCAAGTACTAATACCTACTTGGTAGGGACATAGGTCATACCTACTTATTAAGGACTTGTAGTAATATTAGGTTAATATTAAGGCTACATTAATTCCAATGCCAAATATATATACCTACCACATATTAAGTTGAAATCCATGTTGGACCTTAATACAAAGATCAAGTTAATATCATTTTGTTCTTAAAAAATACCATATGACCAATAATAAATCAGTATGCAACCATTTAAGAAAATTCAATATTAGTTTTGCGGTTATATGTTTTTTAATAAAAAAATGATACCAATACCACTTAATATGTTCAATATTTAAGATGTATTAATAGGTTTAATAGGTTACATGTATCTTCAAAATTTGACACCTACTTAACATGGGTTTCAACTTAAGATTTTGGAGTTTTGGAATTTATATTAGTATCATGCACAAATGTGAAATTTTGTTTTCCTTTTAGTTTTCCATCTTTCTTGAAACGTTGATGTTCATTTCAAAACTCCTTGACTTACATCATAACAAAAACCAATGTCCAACATTCTTTTAAACATGATGTTTATTCTAGGATTTCTTTTGTAATGAATGCCCAATCATAAGTCTTCACATACACATTATCGACACAGAAAAAAAAAACCAAAAATTGACATACATGATATTAAATGTTAAAGAATCACCAAAATTTCCAAGGGTGCAAATGCATGTTCCTTCGTTGATTTAAAATTAAATACATGTAATGTCATACAATTTGTTTCAAATTGAAACTATGTAATTAAGTTGTGAAAAAATGAATATGACAACACATGTTGGTTGATAAAATCATGATTATAAGTTGAGATTATATTTTATTGGCATGAATTTCACACATTATATAATGATTTTATCTTTTTCAATCATGTTTACATTCATCCATTTATCAAACCATCAATCCAATGGACTTTGTTAAAGTGTACATTGTATTAATGGATGGGTGTTTTCATTTTTATAAGGTATCCCAAAGCTTATACAATTCATGATCCAACTACAGATGAAGGTATGTTCATGATCCGTTTAAATAAATGGTACCCCTTAAGGAAGTCTTGACATTTCAAACAATGACCTCCTTGATGCCCTTTGGATATGTGGTTTTATTGCATAAGTAATATGATTTTTAAATTGTGTTTTTTAATGTGTAACATGACATGATTTAATGTTCAAATTTTATTGATTTATTATTGTTTGTTATTTTGATGCATCCAAAGCAATGTTACTAAGTTCAAGCTAGGAATGGAATCTTAACAACTTATGTAATAAATGTATCATTTGTTTTACCATATAGATGGTAAGTTTTTTTAATCTATTGTTGGATTTGTAATTCATGTCAAGTCCTATGATTGAAAATTCAATTAAATTATTTTGTTTACCATACATTAGTTTAAATCTTATTTGCATGGTTTGGGAAATTTCAACATGACAAACAAAACCAAATTGTAAGCAAATTATTTTTCTTAATAGATAAATGGTGTGGCATGTGTTGTTGAATTCATAATTGCTACAATATATTGAATGAATTTTAAAAGAGAAAATAGTACACCTCCATTAGCTTGAATGAGAAATCCAATTGTCTTTAAAAATTAAAAATTGAATTTAAAAAGATTTTCACAAAGAAATATTGTTCCAAATTCAATATTTATTTGGTTCAAGCATGCTAAAAGGAGCCAAGGATTGTGAAGTCACCATAAAACCCTACAAGTTTATGGCTTTGAAAAAATAGTACATTAAATCTAATTATTAAAGTGTAATGAAATTTGTTGTATATTGTTTTAATACTTATGAATTTTCACTTCCATGATTTTTGTGCAATTTGAATATGATTAACTCACCTTATTTCATTAGGAGAAAAAAAGTTTTTTTTTTACCAACAAATTTTCAATTGCATGTCATCCTCCATTTCATTTCAATTACATAATTATATTTATTTCAAAAAATTCCACATGGATGAATTGGCACCTCAAATAAGTCAAATTATTAACTTATTGGTAAGTCTATCTGGCATTGACCATTGTTGGGTGCTAACCATTGAAAATATAGTTGAATTGTAGTTGAGAAGTTCATTTTGAAATAATTGACCATGTTATGTCATGTCAACCACTTGATTAATTCAATGGACATTGTTTATGAATGGATGAAAGACAAAAATTGATGGAGGAAATAGTGCATATATGTTTCATTATACTTCAAATTTAATGCAACTTCTTTTGCAATTATATTAAGATTTTGTTATAGTTATGTTGTGACTAGTTTTTAATTTTATTGGAAATTTGTGACACCTTTACCAAAGTCTATAGCTATCATTACTCTATTTTGCCATTAGACATTTTAAGTGAGTTCTAAATTGTGCAACATGGTGTCTAGTAGCAAGACAACATGTACACATTATAGTTTAAGGTCATTGTGAATACTATTACAATGACTAAAAAATGTCCAACACAAAGTTCACATGATTTTATTTTGCAAAGTATATGTAAGTAGGTTGTAGGTAATGGTCGGTAAAAAAGTAACTAATAGGTCAATAGGTAGGTTGCATACTTACTTAATATGTAGGTAGTATACAAATAAAGTAAACAATAGATAAACTTCCTACCTATTGTTACTCACACCCTACTTGTATATTACCTACTTATTTACCTAATTAGGTAACTTACAACCTATTACATCCCAACCTACTTACTTAAGTAAATCACAACCTACCTACCTACCTACCTATTTAAATTAAGCTAAGTAAGGTAGTTAATTAGGTAGAATAGGATAGTTAACTAAACTAGGCAAGTTAACCTAGCTTAACAAGGGATGTGTCACACATCAACATGGCCTTGCCATTTACATTAAAAAATATCTTAAGGCAAAAGAAAAATTATGGAAACTCAAATATTTCAAAAAATAATCTTCTAAAATCTTTTAAAAGAAACCAAAATCCTTCAAATTATAACTCTATAACTAATATCAAGTTTCAACACTTGAGCCAAAATACCATCTTTCAAAAATCCTCACATAAAAATAAACATATTACTTAGGGGCAAAAATCCCTTAATCTATTATTTTGATAATGAATTTAAACACAATATCCTTGCCTTGTTAGGCAAGGCCAACAAAGGTCTAACTATGTTGGTGAACCTTGTACGTTGTCTTCATGGAGGTGGCTTGGGAAATGGACGGATGGATGAACGGGTGATGTGGCATATAATATGGATCAATGTATCATATAATACAGATAAAATAAATGAATGGATAATGTGGAATATAATATGAATGAATGGATGATATGACATATATGGTAACAATGTGTTAGTGAGAAATTCAAATTTTGAATTGCATTTGTTAAAGTTGAAAACTAGTTGGAACCATTTCAACTTGCGTAATTAAAAATTAATCAACATCCCAACTATAACCATGTAGTGAGAATCCACTTTATATTACACTCCCATTCAAACTTTGAGCTTTCCCTTTGTCTTTGTTTGATTTGATTTTCTTTTGTTATTTCTTAGTCCCAACCAATGTCTAAGTTTAAACCCACATGTAGTTTATTAATTTGTGATTCTTTTCAAAAAAATGTAGCTTGTTTTTTGCATGTGGGGACCTTAAAGTCTTTCACTTTGGGGTTCAAACTTTTGTTATCAATTATTTTTAAACGAGTTTCTTTTTTTCATTTTGTTCTTGTTGTTTTTTCTTCTTTCTAAATGTTGCATTCTTTGAATTGTCTACTTATTAAGCATATGAGGTCATATGGTGTCAATGTAAATAAATGTGAATAACATGAAGCTTGCCAAACTTATGAAGCTTTGAAACCATCATTGCACATGTCATTCACATTTGTAAAAGCTCAATATGTAGACTCATGTGATTAAGTTTTTTCATTTTTAGCAACTTTCATTTTTTAAAATTCAAAATTATAGGGTGCAAACATGAGTAAACTTACAAAGTTGAAACATGGGCCAACCAAACAATAATTCAAGCACCCAAACAAGCCAACAATGGGTCCAAATTAGTGCATTGGCATACAACAATCACCTTGTGGGAGATTATTTTCATCATTCCAACAAATATTGATTAACATTAACACATTTCAGATGTAAGTGGGACCATTTTTCATGTGGGAGCAATGTTTTCTTTCATAGTTTTTAAATTAGGCAATTATCTTTGGTGGAAATTGTGATGTTTTTGAATCATGTGTCAACTTATAATTCCACCATTCATGGCATGGACATTATAGGATTTGCGATCTTAGTTTGATAATGATAAGAAAATTATGTTCTTATTATGATTTTATTTTCTCTAGTTATTATCAATTGGGTATATTGTCTCCACATTCTAGCTTCGGTAGTTTTATAATCTTGATCCAATTTTGACTATAATTTGATTTTCTGTCAACTACATTTTGATTATAATTTGATTTTTTGTCAAATAAATTTCAACTAACTATGCATGACACAATCAACATATCTATAAATGCCATATGACAACAAATAATTTGTCATGATTTTGAATATGTTGTACACGTGGAATTCCAATCTTGTCAAAAAATTAAGTAATGATATTTTGATTAATGTAAGGTCAACAATTGCTACATTTAAATTGAATGTTGAGATTGTGCCACATGTCATTTTATATTATTAATCCATTCAATTTTTTCAAGATATATAACTTCAAATTTTTCCTACCATACACATGGCACACATTGGTTATCTTGTTTTTATGGAAACCTACCAATGCCCATGTGACACATGTCAATGCCATGACACCTAAATACTTAATCTATATACTTAGCCTAGCTACCTACTTTAGTTACCTACTTTAGTTATGTTTAATCTACATGTAACCCATGTCCATTATTATGAAACAATCATAAATACAAGGACCAAACCATTGACTTCACCAAGATGGAATTACTACAAGATAGAAAGTACAATAAAACTTAAATATATTAGTAAATTTACTAGTTATATATGTTTGAACATCAATTTCCTTAAACACTGGAACACATTATGCTAAATTACTAGCTCTCAAAAGGTTAACATTAAACACAAGTTGAAATATAATGAAAAACATTTTAGGATTAAAGGTCTTTTCATCAAATAGATGGTAAATAAATTATGTAATATGTTTCCATTTAATTTTGGGGAAAAATATTTGGTATGTGCAAGCCATATGAATGTTTTGTAAAAAAAACATTTTAGCTTCGGACTAAATATTTCCTTTTAACATCATTGCACCCTTCTACACCTAAGGTTTTAAAATTACAAAATGACCTCCATAAAATTGTACTCATTGTACATTTCCAACAATACCAAAAATGACCCACAATATTCCTAGACTTTAAAGTTTTGATTCTGTTGAATTTTCAAAGAAAAAATTACTCAATATTATAATAACTCTTACATCAAAAGTCTAAACATTATGAAACCACCTTGGTGCACTCCTTATTCATTGAGGATTTTTCCCATGGTACCAAAAGCATCGTGGGAAGCATATCTATTGTTTAGGACATCTCAATGTGATAAATGAAACAAAACAAACAACCTAACTACCTTAATAAATAGGTTTAGTGTAGCCTATACCATTGGCCCAAGTGCAAAAAGGACCTTAATGATGGAGCCCAATGGTGAAATAAACTATTTTGAGTTTTGAATTAATTCCTAGTGATGAAAATTATCCAAAACTCAACATCTCCCCCACTTCATTATGCCAAAACATGATTGTCATGACTACATTCATACAGCTACACATTTGAATAAAAGCCATTATTTATGCCATTTTGACATAAATGACTACAAAAATGGCATAATTAATGAATTTGATTCGATTACAATTGTATTTTTCTAGTCATGAAAATCACATTTTGGAATAATGTTTTAGGTCTAAGAATTACAAATTGATTTCCATGTGGTCCAATCCATCAAGGATTTTCCAACAATACTAAAACCATTTTTGTAATTTTTCAAATATTGATTCATGTGAATTTTATTTAAAAGAAATGTTCAATATTCAATATTCTTAACATGGGATGTCTTATGAAACCACCTCAGTGACTCCTATTCACCAAAGGTTTTCCAATGACACCATATGTGCAATAGTGGATGTCATGGCTAGGGAGATTTTAAGGTGGTAAACAAAACAAACAAACAACCTTCCTTAACATGGACAAATGATTAGTTTGGGTGTCTTTTATTTAAGTTTTTTTTTTGGGGGCTTTCTCCTACTTGGAACAAATGGTCATCTACTAATTCCATTTTTGGTTCTTCTAATTCTATTTGTGATGTGAATCAATGATAATAACATTGGTTGTTCTAGAATAAGCCTTGATAAAAATTGTTACCATTTGACAATTTGTTATTTCATGGTTGGCTTACATTGGATCCATGTGGTTGAAATGGTTGACTAATTCCAATCCAATAGTGTGGACTAGTCATTTTTGGGTTCACATTGGCCTCAACAACCCATGCACATTCCTTAGTTGTAGCCACCAACTAAAAGCTTGTTTAACCATTAGCCACCAAATGGGTGAATATGAGGCTAAAAAAGCCTAAATTTTTATTTTAAAAAAATAAGAGCCCCAAGTTACTTTGGGTCTTTTACGGGTGTTTGCACACTATGATGACCTTATATGGATGTCACATTGACAATTTTTCATGTATTCCCTAGATACAAGAAAATAAATAAAATAAAATTCATTGAAATATTAGAAAAAAGGTCTCACTTATCTAAAGCTATCATAATCAACCTTTCAAGAATGAAAAAATCAAATCAAAATCATGGATAGTCAATAAGTAATGGACTTTTGAATTTTGCCCACACTTCTTGTCAATCTTGCAAAACTTATGTATATGGACTTTTATCTTACAATGTTTTCGTCTTATGTGTTTTAAACTTTAGAATATTGGATGAATCATGTTTAAGAAACTAAAGATCCATTGAATGAATGGAATGTGATTTTAATTTATTATGTTATGGACTTTTTTAGATCCCAAAAATTATAATTATTTTAAAAGCCCTTTTAAACATTTAAAAATAATTATTAAAAAAATTCCTTTTGTGATATTTTGTATATGTCTTATAGCATCATTTGAACCTGGAAATGGAAACAAATGTTATTTTCATTATCATCCAAATATTCATATTTTAAACCAATTTTTAACTACACTAAAAAATGACTTTGAAAATGGATTTTAATTTGCCAAAATTTTCACACCCTAATATGTTTTTGCCTTTAAGGTGTGGGTTCATATTACTAAAAAGAACCTTAATATGCCCAATTTTTTTCAAATTTTTAGCTTATTTATTGGATTGCATGGCTTGTTATTGTTGAAAGACCTTATTGAATTTTTTATGTTTTGTTTTTCATTTCAAACAAACAACATGTCTATTGATAATGTTTTTGTCCTCTTTTTGCATTGTTTTTGTTTATGAATATATTAGGAAGAGACAACTCTGTGAATGATGGAAATTCCCTTATTTCATCCAATATGTATTCAACCCATGTACATGTTACATGTACATTGGAAAAAAATTCAATTATTCAATGTTTAAAATAAAATGAGTTGAAATTCTTTTTAAATATGGCACAAAAGAAAATGTGTTTAATTTTTTTTTAAAACACTAATAAAAAATCCCCCCTTTTGCAACTATGTCTCCAATCACATTTCAATTAGAAAACATAGTTGAAAAAAACAAATGTAGTTACAAAATATTTTTTGTAACTATGAAATATTTTTTAAACTATAAACCAAAAAAGTCGAAAACTACAAGTCGAAAATGATATTCTAATTGAAAGTGTTAACCACGTGTCAATACCATAATAATAGTCGTTATTTACCATTTTAATTATAAACTGTATAGTATTATTGTCATAACTTTAGCCTTCGGTTTGTGACCAAAATAAGGGCTTGCAAAGGTGTGAGCGAAAAATGAAAACCAAAAGTCACATTTTATGTTATCGGGAGAATGTGAGGGAATGAGCCCACACATTCCCAAGTGGGCTCCCACTTTGGGAGTTGGAGTCTTGATGGATTCTCGAATCTTCAAAAAATAATTATATAAATAAAAATTCATTGGATTGAAAATTTCTTTATATGATTGGAAACTTCTTGAGATGGAGATATTTAAAATGGGATCACATGACTCATTTGGGTATTTAAAACACAAGTTATGGCCAAAAGAAAGGTCAGGAGTCAAATTGCCAATTTGACTTTTGACCACTTCCATTAAAAGTAGGGAATTGCTCTTATTTACTTGTGTGCAGGTGGCTTGCCACATATCATTAGAAGGCTCTGGATGAGGAATACAACTTTGTTTTAGATCTCATCCCAATTGGAGGTCTAAATGAAAAGTTATGGGCTTCCAAAGTCGCAAGAATCCCAATTGAAGGAATTTTGGAACTCCCAATTTTGGGACAAAATGACATTTGAGTGCAACCCCCGTGGCCAAACATAAAGAATATTATAAAGGGGAAGGTGATGATTTCCCCCAAATTCGGGCCATGGTGAGTCTTGTGAGTCCGTGTATGCATGTGGTTTGTCCATGCATCAAAAGTGTTCTAACTACGCACTAATCAACTTGTTGTTTGGTTTATGCAGGTTTATGTGAATAATTGACCCGTTTGTCGTTCGTCGCTTGTCACTCATCTAATCCCCATCATGGTGTTCTAACATGCCCTTCTATCCCTGAGGTGCTACAAACTAAGGAGCGTACTTCGACTCTTTCTTTTCCCGTTGTGTTCATTTTCAAATTCACATTCGAATCTTTCAAGGAATGTGGGGGTGCGTCAATTATAGTCAGAAATTGTTGTGTGTTAACTATTTTTGATTCATGTATGAACTTCATCCCTTGACTTGGCATGATGCGATTTACAGGTTTTTGGGTATTATTAGAAATTTAACCAAGTTTGATTTAATAAAATCAATTTCATAATTTTGAAACCTAAGATGTGAAAAATATTATTGAGTTTTAGTGGGACATATTATTGTTGGAAATTCCAAAAAATTACAAAAAAGGTTTGGAAGGAAAATCCAATTGAATGCATTCACATTTGGGCCAATGACACATGGCACATTAATGATTAATGAATTTTTATCATAATTTTAAAAAAATATTAAAATATCATGTGTATAAAATGAATAAACATTAGAGTTTCATAATATCATTAATTATGTATCATTATTTGATATGTTGTAATGATTTACATAAAAATAATAAATCACTTGTATTGAACATAAACATTATTATTAACATATATTTCAAAATTTCCTTAATCTTTATTTTGAAATTAAAGTTTAATATTTATGTGCACAAATAACCATTCATTTATACAAGTAAAGTTTCCATGTGATTTAATTTTATCATAACTTAAAATAAAAATAAAAATATTATATGTATAAAATTTAAAAGTGCATATTAGTTGTCTAGCATAGTTGAAAGAAAAACTCACAACAAAAATTCAAATAAGATTGCATTTGATCCATCTTCTAGTACATTTTATTATCCATATATACATGTGTGTTGATGGTGTCACAAAAATAGTTAAACATTAATTGGTTTGAATATTTGGTTGTGAATTTTTAAATTAAAGTTTGACTCTATGTCAACTAGACAACGTTAGATGCCAAGAATATTTTGAAAATGGCCCCTTAGTTGAAACATGTTTCACATTGTTTGCCAACATAGTTGGGTGTTCATCTTGGAGATATTATTGATGTCAAAAATATTCAACAAATGAGCACCTAGTCGAGAAATTCTTTCAACTATATACCAATATAATAAACAAGTCAACTTAATTGGTAATTGAAATAATTTTATTTAAAATTTGGAAAAATCCTAGATGTAACATAATTGAAAACTTTTGGTTAAAAAAATGGGATTTTTTATTAGTGAAAAGATTCTTATAAACACCATTTATTGCTATCATTAGCCCCAAAATGAAATACAATTCACTAATTTAAATCATTATGGGGATTTTAAAAATGAAATATGTTCACCCCACCCTAGTCATTTCATCTTGCATAAAGTTATATCACTATAGGGTCACTATATAATGATCATGTTTTATTATTAGTTGACATAATTCCCTATTAATTGAATTAATTTTATATTATAAATAACTTTCTTTTGATGTTATTGCTTTAAATGTCTTAAGTTATTGTACTTTAGTTTATTTTAAACTATTGTACCCTAGGTTATTTTAAGTTATAACTTGGGTTATTGAACCTGGTATTATATCTTAGGTTATACCATAAACCCTTATACCTTAAACCAACCTAAGGTTACATAACCTGGAATAACCTATGTAGAATAACTTAAAATAGTTGATAACAACCTAGAATAATTTAAGATGGAATAACCTATAATAGTTGAAAATAACTTAAAGTTGAATAACAGAAATAACAGGGGGTGGAATAACTTCAAATTGTTAAAATTAACCTAAAATATAATAATTTAAAATACTCAAAAATACCCAAAGGTAAAATAGCCTAGAATAACCAATAATGATCTAAGGTAGGATAATTTTTAAAATACCCAAAGGTAAAATAACCTAGAATAACCAATAATAACTTAGGGAAGAATAACTTAAAATACCCAAAGATACCCAAAGATAAAATAACCTATAATAACAAAAGGTGGAATAATAAAAAATAACTTATAATAACTTAAAGTGAAATAATTGAAAATTTAGTTTATAACAACCTAAGGTGGAATAACTTAAAATAGTTGATAATATCCTAGGGTGGAATACCCTAAAATAATTGAAAATAGTTGAGAGTGAAATAACCTAAAATAATTAAGGGTATAATAACCAATAAAAAAAATAAAATGTAAGGTGGATTAGTTAATAATAACCTAATGTATAGGAGTTCAAAATAACTCAGGGTGAATAATTTAAATTAATTAATGAAAAAACTTAAGGTATAATAACCTAGGAATAATTGAAAATAATGGTTAAAAACTTGATATTAAACATAGAATTAAAGGGAGGTGAAAGGTTCAAACTTTCACATTTGCACCTTAACTGTTGGTGAATACATGGCTTACATTTTAAGGTGCCTAACTTAGGTTAAGTTCTCTAGTGCTTAACCTAACCTATAATCCTAGGTTAGCCTAACTTTGAGCTAGGTGGTTAATCTAATAAATTCAATTATGTATTAATCAATTATCTTGCCCATCACAATCCTAGTGATGACATTCTTCATTTTGCACATTAAAATTCTTTAAAATTCTTCATTTAGCACCTTGTCATAACATTCTTTACCCGCGAATGTTTACCAAATTACACTGGTTGATCTATAAAATT
>Ga0116229_10009259_pt1 | contig 15068 bp, 9 predicted proteins | sample S1TSphgellanicum_3_FD_87313 | JGI IMG/M metagenome (GOLD analysis project Ga0116229, IMG submission 87313) | Host-associated microbial communities from peat moss isolated from Minnesota, USA - S1T2_Fc - Sphagnum magellanicum MG | ecosystem: Host-associated > Plants > Peat moss > Unclassified... | reverse complement strand
TTTTTTTTTTTTTTTGCGATGGGCCAATCAAATTGGCTCATTTCAAAAAGAAAAAAGGTCGGACTTGTCAGGCACCCCCAACTAGTTAATTATGAAACAGAAATAAGTATCCCTGGTTTTTCCCAAATTTCTGCCCCTGTCATTAGCCCAGGCCAAAAATGGTGACAAACAGTTTTGGAAATAGAAATTTCATGCAGCCAATGAGAAGCCTCAGCATGCACTCATGATGAGCCCTGTTTTTGCCTTTTGGGGGTAGGGGGGGGGGAGGCATTTTTTGTTTTTCTTCCTTGTTCCCAATGTGTTCCCAAAATGTTCTCATCATGTTCCCTTGAGATTCCCCAAGCTCTCAAGTTGTTCCTTAAGCCGTTCACATTTTATCCCATACAGTTTGCCCAAAGTTCAACTCTCACGTATATAAATTGAAAAGTTCACAGTAGGCTCTTGGGGAATACATTTGTTCCTATTTTGAAACTAGGAGTCCCAAGAGGTGCTACCTACCATTGGGGAGTGCTCAATGGTCCAAAAAAATTTGCTGTTGGGCCAATGAATATGGCTCTTTCAAAAAAAAGCTGGTTAGCATGTATGATGGAATGGGCAATTACACAAATGGACATTGAAATTTAAATCAATTAGAGAATGAGATGTGTCACTTTGCTTCATATTCACTAGGGATTATTAGATCAATAACATTCTCAGCATTTGGCACCATTAGCCTTAAAAATAAATTGTGGAGACTGTTTGCTCCATAAATCTTGCTCCTCTTCCCCCACTTGTCCTTTCCCAATTGATAGTGTCCTTATTTGCACAGTGCTTGTGATTTTTTTTAAAAAAAGTGAATTTTGGGATTTTTTTGTTGCCATATTTCAAAAAAAATTTCAGAAAATTTGAGAAAATTTTATACAATTTTGTTGGTAGGTGGGCAACATTTCAATTTGCCCTTCAATTCTATGATTCATTCTTGACACACCCCACCTGTCTAAAATCCAAGTGAAAATGTGGCAAAAGATGGCTCCATTAGTTAATCACTCAAGAGGATGCATGACTCTCTCTCTTCAAATTTGTTGTACTTCTCTTTTGGGTTTGGTGAAGGGGGTGTGTTTTTCCAGTGGAAGAGAGAACAAGCACTGACCCCGTGTGAAAGTGGGAGGGAAAAAAAGTGAGCATCATTTTAAACCATAATTTGTGGCCCATTTTACCTAATTTCCCACCCAAACCATAAGTTGTGGACCACTTTACTTCAAAGAATCCATGGAATGGCAACAAGTAACCGGGATGGTCAATTGCCCACCTAAGTTGCCCACTATAAGCAGAAGTTTCTAGCTCCAGTCCATCTATTGTGAAAACACTCCAACATGGGTCTTTCAAACTTGGGTTGTTGGCTTTTTCTTCCTTGCCTCTTCCATAAGACCATGATAGTTTTTTAAAACATATAATTCCCTCATGTTTCTGAAAATAAAATGTGAACTAAATAAAATATTAAAAACAGATGTTGAGATGTGTAACAAAGTAAAAAAAAATGAACTCATGAGTTTCTAGGATTTCAAAACATTTAGACCCATTTTAGCCTTTGAATAAAAAAAAATATTACAAGTTTTTCTCTTGAAGCATTCTTGACTCTTGGGTTACAATTAGCAAAAATGAGGAATAAAATCCGACTTTATTCATCTAAATTAGAGCACAAAGCATTAAGTTTGTGAGATGTTTATAACAATTGCCATAAAAAGAAAAACCCTGTAAATAAAAATCAAGGATGGGAACCCATCCAACAAAAGTACAATGCAAATGATAACACAAGTAGACACAACCCAAAGAGAAAACAAAAGCAAACAATCAATAAAAGTCAGGTAAAGACCCCATGCAAGGAGGACTCATGACTATGAAATGACAATCAATAATAATAAAGAAGGCCTAATACAAAAGAATGGTCATCTATCACAAATCAAAAATGATAATAGAGAAGACCTAATGCAAAAAAACCATCATCTACCACAAATCGACTAGTGAGGAAGGTGTGTGAAATTTGTTGTCAGTTTTTAAAATTTAACAAAAAAAGAGAGGAAACCCACCTAATGCCTAAACCTAACACCTACCTAAGTTAGAATTGCTCATCATCAAACACATACACATCACCAAACAATTTTCAATATTTTCCCCATTCCTTAACCAAATTGAGTTATTTTTGTGTCATTGGATGCACAAACTGAAGGTTTACAAATGTTCTTTCAGTGACAGAACACAGAAAACTCAGGAAGAGAATGAGTGATATTTTGCTTAATTGTTTTTGAAAAAATGGTTCTAGAACCCTCTCTAGTTTCAGCCTCATATCTTCCTTCTTATTTTTAGTCAGTTCTGATTGATTTGAAACGTGATTAGGTGTGCCAATTAATGCTTAACAAAGTTTCTTTATATTCCAAAGGCAAAGATCCAACAATCAAAGATTTTAAGCTCAAAATCCTAATTTATTTTTGTTCATCCATCACTGAACATTGAACGTCCTTGGACCAAATACCCTATATCTTCCCCATTTCTTTATGAAATTGAGCAATTTTTGAGGCGTTGAAAATGCTTGGTGGAGGGTTACAATTGTTCTTTGTGCTTTAGAAGCAAAGGAACAATGTGTGAGGATTCAACCTCCTTTGAGTTCTTAAATGTTCACTCACCAGCCTATCTGCCTTAAAGCCTAAACCTAAAGTGTAACTGAAAGCCAGCACCCCCCTTTTTTTCCATACCCATTCCAGTTCTCATACCTTCCCTGAATCTTATATCCTTTCAGACTCTCATTAGACCGGTTCTCACCCTGCTGAGAACCAAAAGTCAGGTTTTCACAGCAGGTATTATTGCTATTGATGATATCCGTCCAATTTTCATTTTGAAAACCAGCCTGAAAATTAAGGTTCTCACCCAAAAAAAAGTGAGCACTGCCCCTCAACAACACTGGGTGAGACCATTCTTAAGGTCTGGGTGGCAGATGCAACAATTTCTTTTATAAAAAAATCATCATGTTGAAAATACACATTTTGGTTGGTGTATGATGTCATTGGAAGATTCTGTCACATAATGTGGTAGAGAAAATGGCATAATCTGCCCATCCCCGACCTTAATGTAGTGTGAAATTCACCCACCTAAGTGTTGCTATTTAGGGCTGGTTATCCTCAAATTGGGCACCACGGGTAGACTTATAGGTACTTGAAATCCTGAAACCTATTTTAGCAAAGGAATTAGGAGGGAAAATCTGGTCAACTTGTAGGGAGGAAAGGTCAGTGCTAAGCATCCATCCTGGATCAATGGCCCCATAAGCAAGGCCGCCTAGCAATAGTCCCTTAACCAGCACCCTGTGTAGGGAGGAAAGGTCGGTGCCAAGGATCCATCTGGGATCAATGGTCCCATGAGCAGGGCTGCCCATCAATAGTCCCTTAACCAGCAGAAGGGACCACTGTAACCAAAAAGAAAGGGGAAGATTAAAAGAACAAGCCTAATTGCATATGAAAAATCTAAACAAAGTCAGAAACTCCGGAACCTTATAACCAATTACACCACTTGACTTGTGATACCGCTGTCAAGGATAGATTCTACTGATGTCTATTGATTCTAACAAAACCAACTTCTGTACATGCATATTTGCAAATTTGTTACAGTTGTATGAATCTTCATCACATGTTTCCTTAGTGGCCATGTACTAATGGTTGCCAAGCACCAATTCATATCACTAAGAATCTAAAATCTATTGAAGTATGACTTTGAGGTCAAAACTCTCAAGGTTCATTCAGTCCATATGAGCTGCTAACCATTTTCCCACTAAATGCATCAATGTAGCGTAACATCAAATCTATCATCTGAAAACTTAAATCTTGTAGACCTTTGGATTCAAATGTTCTGAATGTGACTTTGAGCAATAGATATAAGGCTCACTTAGAACCAGTGAAAAAGACATATTTTTATGCAAAACTGTACTATAGATTTCATATGTTTAAGTTTTCCCCATTCTTGACCTTATTCGTCTCATTTTGCCCAACCTAAGGACACCCCTTTGAGGTTTTTGGTACTCACTCTGACCACTGTCTACAACATGGATTCAAGGTATTGCAACAAAAAGTTCCCCTTCCCAAATGCATCTTGACTTCTATATGCCCTTAGTTTTATAACTTGGACCTCTTTTGTCTTCATCAGTCCTCAACATCAACCCCTCATATCATTTATCCTTCCTTAGATCTACACATCTATTATGTTAAGTCATTGGCGCAGTGAAATTCATCAACGACTAGCCTAGTAGTCTAAATTACAACAAGAAGAAAATTTCATACTAGAAAAAACTTGCTACCTCGCTCCTTCATTCTGCCTTTTATCTTACCTTCCACCGTCAATTACACAAACCTTTCTTCAACATAGTTGCTCCCTCCACCATCCATCGTTCGATGCAACTCCTATTTTCCATAACACATAAACAAACAAGGTTGCCTACCCATGCATTCCTTGCAGTAGCAACGGAATAATTTCCATTGTAAGCATGCAAAAAGTTGACAACTATTGAAAACAATCAAACAAAAAAACAAAACCCTAAAACTTGTTGTGTTCACATTATTTGAGTGACTTTTTGTCCGGTCACACTAGCACCCGCTGCACTTGTGCCAAGATTTGTCACACAATTGGCAATCTTGTTTTCTTAGGCTTTTGTTGCTTCTCTTTTCAACTGAAAGAAATGAAATGAATTGGCGTGAAAGGACCACAAAGTGGGGTCTTGACTCTTTTTAAGTTATGAACCAGAGGGCTTATTGCATTAGATATGGAAAAAATATATAGACAAAAATTCAAGTTTTGGTCACCCATGTGTAATGTAAACAACTCCCTTTTTATTTTGAGGGATCTCCCCCAACAGAAGAACCTTAGGGCGTTATGTTTGGGGAGCTCCCCCAATTTTATATGTTCCCATGTTTCCATGGAAATATTTATTTTTAGGAAATGTGAGGAAATAAAAAGAGAGTTGTTTCCGTAAGGGGAGGTTAATGTACTTGTGCGTTCCTTTAAGGTTCGAAAACACCCTTGAGTGCTCCCTTCTTCAAGAGAACGCACTCGTATGGGCACCTCCCTTACAATATTATATCTTTGCCAAACAAAATAAGGTGGGTGTAATGTACTATGGAATGGGTTGGGAAGGGCCATTTCCACCCAATAATGTGGTGAATTGTTGGTTCGTTAGGTGGTAACAAGTTCCTTGAAGGCTTGTTCCAAAGTTTAATCGGTTTTTGGTCATCATTCACATTTCAAGCACCTTTATTGGTTGTTGATTTGCATTAAAACTAACAACACCAAAAGTGGAACTCGTAAATGGTCACCTATCATGTCTGGGAAAACACTTGTAAAAGTTCTTGAATAAGACACGAAAACTAAATACATATTATGGAATGTGTTGAGCCCAATAACGCAAGACGCCATTCTCACAAGTATTAAACCTATTTCATCAATTAGGTGGTCATGGGTTCTATCTAGGATTGTTCCAAAGTGTAATTGATGATCCCCAATATTGATTCACATCACAAATCAAAATGGTGGTGTAACCTAAAGGAAGGGTATGGCATTTCAACATAAGATCGACGTTGTTTCCATGAGCAACATGACTAAACACAAGTAGTTTATTTTCATTATAAAATAATAGACAAATCCCAAAGAGATGGAAGGCCAAAGCCACTAAAAAACAAGTTCAATCTTCTTTTAATACCACTTATTTTGGAATGTAAAACACTATGTTTTCAATAGTTTAATAAAATTCTTTGCAAATCTTACTTGCCTTAGGGATACCCAAACCTAATCACAATGCAAGTTTCTTACAAATGTCATCCCAAAATCTCATACTGTTACAATCTAATCTTCACATATTGCAATATCACTTTTTCTCATTATATGGATCCATTTAAGCTCAAGTTGCTTTAAATTGACATCACTTCTAAACATCAATCCCTCATAATGTGACTAAATTGATACATCCTTGATTTAGTTTGACTATTGAAGTGCAATAAAAATAAATTTTAGTAGCTAGGAACAAGGTTCAACTATCTTTCCTAATTAACACAATCATAAAAAATTGATCCATTAACAACCATATTCCTAGCTTCTTATAATTCTAAATCTCCACTCATTATCTCAAAAAACTTTCGTCTAGCCTTTCTTTTGCTTGTTTCATTTACCTTTTCCAATCAAAATTTGGCAACCTTATCCATGCACACAAACATGAGCAAAAAATGCACTAATAATTTTGTCAAGATTTTCATTGAGTCCATCTTCACCAATTTCTCACTAGTAGTCCATCTTAGTAATCTATTAATAAAAATGCATAATAAATTCAATGCCATCCTCAATGGCAACCACAGATAACCACATAATCCATTTGAAATTCTTCCAAGCTTCATAAATGCCTCCTTATCTTGAAGGCAACACACCCCCTTTCACATTTGAAAAGCCACCGTCCGAAAACATTGATATCCATGACCAAAATAATTCCAAAAACACATTGGTTGCCCCATACCTCTAAGCATTAATTCCATCATGATCAACAAATCCAACAATTCCAAAAATAAAAAACAATGTTAAACACAATAGACAAGTTTACATTCAAAAATTATTTTCCTTCACACAACATTTCATTTTCAAGAACTTTCTTAAAACCTAAGCAACCTTTCATAAAGAAGTTATGTGATGTAAACCTTAAATTGCTCCACATTTCCACATCAACAATTTGAAATTACATATGCAATCATTCCCAATCCAAATTAGCTTTGTCTTCAAAGCTAACACAAACTCCACAACTAAATGGTACTCTTGTAAATCTCTACAAGGTTTGTGCGATTGTTGTTTATTTTCATCTTGAACCAAACAAACTTTCCCTCCTTATTTTGCATTCCCCTTTCCATCAACATATGCTACAAACAAATAAGGCCCTTCCCAACTTCCAACCAATGTTCTTTTTTTATTGGGCTTACACATTTTGACTTTGGTCACACCTTCTAGAAAATTTGGAAACAACTAGGATTATTTCCTGGTTGCATATGCTTTCTTTTGTTTCTTTTAAGCTGCCCACATTTGTTAACATAACTTCATGCGATGTAAGTATCAATCTTATCTTCATAATCAATTATTCTGCCATGTTTTTTGGTTCTCCTTTGTCATCCATCATTTAAATTAAAGCATTGAGATCATGATCAACCTTGAAGCAAGACGTTTGATAAATCAAGATAGTGGATGGAGAAAATCTAGTGTTGGTTTGAAGTCCCACCATGTGTCCAAAATAAAACCCCAGGTTGTTGATTGTTTCAATTTTGCAAAAATTTGGGAGTTGATGATAACATAATCAATCCATGTTTTAATGTTTTGATTAGACATTCTACCATTGGACATTGCAACGTGGTCATTGAGGCATTCTATGTTGGTGTATAATTCCATCACTCACCCCCATTATGAGTATAAGCTTTAGCTTCATACAATTTGGAAACAACTAGGAATTCCATGATTCATTTTGACCATAACATCTTTGAAATATAGTTGGTCCATATGCTAATATTATTTCATGATGTGCTTTCACACCTTGGTCAATTCATTTCCTATACAACCTTCAAATACCTTCCCATTTCATAGGGGTCCCATACATTTAACATCTTTCAAAATGTTTAACTTCTTTTCATTCCTTCATTTTTCTACTTGCTCCAATCTACATGTTCCTATTCTTCTTGGGCCATGCCATCAATCATTTCCAGTGTCGCAAATACCATGGCAAGTTGTTTTTCCATTCTTACCATCTTATAATAGTTTTCACACTTTTTTTACCTCTTGTTGTGTATTTCTTTCATTTTCCTTAAAGATTTCTCCATACACCACTAATCCTAACTCCTTTCCTTTTTCTTACACATGTTTCCTTTCACCGCATATTGTTTTTTCTTTTCTTGTTTTTTGTTAGTTGTCTTAGAAGATATCACATCTTTAGGTTAAAAATGGTCAAATGAGATATTCAAATGAATGGACGCTCCTTAAAATTACATTTTTGTATGTTTGAAAGATCACAAGTGAAACATAATAGTTTGGATTGTCATAATTTTTTTTGAATTTTTTTTATTAATTGTAAAGTTTACATGCTCAATGTTTGACACAAATCAAAAATGTTTTTGCATGTTCAAAGAACTCAAACTTTGAAAATGGATAGTCCTTGTTTGTTTTAAATGTCATTTTTTCTACCAAATGTGCACCATTCTTTTTTAAAATTGGAAAGGACTTTAACATTGATGATTTAAAAGGCAATAAGACTTGAATTGATGATTTTTTTTTTTATAACCCATTTGAGCACATTTGGCTCAAAAGTGCTTTTGACCTTGAAAATTATGGATTTTGAAAATGTGCTTTCAACAAAAGTTGTTCATATTGATGTATATTTATATCATGAATGCATAATATATATGATATAAATTCAATTTTTGGTCAAATGTATTTATATCATTTTAGTGTTAAATAGGGTACCCAAAATACAAAATTTTAAGTTATAAACCAACACAAAAATGACATGTATCATCTACAGTCCCTGTAAAAGGACTTTTACCTTGGCACCCTTGGCTCCTTTGATTGTGTTTTCACCCCTTTCATATTTTCATGTTACAATTTGTAATGGGTGAACTAAAGACTCCTTGTTTTCAAACCATCCCAAATTTCAAGAAATTCTTCCTCTTCAATTGAAATCATTTTCAAAATTGAAGTTTCCATCATCAATAGCTTCATTAATTGGATCATGGCTCAAGGCATTGTCATTACCATGTTGAACTCATGGTTGATTCAAAAATTTAAAAGATAAGATGTAAACATGGTAAAGTAGGCCAATCTACGATCCTTGTTTTTTGAATGAAAGTAGCCATAAAGTAGATTTTAATATTAAAAACTTTGAAATATTTTTACTTTAATAATCAATATGAGGATTTTATTTGACTTTAGCATAATAACCTTATGTTTTATGTTCTTGATTTGCATTTAAACATATTTTTGAAAATGCAAGAAGATGCAAGTAGGTGTCCAGAATTGGTTTCAAGTAAATGAAAGTAGGACTTCAATTAAATTTTTGGTAACTTCAGGTTGATGGCACATTGAAATGTATTAATCACTTTAAACTTTTGCATAATAAAAACCATAATTTGTTAAGTCTTGAACTTAAAAGTGGGTTTTAGCACATTTTACTTAGCTAGTTTAAAACTTGCTTGTTACATATCTTCTTACACAATGTTTTTTGAAAACTTGGTATACAATTTGCCATAATTAACTTAATGAAGTGTATGATGGTTTCATAATGATACTTGACATTCATATAAAAAATAAAGGATTGTAATATCAAAGGATTTTCTTTTGGCCTATTTTTTCATGCTTATTCCCAAAAGTCTTGCAACTTATCAATCTAATGTCCTTTCCAACCATGCACATCCAACATTGTGGCCAACCATTCCAATGGTTTATGATTGGTATGTAACAACAATTGGTTCTAATGGAGGTATTGTCTAAAGGGCATTATACCCTAGATGTGTGTATAACATTCACTTGAAGTCAAATAACAACATGAAATTTTCATGGGATAACTAGAGAAATGGTGTTGAAAGAATTAGGCAAAGTTGGAAAAAATTTACCTCGCTAATAACCTCACCCAAGAACCAACCATCAAGAATCCATTATACTTTGTTAGAGATGATGGTGTTAGGTTGGACCATCATCTAGTCTCATGTATCTTAGCAATGTTTGAAGCTTCTAAAAGAAAAGTCATTGTGGAAAATGAAGATTTGATATTTTGAGGAAACAATTCAAAAAATTCACAAGATTTGGAGTGAATAACTTGAAGGAGCATCTTTCTTTTTGAAATTAAAGAAAGTCACTAAGTTGTATAGAAAATTATGCCAATAAAAACTACAAAATTTGACAAAAAGAAGCCAATTTGAAAAATAAATTAGATCTTGGGCAAGGGGATCTTGAAGTAATGCAAGACGATTAACAACAACAAGATGTGGGTGGTCCAAGGAAAAAAATCCAAGAGCTAGAAGATGTGAAGTTGGTTGGGCAAAATATTAAGACCGTGATAAGATGGAGACAACATGAGAGTTCAATCTTTAAAGATTTTCTTGCAACAATCAGATTTCGTCCAAATAAAACCTTAGTCTTTGCGCTTAAAAATGAAAATGGTATAGTAGTTACAAAAAAGGAAAAACTTCAAAAGGCTTGCTGCAAGTTTTACAACAAGCTTTATATGGCCTAGGAGGATCAACTAAGGAGAGAGGAGTTGAAGACTATAATTTTTAATTGTCTTCCCAAGAAGTTTTCAAAGGCAATGAACTATACACTTGCAAAGTTGATTTCCAAGGAATAATTGTGTTCAACAACATCTATGGTTAAAGAGAAGGCTTTAGGTGTAGATGGTGTTGTGCTAAAATTCTACGTGTGTTCTTTTGGGATTTGATTAGGGAAGACTACTATGGCATTGTTAATACTATAGTCAAATGAAAATGTTTACCTAATGGAATAATTAAGGGGCTGAACACATTGTTGGGGGAAAAGGAGTGTTTTGGAAACTAGCATTCGATAACCCTTTTGAATGTCTCCTATAATTTTTTTGCAAATATATTACAACTTATATTGCTCTTTGATTAATCACCTCCATGAATATATGTTATTATATTTCATAGTAATTCTTTACTTCAAGTGCTTCCTAAAATATATAAGTAGTGATTTCCTTGGGGGACGACATTGTTTTGATAGTGAGAAGGGATGAAATAAACTCAAGGAATGTGTGCAATTTGTTTCCTATTTATTAATGGGTTACAAGTAAATTGGGAGAAATTGGTAGTTTATTAATGTCATAAAAAAAGTATGGATAAATTGAATTAGACAAAGGAATTTAGATGGAAATGGGCTAATTTAAAAGAGGTGTCCAAGATTCTAGGTACCCCTTTTGACTTGGCCATGGATGTTATCTTATAGATGCCTTCTAGATTGAAAAATCTATAAGAAATTGAAAAATTGGAATACAATTCGTTTGCCACTAACTAGCATAATAACAAATTTTAACTCAATCCTAACCTTTCCCTTATTGTTTTCATTCATGTTTGGGGAGGAACAAAAAAAGCAATTGGAAAGTCCAGAGCCATATCGTGGAATTTTTTGTGGGCGTGGGGGGAACACCACATAAGGACTAACGTTTGATTGTAGTGCACAAAAAAGAGATTGGAGATTTGGGCCTAATTGATCCTAAATCTTCACTCTTAATGCACTATTGTGTAAGTGGGTCATCCTAACATTTGAGCTTGGAAAGTTGAATTTGAAACTCTTACTACCCTATAGTTGTCCCAGTGTAAACCTTCATATCACAAAAATCGCCTCTTGAAATATGTTAGGTTCTAGTCAAGAACCACATTATGTCATCAAGGTCTAGAGTCACTACAAGGAATTTGCATATTAATGATTAATTTTTTCAATTTTAAATGTTTATTTTAAATCATAAATGCCAAATATAATTGCAAATTCCTCTAGTCACCTTGGACAAGTTGCATAAAATTTTAGTTGCAAAAGACATGACATGACATGACATCTAGTTGAAACAACAATTACATTGAGGTGTGATTAACACAAATTTTTCATTCAATTAACATATAACTAACATGACATGGTCATTTGCAATTAGTTTTACAACTAAGATGTGGGGATGCCTAAGTTTTTTGACCATGAAAATGTTGACATGTGGCAAGTTTCGAATTGAACAAATGGCATCACATGGCCTACCTAGGTTAGGCCAGTTAACCTATTGGCCTAGAGTCCCCATGTTAGGTTGCTTATGCTAAAAACATGGGCTAGGAAGCCTATGTGGTTTAGGCTAGACACCTCAACCTAAAGTAGGCACCTAAATTACCTATTTTATTTAGGGTAGATAAGTTATAGTAATAAGGATTTGATGTTTTCATCTTCACATTGAAGGACAATGAACCATTGTACCAACAATTTCTATGTAAAATGACATCGAACCACATATTAATAAACATTTTTACTTACCAACCTAGGGTTATTTAAGGGTTAGCAAGAGATTGCATAAATTATTTCAAATATTTTTTGAGGCTATTTGGGGGTCGCTTGGGCTATTTAAAAGCTATTTACTTGGGCTATTTAGATCTCCTAAGGAACCTAAGGGTGTACCTAGGTTTCCGAAGTTACTTAGGGGTTGTTAAATTACTTAAGGGCTACCAAATGTACTTAGAGGCTTACATAAGGACGATCTAAGGGCTATTTAGGCTATCCAAACTACCTAGGGGCTACCTAGATACTATTTAAGGTACTTAGGGGCCTACTTAAGGACTATCAAAGGGTTGTTAAATTACTTATGGATTACCAAGGGGTTGCCTAGGTTACCTAGGCACATTCCTAAAGGTTGCTTAAGCTATTTAGAGGTTTCCTAGGTTATTTAAGTTACCAAGGGGATACTTAAAGGTTGTTTAGATTAATCAAGGTACCTTACTTAGACCAAAATTAGGGTACCTATAGGCCTAACTAAAGGGTTGCATAGGCTATCGAAGGGTTTTTAAAGGCTTCCTAAACTAATTTGGATACCTAGGGGCCTACTTAAGGGTTGCTTAGATTACTTAGGGTACTTAAGGCCTACCTAAGTTATTTAAAGTACTTAATGGGTGTAACTAAGGGTTACCTAAACTATTTAAGGTACCTCAAAATGTATTTAATAGTTGTTTAAACTACTTAGGATACCTAGGGGATTTTTAGTTATAAATTGTGTAAGCTAACATGACATGTTACATGCGCTCACTTGCCATTCATTAACACATGTACATTTGCAACTATAATATATATATAATTCAAGTTAAATGAAATGTGACATTTTGTTTAATCACTTGTGAACCACAATACCAATCACAAAACCAATTAAATTTTTATTTGTATTGCTAAATATCACTGATTGTGAATGATATGAAAACACTTTTCATTTTCATCGAAACCAATAATAGTGCAAGTGATTATCACATTTACAACTTAAAACCATTTTGGAATTGAATATATGATTATAAATCATTTTTACCAAGGTCACAAAAGATAGTTGAAACAATAATTGTAAAAATGGTTGAATTGGAAGCAAGTCACAAACACATGCATCGTCAGTATGGACAAGATTCATTATAATGAATGTAATGAAGGATCATGAAAACATGGAAATATATGATAATGAAGTTCCATTTTTTCCCATTAACGGTAGTTGACTATGTCAAATTGGTTAATTTACAGTGGGGTTGTGGATTTAGAGGAGGTGAATATAGGCTGTCCATTCCCAAGGATTAAGAATTGTATAAGATTGGGCTTTAGATAGTGGGGGGCCTATGAAAGGTCGAAAACAAAGCATTTTGATCCTAGGAGGAGATGTAGGCAGAGCTATTGGTAGAGGATGGTTAACAACTTGCCAACATCATGGATTCAAGAGCTTTTAGTTTCTTCCATGGAAACCAACAATGAAGAGGGATTGGGCATTTATGCAATTAATGAGATTGATCCAACTAGGATTTTTTTTGCACCAAGACACAGTTTCAATCCATTGTGGACAACTTATTGATAAAAGAAGTGGCATGCAATCACATAACCCATCATTGCCTACAATATTAAGGAGTTCTCAATAATCCTACAACATGTGGGTGAACATGGAGGAATTCAAAGGGGTACTAAGGAGAGTTGGAGTGTGCTTGAAACAAAGCCCTACACATTTTAGTTCATAGAATGATGTCTTACATTGTAACACTAATAGAAAAACCCCATTTTTCGACTTGTCTTAGGCAACTAAAAGTGTCGTCTGCGACTATTTTTTAGTAAAAAATAGTCGCAGAAAACACTTTTAATCACCTAAGACAAGTCGAAAAATGGGGTTTTTCTATTAGTGATAAATCCCACCTTATCAAATTGTGCCTATTGTTCTCATTTTGAATTTGATGCTGCAAATTTGCAACTACACAGACAACTTTAATGACTCCTTCAAAGGGATGGTAGGAATTTTGTTTTTGGGGTCTGAAATTGTTAAAACATGACACCTTCAAAAGAATTATGTTGGTGGTGGTTGGAGACTCTTAAAAGTCTCTTAAAAGTGGTTGGGATGGTTCTTCTATCTACCCATGTGAGGAATTATATGATGATGCTTAGTTGGGCTATTTGGCTTTGAACATTTTTTTGCTTAATACCATAGAAGCATGAATTACACTTGTCCTTCTTCTTTTATGGACTCATCATCATTCCTTTGGCTTAAAATTGATGGTTTTTGTCGCAACCCTAGCTTTGGGCTCGTGACCAAGGCAAAGGGGTTGCAAGGTTGCGGGCCAAGAGGAAAGAAGCCCAGAAGTCAAGGCAAAGGCATTGCAAGGGTGCGGGCCAAGAGGAAGTCCAGGAGTTAAGGCAAGAGGAAGCCCGGGAGTTAAGGTGAGAAGAAGCTCGGGAGTCACATCACATACTCCCGGGAGTGTTAGAAAGTGTGAGGGAGTGAACCCTCACACTCCCAAGGCAACTCCCACTTTGGGAGATGGAGTCCCGGTGGATTCCCGAAACTTTAGAAAGCGATTGCAAGGGTCAAACCTCAATGTCTTATGGCGTTCCTTATATCATTGGAAAGCTCTTGGAACTTAGATTTCTAAAGTGGTCTCGCATTGCTCATTTGGACATCTGAAGAGTAAGTTATGGCCAAAAGAAGGGCCGGGAGTCAAATTGCCAGTTTGACTCCCGACCACAAAAAGTCGGGAATCGACCTGATTTACTCAGCTGCAGGGGGCGTGCCATATATCGTTGGAAAGCTCTCGACAAGAGCTATAACTTTGCTTTAGACCGCACCTAAATCGGAGGTCTTCTCGCAAAGTTATGGGGCTCCAAAGTCGCGGGAGTCCCAGTTAGCGGGATTTCGGGATTCCCACTCAGGAGTCCCGGGAAAAATAGCCATTTGGATGTAGCCTCCATGGAGAGCTGCAGAGTATACTATAAGGGGGAAGGTGGTGGCTTCCCCCAAGTCCGGGCCGTGGTGAGTCTTGTGTGTCCGTGTT
>Ga0116229_10009258_pt1 | contig 15069 bp, 16 predicted proteins | sample S1TSphgellanicum_3_FD_87313 | JGI IMG/M metagenome (GOLD analysis project Ga0116229, IMG submission 87313) | Host-associated microbial communities from peat moss isolated from Minnesota, USA - S1T2_Fc - Sphagnum magellanicum MG | ecosystem: Host-associated > Plants > Peat moss > Unclassified... | reverse complement strand
AGGACGCAACAAATGAGTTTGCAAGACGATACGTCGCCTAAGACAACGCCAAACGAGTCCTTGCCGGTGCCGACTCGCACAGGTAAAGACGGACGCCGATATTTTTCGGAGAAACAGCAACGCGCGATAGCGGAACGAGCGCAGAAGCTCATGAAAACGCAATCGCTGCGCGAAGCCGCGCATGCGGTCAATGTCAACGAATCGCTGCTACAAAGGTGGTTTACGAAATACAAAATGACGCCACTGGCGCGGGCTGGAGTGCGATGGGACGGTCACCGAAAAGAATATTCCGACGACTTCAAAGCCACCGTCGTGAAGCGCGTTGCGTCTGGCGAAATGCCAAAAACGGTTGCGGCCGACTTAGACATCCATCCGTCGAATATCTGGAAATGGGTAAAGGACGCGCGCGTAAAGCGCCCCCAAGGGGCGCCGGTCAAATCTGCCGCCGCCCCACAGCCCGGCCCCATGAAACTCCCGGACAACGTCAAGGATGCGATCTCTTTCTTACGTCATGCGAAGAGCGAAATTCACGCAATGCTGGCGCGTAAAGACATCAAAGAGATGGATCAGGCGCACCTTCTAGCGCAACTCGCCTTAAATGCGCTGTTGAAGGGCACATGAAATTCTTTGGTGTCCGCTACCAGTCGCCTGCGTATTACGGAGTGGAGCAGGTCAGCACGCCGGTCGGGCAGCGCTGCGATCATTGCGCGGAAGTCATCGTCGCGGGCGACGACGGCTGGATCATCCCGCTTCACACTGCGACCGGCGTCTCACGCTCGGTGATGCATCGAGCCTGTCATTTGCGCCGCGTCGTGGGATCCGTCGCCCATCAAAAGCGCGAGTGCTTGTGCTTCGTGCCCGGGAGTGCCGCGTGCGATGATCCCGCGCTGACGCGTCGGCAAAACGCCGAAGCGGCCGAGCGCTATTTCGAAGCCCACGCGCCGTTTGTCATTCGCTAAAGGCCGGATGCCGGCTTCGCGTTGGCGGCGATCCCATAGTAGGGATTTAAGACCATGTCCTGTCCAAAGATGGTGAGGTCCGACGGTACCGCGTATCCGCCTGCGTATTTGAAACTGAACGTGTTGTTGTCCGACTCGCCGCTGTTTTCATCATTGTCGTCCCACGCCCAAGCAATCGTGCCTAAGCCGGCGGCTTCCGCAGCCGTCACGACTTGGCCCGGCGAGACGTTCGTCGGCGAGGGTCCGATCGCATAGCCTGGGCCGAATTCCGTGATCGCGTACGCGGCGCCGACCGAGGACTTCAAAGTGGCCAGCTTGCCGCAGATCGATTCCAGATCCGCGACCGTGGAATAGGGCGCGCCCAACGACAACCCGTAAAAGTGGAACGCGAAAATCACGTTTTTCTGCGGATCGGAGTTGAACACCGCCTGCGAATAGTTCACGAGATCATTGATATCTTGGCCCGAGCCGCCCGTGTCAATGAGCAGCGGACAGGTATACCCAGCCGCGCGCAGCGATGCGATCGATGTCTGGTACGCATTGCTCCATGTGACGCTGTTGGAAGGCCCCCACTCGTTCGCAATGTTCAAGATCATGGATTTCTGGATTGAGGCGAACGCCGAGTAATTGGCCGTCCACCAGGCAACGCCGCTCGCCAAGTCGGTCGTGCTGCCATTGCCGGTGGTTGCGGTCTTACTTGGAAACTGCGCCATCGTGATGATCGGGATCGACCCCGCGGAGATGTGTTCGCTCGTGGCGACGCTTGCGTACTCGGCGGCCGAGATCGACCCGTCCACCGTGTACATGAACATGCGCGCGCAGTTCGCTCCCGTTTTCGCAAACCCGGGCTGCGGATTCGCATCGTAGTGCGCGCGGTTGATGCCGCGCAGGCGCAACAGCTTGCCCGTGGCGTCGTACAATTCGCCATAGCGGACAAACAGGCCAGAGCCCGTATTGCCGGCTGGGCGCGTGGCCGCAAGTGCCTGAACCACCGAGATGTAGAAGGCCATCGTCACCGACTTGTCGGTTTTCGTGTCCGTCAGCTTGATCATGAGCGTGTCGGTCTCAATCGCGGTGGGCGTGCCGAATACGACGCCCGCAGAGGTCACGCTCCAGACGTTCTTGCCGGTCTGGCTGGCAAGTGCCCAGCTATAGCTTCCCGACCCGCCAGCGGCCGTCATCGTGGCCGAGAACGCTGTGTTGACCTGGGTCGGCCCTAAGGCCATCGGGTTCTTGATGGCGAGACCCGTCACGACCAGCGGGAATGTGCCTTGAGCGGAATTCTTGGCCGTGTCGGTAACTTGCAGCACGAGCTGCGCGGTCTCGGCTGCTGTGGGCGCCACGATGCTCGTCACGACGCCCGAGCTAGAGATCGCCCATTCGTTCACCGACGACCAAGCCAGCGTTCCGGGCCGATCGCGCACCAACGACCAGGCATATGGCGGCGTGCCGCCCGAGACGGTGAGCGCAGATGAGTAAGCGGCGCCGATCGTCGCGCTAGCAAGGGCATTGGTGAATTTGAGGGTGCCGGTCACCCCCGTGGGGCCGGTCGGGCCAGTCGGAGCCGTCGGCCCCGTGGGCGATGTCGGTCCCGTGGGTGAGGTAGGCCCGGTGACGCCCGTCGGTCCCGTGGGACCGCTAGGGCCGGTAGGCCCCGTGATGCCAGTCGGCCCTGTGATGCCGGTGGGTCCCGTAATGCCGGTTGGCCCCGTCGGACCCGGGCTGCCGGTGGGTCCCGTTGGACCGGTGGCCGAGGTCACGGTCAGGGTCAGCGTGCCGGCGGCCGTCGCGCCGGTCGTCGTGTCGGTACACTCAACGGAAATGCTATCCGCGGCCGCCTGGGACGACACGGTGCTTGATTGTCCGCCGCTCTCCTGGGTAAGAGTCCAACTGAACGGCATCTCAAGCACCTCGGGTGGGGGCTTCAGATTATGGCAAATGTTGCGGTGCGTCAATCCTGTGGCATACTGATCGACATGGAGCGGGTAAGTGAACCGGCGTCACGCGTGGCTCATAACCACGAGAGGCAGTTCAACTCTGCAGCCCGCTACCACCCCTGCCCGTGCCCCTGACATTCGTCTGGGTGTAGCGCAGCGGTAGCGTACCTGGCTTGGAACCAGGGGGTCGGGGGTTCGAATCCCTCCACCCAGACCATTACTTCTTGGCAGAATCTGCGAGCAATCGCAGTAAAAATATCCGATCTCGATGCGCCGTCAGGTACGCCCGGTAAGCATCAAAATAACTTCCGCCGACAAATATCCCATTGCTTGCGCGTTCCTTGATGGCCTCTAGCGTGATGGGGTTGCCGTCGGCGTCTACGTCGCTCTGGAACGGTTTGATGTCCATTATTCGGTACCTGCAAGTGCCGAGCGCGCAATGTCATTGCAGTCGCGCACATCACGGGCCGCGGCGATCAGACGAAGTGCCGCTTCCAGCTTCTCTATCCGGTGTGCTGCCTCCAACTCAATCGGCGTCGGAAACACCGGTTGACCGGCAACGGTTTTGCGGCGAAGGCGATTAACTAGGGTGCGAGAGTCTAGCATCTCGGCCACTTGCCCGAGAATGCGCGACCATTCCATATGACGGCCCACGTGACGATGGCGCGGCTCTCGAAAAACCCGAGCACGATCACGTGATGCCGGTCGCGGTAGTATTCAAGGTCCATCAGCGTTGCTCTCCGTGTGTTTCAGAAGTACGGGTTAACTCAAACAGGTGCCATACGAACGGACCATCGTCCCACGTGCCGAGGTAACGAACATCATGCGGAAGCGGCTGTCCTGTCACCGCCGTGGCGAATAGGCGATCCTCCAATGCGTTGCTAGATTCGACGATGGCCCATACGCACACCGACGCCCCTTGTCGTCCCACGCGCACTACCTGCGCCCCAACGGGCAAGTGGACATGGCATATCGGCTTTGGCAGCTCGACTTGCCAAATGGTTTTCACTTTGCCTGTCCCTCTGTTTCGGGTTGCGTGTTGTCTGCCGGATGCGGCTCCCAGCGTGTCAGATGTTCTCTCTGTTCGCGCGGCTCGCGCAGATCTTTCACTTGGCATCACCCCCTGGATTAAACCCAGCGCCTTCGCATACTGGGCACAAAACAAATTCGTTAACCGCCACTTCGATAGCACCCCAGCATCGGCAGCGCAGACAGGCATTCGGCGGAAGATCGGCGCCGCGCACATCAGCGCTAGGGTGGATGACTGAACGCCTGCGCCGAGACTAAGAACCCTCATGATCCACCTCTGAAGTAGATTCGGAACACGCGATCATCCTCTCCACCAGATCAAGCGCGCTCGCTTGTAGCCATTCTGTCGTCGGTTTGAGAAAATCCCCGGCCGCAGCCCAGGCCGCATCCCCGGCCGCAGCCCAGGCCGCAGCCCAGGCCGCAGCCCAGGCCGCATCCCCGGCCGCAGCCCAGGCCGCAGCCCAGGCCGCAGCCCTGGCCGCAGCCCTGGCCGCATCCCTGGCCGCAGCCCAGGCCGCAGCCCTGGCCGCAGCCCTGGCCGCATCCCCGGCCGCATCCCCGGCCGCATCCCCGGCCGCATCCCCGGCCGCAGCCCTGGCCGCAGCCCAGGCCGCAGCCCTGGCCGCATAAACGCTGGCGCGTGCGGCGTTCGCTCCGGCAAGGTCCGCGATCTTTTCTAGATTACGAAGCGTATTGGCGTGCGGCGCAAGCGACGGAACTAGATCCAACCACTTCGGCGTGAACACGCGGATCATCCAGTCAAGTGCGAGATAAGCGCGTCGCTGCTCTACATCGGTATTGGCTTTCGTGTCGATCAACCGAAGCACCAGCGGCTTTAGTAGCCGATCCCGGTCTGCGTCTGTCGGCAGCGAGTCGTTCCACGAACGCAAGAATGCGGAAATGACGGGGCATGCACATGAGGGATGATCGCTCCACGGTTCACCCGCGACATAGGAAACAGCCTCCATGACGCACGCGCCATCGTTGAAAGACTCATGCGAACCCGATGCTAGCTGCATGGTACCAAGGATCACGATGCGATCAGTAAGTGCTGGGCTCATTTTCGATCCTTAGCTGCAATATTCTTCAAAGTCTGCCGGAAGATCGGCGTCGAAACACTTGAACCCAGCGTCGCGCGCATTTCTGATCGCTTTTTTGTTGAGCGTGAATGTCATGGCTTTCACTTTACATTATCAGCATTGGGCGGCACAGGATCCGCCACGCACCGAAGTAGCGTGCTAATGCAATTACAGCCACGGCAAAGGCATGCGCCGTTCTCGTATAGTACCCAGTCTTGACCGCCGCAGCCGCACGTCCAAACGCCGCCGCAAATCACGCCGAGGTCGTGCTCGGGGACTTTCTTGGGGAACTGCAAGATAGTCATCGTTTTGGCAATCCATCGATCATGTAACGCACCATCGCCTCGGCCTGCGTCGCATCGAAAAGATTGGTACCGATAGGTTCGTGGCGCGAAGGCGGCAAACCGCGCGCCGCATTAAATGCCCCGTTGTAAAAACGATTGAAGACGACGTACAGCGGCGGTTTACGTCCAATGACGTTCATTCCTTCACTCCGGGTTTGGAAGTTGGTAAATCGTCGGGCCGCTGCCCCGACACGGCAAAGGCATGCGCCGTTCTCGGACATCTGGCGGTCTTGGGCCGGATCGATCATGTCAGGTAGCGTCATTTCGAGTCTCTTTGCGCAGCGGAGCATTGATCTATGCGTCGGCCGATCCACGCCATTACAGGCACGGCCATTGAGTTCCCCAATGCCTTGCAGCGCGGTCCATCGGCAGCAGCTTTGCCCTTGCGCTGGATCAGCGTGTAATCGTCTGGAAAGCCCTGCAAGCGCTCGCACTCGCGCGGGGTAAGGCGACGCACGGACATTGACGTTTGGACGGCCACCTGGCCGCCAGCATTCGCGTGGCTACCCGCATGGCCCATCGCCCGCAAGGTTGGCGAAATGGGGCCCGAGTCAGCACCGTGATCTTTGCAACTGAACGCCACTGCTTGAGTGCTGCCGTCTGTGTCTAGCGGTCCAGTCCGCTCATTCCAGTGGTCCGGATCTTGTCGAGCATTGAACGCGACCGCTCCAACGCCAATCCCGCCGCGGCCCCCGTTTGGCGTAAGAATGGCATTTGCTATCCAGTCATCGTTCCATTCCAGCGTCGATTCGCCAGCGCGGCCACGGATGGCTATGGTGAGCGGCGTCCCTCTGCCAGTCCCGTCCTCGCCGGCATCGAAGCCCTCGGCGGTCAGCGCGTGCGTGACGTAGGTGGCTTCGATTTGGTTGCGCCCGCTGTTCGCGCCGAGAGTTTGAGCGATATAGGTTTGCATCGAAGCGTCGTGAGCGTCGTTCGGCTTCGCCAACAATGTGTGGCTGACCAAGTTCACGTCGTCTTCTCGGCGACGGCCTGGCGCGTTGCTAGCTGGGTGAGAGCCTGCAGTAAGGCTGGCGGCAACGTTCGCCCCCGTTTGGCGGTTCGGCGCAGGATTCCCCTGCAAGCTCGAGCGCTCAAAAAGTACCGCTGCGGCACTTCGCCAGTCTCCAAGACATCCGACAACGAACACACGCTCGCGTCGCTGGGCCAGGTTGAAGTACTGAGCGTCAAGAACCCGGTAGGCGAACCCATACCCGAGTTCGGCCAAGCCCCCGAGAAGGGAGCCAAAATCCCTTCCTCCTCCCGACGACAGTACGCCGGGGACGTTCTCCCAGACCAGCCAACGGGGGCGATAGCGTGCAGCAATCGCAAGATAGGTAAGCATGAGGTTGCCACGCGGGTCATCCAATCCCTTTCGGAGTCCCGCGACACTGAAGGATTGGCAGGGGGTTCCTCCAACGAGAACATCGATATTTGCGTCAGGCCACTCATGGAATTGGGTCATGTCTCCAAAGTTAGGTACGTCCGGATGGCGCACTTTCAGTAGCTCGCACGGAAAGCGATCGATCTCCGAGACGAACTGAGCGCGCCAGCCGAGAGGGTTCCAGGCCATGCTCGCCGCCTCGATCCCGCTGCATACGCTGCCGAAGTTCATGCATCCATGTCCGCGTCTTCAATAATATGTTCTCTCATCCAGCTCGTGACGGCGGCGAAAAACCTCAATATTCGTTCCTGGTCCGCTTCCGCGAAAAACACGCGCAGTTCGTCGGGGGTTAAGTATTCAATCTCGCAGTTACCCCACTTGCCGTCGCGTTTGACGCGCACGAAGATTCCGGTCATGTCGTGTCCTCGGTCGTATCCACCAAGCCATCTGCGATGACCAGGCGTCCAGCGCGCCGATCTCGGCGCCGATCCTCGAATTTATATGCCTTTGTCCAGGCGCAAAAACTGCAACTGCTCGCCGGATGACTCTCCCGTGGCCGATGTTTACGCATCGTGCCCATCCCTAGCCCGCAGTGACAAGAATTAAAGTCCCTGTCGTGAATCTCCCATTCCTGTCGCCACCGCTTGACCATGATCGCGCGGTCCAGTTCAAATCGTCGCATCGCCATCTCCACTTGCTGCGCGCGGGAATGCGCGGAGTCGTGGTATTCACGGCTTTGCTTCCGTTTTCGATGGCGAGCCAAGCAGCGCATCATGTCCGCATCCGCAATATCCATTTGCTATACACCACCAGACAGACTCCTCTCCCGCGAAATTGACTGGACGTGGGCAGCGCGACTCGCGAAGCGCCGCTTCTAGCCGCTCAATATGCTCGGCCGCGCGCCACATCATCCCGGCGCCGATGCCGACATTGAGGATCCACTCTTGATTGGTCGGCCCGTCGGGATAGCGGCGCAGCCACATCTTTTCAATCTGCGCGCGCAGCTGCGCGGACGTAATCACGTCGGTCTCGGTCATGTCGATGCTCCTGTCGCCGCCGTCACCGGTTCAACTTTGCTGATGATTGAGGTATCCCAAATGCAGCCGCTTGCGCAATCCCAACCGTAGTACCATATCAGACGCAAACGTAATGACCATTGATAAGGGGCAATGACGATGCCGGCATATTGATCGGCCACTTCATCCCAGTGAATCGCATGCCAATCAACAAGGCGGTCCTGCGGAGTGCCATGCATACCCTGGAATAACAAAATGTCCTCCGGCGTCTGCAACAAAAGAAGTTGCCTTGGACTGTTGGCTTTCAAAACGATTTGGTGCTTGATCGCCAATCGATGCAGTCCAAAATCGTTGGACCGACACCATTGCTCCCACTCATCATTTACCGACACCCATAAACCCTGTGGTTTGTCGCAAAATCCCCAACCGGGTTGACCGAATCTAGGCCGCTGGCAAGTCACCGGCACTAACTCGCCGAGCGGCTCGTCAGAGTAGTGGTACAGCGGCCCGAGGTGATCGGTGTTCATCGTCTATTCCCGATGCGACTCAAGCGCCGAGCTGATGTGCGGCCGTTTGTTCCTTATCGTATCGTCGATCACGGCTGCAACAACTCCTGCGTATGTAACCTTTCAATACGTGGCAATCGAGCGCGTACTGCTCCGGCGGATCGGTGCCGAGTGAATCGCGCTGGCGCATCGCATCAATCGAAAAATAGGCGTCAATGTAATAGTCCGAGGGTTCCTTGTTGACCATGATTCTACCCTTCCTGGTTGACGATTGTTATTAGGGCGACCTATAATCTTGCCGTGAACAAATTCATCTATAACTACCTCAGAGACAAGCAAATTACCCAGGCCGAGTTCGCTAAAGCGGTCGGCGTTTCACAAGGCCAGGTCAATCTGTGGCTGCATGGGAAAACAAGTACGAGCATGAAAACCCTTCAGAAACTGGCGAAGGTACTGAGCGTTTCGATGGACGATTTGGTACGGGAATTCACGAAGAATTGATCCGACCGTTTTCGCGGGCGGATTGTCATATTGCGGCGCGATTTTTCGTGAGTCAATAACTCGCGACGAGTTGGGCACAAATATTTTTGCAAAGCCGCATGCGGGCGCCCGATTGCGAAATTCAGTAGCCGATCGCGATCCAGGTGGATTGCGTGCTTGACCCGTTGAACAATACAAATGACGTTGAAGTGATCGTCTCAATGTAGCCATTCGGTTGTCCGATCGCCGTTTCGACGACGCTAATGCAGGCGATTGGAAACGGTTCTGGAAATGTGACAGTCGATCCCGTTGACGACGCTGTGACGGTACCCCCTTGGATAATCAACCCGGACGGCATCTTGGCCCAACCAGAGGAGAACAAAAAGTTGTGCGTGCCGTTCGCATACGTCTCGGCGTTGGTCTGCGCCGTGTTCGCGGCCGACATCGCGAAGTCCTCGGCATTTGACTGCGCGGTTGAGGCCTGCGATGCCGCATAGGTCTCGGCATTGGATTGCGCCGTGTTCGCGGCCGACGTCGCGAAGGCCTCGGCATTTGACTGCGCGGTGTTGGCGGCGTTGGTTGCGTACGTCTCGGCCGCCGATATCGCTGCCTGGGCTTGCAGATACGCGTACGCGGAGTCGGCTTGCTGGACGGAAGCACCATCTGAAATCAAAAACGTGCGGAAGCCAGACGAGAGCAAACTCACCGTGCTTCCATTCGCAAGTCCGAAGCTCAACGTATAGGATCCGGTGCAGGAGTTTTGCAGCGACCAGACACCACCTATGCCCGTCGGCACGTAATAGACGAGATTCCCCGATAGCACTCCCGAGAACTCAATGTTAGGGGGCTGGTACTGAACCGTGGAGAGCGCATACGACCCCGCTGCGACGCCCGTCACGACGATCGACGTGGTGCCTCCCAAACAGGTGTCCACGATCCCCCAGTCCGCGTTCATCGGCACGTCCCAGTCGTTGTTGTAGGAACCGTTGAGCGGCTGCTCGATGCTCTTGTTCGTGGTGAAGTTGCTGGCCATGGCTATAACCTGCTGCCGGTAATTTTCAGGGCGTGAATGATGGTCTCATCCGGTACACGGAGGAGAGGTTTGGTGGCGCGATCGGACGCGGCCTTGGCGGCCTTGTAGCGACGCATCAGACGATCAACGAGCTGCTCGTCGGTGGTGGTGGCTCGGCCGCCGGAGGCGCGCTGGACGGGCGGCGAGTCAGGTGATTCGATTCCGGCGCCCGGGCTTACCGCATCTTGTGCAAACTTTAGTTTTGCATCCTTGATTGATTGCTTGAGTTTTTCATCGGTTTTTTTATCAAAATATTTGGTTGCGATATTTTTGCCGAAGATACCAAGCGGCCCCGCTTTGTGCGCTACGACGTCTGTGCCGATGTTTGCCAAATTTCCCGCGATCGACGGGACCTTGGGAGTGATTGCGCCAAATCTCGCAAGCGTGGTGGTTGAATTGCTGTAATTGGTGGAGTCCGCTTTGCTTTCGTTGTTCACGCGTCCCGAGACGCGCTTAAGGTGCTGCAAATTTTCAAATGTCTCGGGTTTCAGCAACGCACTGGCCTTCGGTTCCAACGCAGTCACAGCGTCTGCAAATGATTTGTTCGCAAACTGCCCCTGACCGGTCGGGTCAATCTTTGCGGTCTGACGCACTTTGTTGAGCGCGGCCGCTTCAATCGCATCCGACAGTTGCTGATTCGGCACAGCCTGTTTTAGTCGGTTCACAAATGCGCGAGACGCATTCTTGCCGCCGCCAATCGCGTAATTATTCAGGAATGTTCCGGCGAGCGGCGAAGGCGCTGTTAGATCGTGAAAACCATCTTCCGTCTTATCAACGTTGTCGTTGATTGCTGCCTTGTACGCTGGATTACGCTTGATCGTATCGAACCTTGCCCTTGCGGCGCTTCGCGCTTGGTCGGCCAGCGCGCGCAATGGCGCGGCTCCGGGTGCCAATGGCATTTCGTTCAGTGCATTGTGAAGGATCGATGCCGCCTTTCCCGTCGCGCTCGGTGGTCCGCGCTGAAGATCCGCCAAGTTGGTGCGCATTGCTTCGAATTTGTCAAAACGTATCGGCTTACCAGACCGAAGATCCTCCATCATTTCGCGCAGCACCGGATTTTCAAGCACTGTATACCGAAGACCCTCATGGTCGAATTTGTCGGCAACGTCATTGACGACATACCCAGTATCGATTGGAATCATGCCGCTATTTGCATCGGCTAGCGCTTTGTATTTTGTCCGAATATCCTTCACTGTTTCATTGTCATGTGCCTTGATCGCATCAATTGCCATCTGATCGTAATCAGTATTTGTCAGACCGACGATGTCAGGATTCGCGCGGCGCTGAATTTCTCCCATGCTCAATGCGAGTTTTCGATCTTGATCGTTAATTGAATCAACCAGAATCCCTTGCGTATCAGGATCGGTACGAAAGTTTTTTTCATCGGATCGTTGTTGCGGATCGTCGGTCGCCTGTCCTTTGCGAAGTCGCAGCGGTTTTTCTCCTTCTGGCAGCGGCAACGTTTCTGCATCAACATGCGCCTTGATCGCGTCAAGATTGGGATTCTTTGCCGCCGCCACGGCGTCGCGCAACTCGGGCGATACTTTTGAAAGATCAGGCGCCGTCGCCGCCGCTCCAGTTGATTGCCTTGCGACGGCTCTTGATACGACTTCTTCGGGTGTTGGCTTTGGTGGTATAGGGTCTGGCGTTGGCCCATATCCCGCAAACTCCTTGATCTTGCCCGGTAAGCGGCGTAGCAATCGACCCGTTCCCAATGCCGCTGGGAGAGCCGCTGGCAGCGCTTTGATGCCGGTAGACCATAACGGCGATGCCCCATGCTTTTCTGCGAAATCCGCAGCGTAATCCGCCCCCTCTTGCGCATAATTTATCGGGTTAAATGGTGATTCCAGCACCGATTTGAGGGTCGAGTCCGGTGCCTGATATGCTTTATCGGTTTCGTTTTGAACAGCATCAGCTGCCGCATCTGCGCCTTGGAAGGTTATTAGTTTGCCAATGCCGGCGTACCCTCCGACGATGTTGTGATACGTACCACTTGCGATGGCATGCGCAGTGTCCTCAACCGATTGTCCAAATGGTCCGTTCTTTGTTGCATCGGCCACCAGTTGCTGACTATCGGTTAGGCTTGGCGTATCCCATATCACTTTGGACGCGTCAATTGGTTTGTCAGAGGAACGCGGCGTCTGATCCCATTGCACTTGTGATGGATCAATCGTCATTCAATGGTACCGTCCGAATATTGAGTGACTTTTGTTCCGTTATATAGTCCCGTGCGGACAGCAGTTCTCTGTGGTTGATTGACCGCCGATGAGCGGTCGTAATATTTTGAGTACCAGGTGTTGTATTGCTGCGGATCTTTGTTAGCGCCGAGATACCAGCGCACCCGATCGGCTTTTTGTTGATCGTAAGACAGATTTCTGATGTTGGAATCAATCAGATTACGGATCGCTTCGACAGAACCGCCTTCCAGATTGGGATTCGATTCATGCAGAGTTGTCTTCACATCGAAGACCCCAGGTCTGCTGCCATAGGTGGTGGGTAATCCGTCAAGCGCCGCGTTCGTCAAATATTTCGCCGCCTCAATTCGATGAGCCGCTGTGTCGATCTGAAATCCTTTTGAAGTCAGCCATTGCAGCACTTGACCGTGCACGCCAACTAACTTTGTCGCATCCGGCGCATCCAGCAGGGCTTTGGCGGCCTGCAGATTGCGCAGTGATTTTTGACTTGCCGCCGCCACGATATCGCTATCTGTTTTCAGTTCAGCTTTTTTCTCCACATTGACATCGGCCTGCTTGAGCGCTTCTGCCTTAGTTGTTTGATCTACCACCGCTGGAAGCGGCGGAAGGTCAAAGCTGTGATCAGAAAGTGGTTCTGCCAATGACGGGTCTTGCGCAATTGCCTGCTCATAAACAGTTGGTTGACGCCCCGGTTTCGTCGTCGGCGCCCCTGCGGTTCGCGCCGCGGGTTGCGAACCTGATGCGGCGATCGGGGTTGAATCCGGTAATTGTGCGCCGCCGCGACTCGGTACAATGGACGGCGACTGAGTGGGCGACAGTGGTGTCGGTGCGCCTGCGCGCAGCCTCGACGCCGCGTCGGCCGCTGCAATGTATTGGTCGATCGTATGGAATCCAGCTTCATTGAAGCGAAAGCCCGGAAGACCGTTCTTGAGAACGACCGGCGTAAGTCCTGAATCAAACACTTTCTGCTTTTCGTCTGGCGACAGACCCACCATGAGTTGGTCGGAACCAGTCACGGGCGCATTGGCTTTCTTATCAATGTAGACGCCGTTTTCCATTTCCGATGGTCGTCCGCTGTACTGGAACGAGGCAAGTCCCATTTGTTTCGCTCGCATTTTGGCGGCTGCATCCAATTGAGCAGGGTCTGATGTATGTGAATAAACCCATTGCGCTTGCTCTGGATCGTATTTCATCAGAAGGCCAAAATTGCCGGAGCCCGCATTAGCGACGGCGGTGTAATTCTGATAGTCGGCATCTCCCTTTAGCGCGCGCTGCTGGATGGCGTTGTTTACGTTTGATGTGTAGGCATTCGCTATCGCGTCGCCGAGATCTTTCTTGCCGCCGGCCGTGAAAGCGATCTGCTTCTGCGTAATCGCCGGAGGCGGCGATGTCGGTAGCGGCGCGTATCGATTAAATGCGACTTCTTGAGGATCATCGGGCGCGCCCTGCGCCATGCCGCTAGGACGAACCGGTTTCGGCAACGGAATTTGCACGCCGTTTTTCATCAAATCTCGGTATTGATCAAGAGTGATTTGCGCGCTCTGATTCGCAATGTCTTGGGACGTCGCCTTCTCCTGCGTCAATCGTGTCGCGGCCAACCCTTCCTGCGTCGGTACATACGACTCCGCTCCCGCGCCAAGCCCCGCCGCCAGCGCGGCGCCGAGGTGCCGAGTGGGCGCGGTGCCCATGGCGGCGAGGCCCTGCAGCGCGGGCAGCAGGTTGCCTTTGTTGCGATCCCACCAGCTCTCTCCCGCCGTCTTGGAGGCCGTGCTCGTATCGCTGTTACCGGTCGGCGCCGTGGGCGTTTGATCGGTCGTTGCGGCGCTTGCTAAGCCCGCAGGCCGCGTGCTTGTGACATCAATCGCGGGAAGATCCGTCGGCTGCGGCGGTCCTTGCGCGAGCGCATCGGCGTCTGGATCGCCGCCGGCATACATGTGCACGCGGCCACCCGCATCGAACTGCGACGCGAATTGCACGATCGGCGCAATCTGATTGATATCGCTTTCCAAGGCCGCAAGGCCCGTTTTCGGCGGTTGCGGCGACGGCGTTGTCGGCAACCGCGCGGTTGGCGGATCATCGGGAATGTTGAGGCCACCGCCGTCGGCATAACCCACGAGGCCGCCGCGTTTGAATGCCCAGTCCGGTGCGCCGCTTGCGGCCGTGCCGAGTCCTGCAGAACCCAATGCCTGCATCTGTGGGTCGGCTGCGATCATGGCTTGCGTATTGGGCAGCATCGCTGTTGCGGTATCTTGGTCGGCCTGCGTCGGTGCCGATGAGTGCGAGGGAATAGCGTTGTAGATTTTCTGCGCATTCCCTGCGGTGCTGACGAGCGACGACAGATTCTGCAGTCCGCTCGGCTGCTGATGCGTGTTGCCAGATGGCGCATGCAGCTGGCCAGCCAAGCCCATGGGCGCGGGTACATTCGCGGTGCCTCCATGCGGTGAACCGGAGGTCGCCCGATTGCCAGCGCCGAGACCCGAGTACATTTGCTGTTGCGATGCGAGGATCGAATTGTAGTCGGCGGGATCAAGACTTCCGCCGCCGGCCTTGCGAATCGGCACGACGCCGCCCCGGTAAAAGTGACCTTCGTTCGCCGCTTTGTCGGTGGCCTTCTTGTAATCGACCGTCTTGAATCCGCCCGCGAGCCCGACGGCTTTCGGATGCTTGTCCTCGACCTCCTGGGCCATCAAGCCGATGCGCGTGCGCGGGTCGCCTTTGACCTTGTACGAGTAGATCGTCTGGCCGTCGTAGGTCTTGCCGATCGGGCGCTTGTCTTCTTTCAGACGCTCGTCGGAAAAAAATGGACCGGGTTCGGTAGTCGTGGTGGTGGAACCGCTCAACGCTCCCGTTCCTTCCGCGATGTTGGCGAGGAACTGGTCTACCTGGAACGGATAGGATTGTTGCTGCTCAAACTGATTGTACTGCGCGGTGTCTTGCGCCTGTTGAGTTTGCTGCTCAAGAGTACCCGCGGACAGCTGCGCGGAGGCTCCCTGCAGGCCAGCGGTTTGCGCGCCCGTGCCAAGGGCACCCAGCTCCGAGGCCGCATTGGCCCCTTCGCCATACGCCGTGCT
>Ga0116229_10009255_pt1 | contig 15082 bp, 12 predicted proteins | sample S1TSphgellanicum_3_FD_87313 | JGI IMG/M metagenome (GOLD analysis project Ga0116229, IMG submission 87313) | Host-associated microbial communities from peat moss isolated from Minnesota, USA - S1T2_Fc - Sphagnum magellanicum MG | ecosystem: Host-associated > Plants > Peat moss > Unclassified... | reverse complement strand
GTCGGCCGCGATGGGTTCCAGCGTTGCGGGGTCGCTGAGGTCGCGCAGCGGAGCCTCGTTGATGTAGTTGCGCACCTCGCGTACGTGCAAGTGGCGCGCCGCGAGAATCGTCTCGGTTAGCGGCGCCTGGACGACGTTTTGCGTTCCGAACGGTTCGGGAAAGTTCCACTGCACCGGCGTGGACGGCTGGATCTCAACGAGCGTTCCGTCGGAAACGATCAGCCGCGGCAACGTGTTTCGCTCGCCCGTGCGCCGGGTGCCGCGGGTAGGCCACCAGGCGCTCAGCGCAATAGCAATGTCGATGCGTTCGGCGCTCGCCCAGTCGCCCATCGCGCACGTTGCCAGCAGATCGCCCAGGCCGCCATAGAAGCCGGCGGCCGGAACGACGAGAATTCCCCGCTCGCGCGCGGGCGCGTCGAATAGCTCGAGCGTCGACAACGCGCTGCCTTGCTCCGCGGTAACGTCGAAGTAGTGCACTCTGCAGCGCAGCGCCGCGTTCACGAGCGGCGCAGCCGTGTCCAGAAATGGGCCCGCGCAGTGGATGACCGCCTGGGCACCCGCGAGCGCTCGCTCGAGCGATGCCGGCGAGTCGAGACGTGCGACCTTCGTCTCCACGTGCGACCCGTGCTTGGCGACCGCTCCCGAGAGTGCAGCGCGATCCCTGCCGATCGCAATCGGCACGTGCCCGCGTCGCAGCAACTCCCGTACGACGAAGCTTCCCGTGTGGCCCGATGCTCCATAGACTGCGATACGCATGCCGATCCTCTCGATACAGACCTGTTCGTATCTTGCATTACAACAGACAGGTCTGTATCATGTCAAGTATGTCGAAGCACACCGCGGACCCTCGTGAAGCGGGCCGTACCCCTTCCGATGACCTGCGCGAGCGCATCCTGCAGACGGCGTCGGACCTGTTCTATCGCGAGGGCGTGCGCGCCGTCGGCGTCGACCTCGTGGTCGAGCGAGCGGGCATAGCCAAAACGAGCCTCTACCGCCATTTTAGAACCAAGGACGATCTCATCGCGGCGTTTCTCGAACGCGAGGACCAGCAGTTCTGGCAGCAATGGGAGAGCGTAGCGCGGCTGCATCCCGGCGACGCGCGGGCCGAACTGGACGCGCACATGGAGTGGATCGGCAAGCGGGTCGGCCGCAAGCACTATCGCGGCTGTCCCCAGTTGAACGTGGCCGCGGAATTCCCGCAGGAGACGCATCCGGCGCGCGTCGTCGCCGTCGCACACAAGCGCGAACTTCGCCGCCGTCTGAAGGGAATCGCCGAGCGTTTAGGCGTGCGTCGCCCCGAGGATCTCGCCGCGCAGCTGCTGCTGTTGATCAACGGCGCGTTTGTTAGCTCCGGAGCGATCGGCCCCGACGAGGCCGTGCCGGTCCTCCTCGCCGCCTCTCACGCATTCATTGCGTCGGCGCTTGCAGTACCTTCAGGACGGACGGCAACGCGGCGCCGGCCATGATGCGATAGCCCTCGTCGTTGGGATGGATCCCGTCGCCGCTCAGCAGGGAGTTCGACCGGTACGCTTCCTCGTGCGATAGTGCGTAGAGGGGAACGAAGGCAGCGCCGTACTCTCGCGCCGCCGCTCCGATTGCGGCGTCTCCATCTCTGGAGAGCCACGACTCGGCCGGCTTGAGGAACCACGGAATTCGCGGACTCAAGCCGACGTCGGGCAGGCCCATGACGACGATCGCACCGAGCGGCAGCCGTGCGCGGAGTTTCCGAAGAAGGTTCGCGTAGCTCGATTTGAAATGCGCGGGCGTATACAGCCTTTGCACGTCGTTCGCGCCGGAGATGACGACGACCAGCGCGCAATCGCTGCTGCGAATCTCGTGGATCTCCGCGGCCGCGATTTCGTCCGTCGTCGCGCCCGGTTTTCCGAGGTTGCGCATCGTTGCGTTGGAGTGCGTTCGCCGAACGTCCGCATAGATGAGCGAAGCAAACGACGCGTTGGGAGCGCTCGCACCCCAGCCGCGCGCCAGGCTGTCGCCGACGAACGTTACCGCGATGCGTTCCCGCGCGCACGCCGGCGCCAGCCGAACGAGGGCGCTCGCCGGGGCCTGCGTGCCGCTACAACTGCATAGCAAGATCGCCGCGAGCAACAGCGATGCGCGCGCGATCACTCCTCGTGCCAACGCAGTACCCGCATTGCGCGCAGCGTATTCCAGCGGCTCGGCTCGCCCACCGTCTCACCCGTCGGAAGCGCGAGCGCTTCATCGTAGGCGCGATCGAGGAGCCATCGTCCGTCGGCTTGCCGCCGGCTCTCCACGAACCGCAAGGCTTCGCCGGCGCGCGCGCCGGGCGCGGCGTTCGCAGCTCTGAAGTAGTCGAGGGCGCGCAGAACGTCGTAGCGATAGCGTGGAGGGAACGCGAACTCGAGGAACGCCGCGTCGACGACCTCGCCGTCGGAGCGCCTGCGAAACAGGCTGCGGTCCAGCAGATACTCGTGGCCGCGCCGTCGCGCCTCCGCGATCGCCGGCACGTCTCCAGCGGAGCGCTCGTACTCGAGCAGCCCCTCCAGAACGCAGATCGTGGTGTGGAACGACGAGCGCACGCTCGTGGGCGCGTCGCAATTCCAGCCTCCGTCCTCGAGCTGCTCGCTCACGAGACGGCGCGCGAGACGCTGCGATGGCCGCCCGAAATAGGCGCCGAGCGCGAGCACGCCCCCGTTGATGCACGGCTCGATTTCACCGTCGAAGAAGGCGTTTCCATCGGATGCCGGGGGGCGCAAGTCCCAACGACCGCATTCGTTGCTCCACCGCAAGCTCGTCTCCAACCGCGTTACCGCGTCGCGCACGGCCGGATCGGCAGGATCGATTCCGCTCGATCGCAGCAGCAGCAGCGTGAAGAGCGTCGATAACCAGACGGGTCTTTCGGCGCGGCACCACGAGCCGTCCGGTTCCTGACGGGCCAAGATCGCGGCGCCGATCCCTTCGCGCGCAACGCGTGCCCGGCACGCCGCTACCGCGTGCGGCGGCGCGTCCGTCAGATCGCGCATCGCCTGCCAGCGGATGGCCGGCTCCGACTCCAGGAGCCAATCGATCGCAGTCATACTGCCGCTTTCAATTGGCAGTCGCGCGATGCTTTTCCGCTCCACATCTCATCTGAATCTCATCGCCGCAGCGCGAAGGACGAGAGGCGCCGGCGACTGCAGGCACATAAAAACGCATGGTTGTCACGCTCGTCCATCACCCTCTGGTTTTGCTTGGCGGTCGCCGCGATATCCGCGGCGATCGCCGACCCTTTGGTCGAGTGGGCCTCGAACGCGGGCGCGTTTGGCCCGGGCGCGTTTACCGACAACAGCAACGCCGACGTGTTGCCGGCCTTCTTGGCAGGCGCCGTCTTCGTCGCGGCACATCTATTGCTTCGCGTGCGACGAGCACTGCGCGCAGAACGCTCCGTGGATCTGCTTCGCGTTTCGAGCGAGGCGCTCAAGGGGCGCACCTGGCGGCTCGTTCCGCTGATTTTTGCGCTCCAACTGGCGGTGCTGTTCGGTATGGAGACGGCCGAGCAACTGTTCGTCGCGGGACGCGTGCTCGGCGGTACGCTCTGGCTGGGCGGTCCCGTCTGGATCAGCCTTTGCGCGCAAGCGCTGGCGTGCGTCATCGTCACCTACACGTCGTCCAAATTCCTAAGCGCGTTCACGCGATCCGCGGTGCGGGCCGTCCGCTTCGTGCTCGCCATGGCCCTGCGCCCGGCTCGCGGCGTCGCGCCGCTCGAACTGGGGCGGCCGTCAACGCCCTACTTCGGAATCGCGTGCCTCGCGCTGCATAGCGCCGGCGAGCGCGCTCCACCGCTGTCGTAGCACCGAACTCTTTCACGAACGGCCGGTAGAACCGCAACGCCCGCAGGCGTCGGTCCGTTTCGCCATTTGGCCTCGGGCGCTGCTTTCTTATACACATTTTTTTCGGGGGAGAAAACACCATGCAACTCACGTTTGCCGGCATGCCGGTTCGCATCGCGCTGTGCGCGGTTACTGCTTTGGCGCTCTTCGGATGCCAGGCATCGCACTCGTCGACGACGCCTTCGGCTTCTTCGTCGCCGGGACCGAATGCCTCATCGACGACGATCACGGTTCAGAGCGGGCCGAACGCTCCGATCGAGCACGTGCAAGTCACGCTGTCGGCAGAGCTCAACGGCGACCAGCCGGCCGGGACGATCTACGGATCGGCAACGACGCCGGCCGATGGCCAGGTATTTTTCAAAGGCTTGCCGTCGTCGGGACAGATTTGCGTCACCGCCACCGAGCGTTTCTACGACACGTCCGCCGCGTGCCACCAGCCGCTCGGATCGACCGAGACCATCACGTTGACCCCGTCGACCCGTTGATCGCGACGCGATCGACAGACGAGGTAGAACGCACCGCGCCGCGGGGATGGTGACGGTAACACTAGGCGTTGCTCGGGCGTTCGGGCAGCACTCTGCGTATACACGTTACCATCGCCGCGGCGCTCCTTGCGATGGGCGCCGGCAAGAGAACGGCGCACCCGCGGGCACCGGCGCAACCGGCCGGTACTCGCAAGCGCGCCGCCAGGCGTGGAAGGGCTGCTGGTTAGGGGTTGAACGTGACCTCGTTGACCGTGCAGAAGTCGACGTCGCGCACCTCTGCGGAGCTGCCATCCTCGAACTCGCCGCGCACGTCCCAGTTGCAGGCGGTCTCGCCGCGAACCCACGAAACGGTGACGTCGGCCCCGTCGTCGACGGTTCCGTTGAGAATGTTCGGGCCCCACGAATCCTTGTCGGACTCCGAAACGTAGAGGGCCTTCATCGGCCGTCCGGTGTGGTTGTGCAAGACGAACGAATCGTCGGCGTATGCGGGAGCGACGCTCATGACGATGGCGAGCGCGGCGACGAGCAGGCTGCGAGCGATGGTTTTCATCGGCGGGTGTTCTCCTTTTCTTAGCGGGTGCGGCTAGGCGCCTCGTTGAGTACGCCATGGAAGCAACCTATGCGCGCTTTCGGAGAACTCGCGGATAGCGCCGGATCTCTCACGCTTGCTTAATCCGGGACGGTGCTCGCGCATCGCGGATCGCTAGCGCGCCGGTGAAGCGCGAACGAAGTCGGCGATTGCGGGCGCCACGACCTGTGGGGCGTCGATGCCGACGAAGAGCATCGCGTCGTCGATCGGTTGGAAGCGGCCTCGCGGAAAGGCTTTGGCTAAGCGCTCGCCCAGCGAGACGGGGAAGAAGATGTCGTCTTTTCCCCACAGCACGAGCACGTCGCGATCGAAGGATGCGAAACACTGCGATGCTTCGAGCGTGACCTCCGGCCGGATCGAAACAATCGTCTTTCGCAGGTCTTCGCGCACGGCGGCGTTGTTGGCGAAGCGCCCGAGCAAGGTTGCGAGCATCTCGCGATCGGGGTCCTTATGCGCGACGGTCTTGGAGAAGCGCATGCGAACGTTCGGACGCAGCGTGAGTTTCGAGAATACCCACCACAGCGCCGGAACGCGCGCTAGGAAATAGAGCGGTGCGAGATTTTTCGGTGGAAAGGCTTCGAACGCATCGCAATTCGTGAGCACCAGGCGGCCGATGCGTTCGGGGCGATTGGCGATGACGAGTTGGCACAGCGCACCGCCCGTATCGTTGCCGACGAGCGTCACGTCGCGCAGATCGAGCCGCTCGAGCCCGCGATCACGCGTGCCAGCGCGAGCGGCGAGCGATCCACCTCCGGCGGCGACGGATAGCGATGCACGCCGAGCGGCAAGTGGATGTTGATGCAGCGAAAGTTCGGCGCGAGCCGATCGATCACGTCGTACCAGACGCCGCCGGTAGCCCACACGCCGTGGACGAAAACGATCGGGGGACCGTCTCCGGTGACGTCGTACATGATCGGTCGCCCCTCAATCTCGACGACGTTTTCGACGGTCTCTATCTCGGCGATCTTTTCGACGGTTTCCATGCCTGCGATCTCCCTGTGCCTGCGTCTGCGTGCAGGTTACATAACCAAGATATCTTAAATAATACGATTATGTCAAGCAATGCTCCCAATCGCCGTGAGGCGTCGGCGCGCGCGACGCGCGAGGCGCTGATCGCCTCTGCCCGTGACGCGTTCGGGCGGCACGGCTATGCCGGCGCGTCGCTTGGCGACATCGTTCGGGACGCGGGCGCGACGACGGGCGCGCTCTACCATCACTTCGTCGACAAGAAGGGTCTGTTCGCGGCCGTCGCCGAGGACATCGAGGCGGAACTCGTCGCCCACCTCGCGCGCGAAGCGCCGAAGACCGGCGATCCCTGGGAGATCGTCGCGTATGCGGTGACGGAAGGGCTCGAATATACCGTGCGCCCGGGTCTCGCAAACGTCATCTTCCGGGACGCACCGACCGTGCTCGGCGCAGCCGCATGGCGCGAAATCGAGATGAAGTACGGATTCGGACAACTCAACGCCCTGCTCGACGCTCTCGCGCGGGACGGACACCTTGCCGGCCACGATCCCGCGATCGTCGCGGGCATCATTCTCGGCGCATCGGTGCAGGTCGTCGATGCCGTCCTGTCTTCGGAACGGCCGCGCGAAACGTTGGAGGCGGGGAAGGCAGCGATGCTCGCGCTCTTGTCGGCATTTCGCGAGCGCCGGCCGGCCGGCGACGGCTAGCCGGCCGCGGCCGGGTAGTCGCTTCGCGGCGGCCCCGGCCGGGGCCGTCCCTCGTGGCGGAGCCTTTGAAGTACCACATAGATGGGAAATGCATCTATAAAAGGTTCCTGCCCCGGGGTAAGCTCTCTCCAGCGCACAGGTGATCGTCCTGTTACCAGGCCGCCCGTCCACCGGCGCTCTTTCTCGTATAACCCAGGTTAGGCATATCTATTGGGGCGTGCTTGGCCCTTACTGCTACTTACCAGGAGGCACATGCGAAGATCATCTCGCGCCACAGCGGCGGCCCTCGGGCTTTCGCTGGCGCTCACCGCGTGCAGCGGGCAACAAAGCTCGCTGCTCCCGTCGAACCCTAGCGCGCTTACGCCGAACGCGGTTTCCGCCGCGCCGGACAGAACGGCGCTCTCGGCAACGCCGCTCATTTCGGTTCCCAAGACCTTCGGGCCGCTAGCGTTTCGGGACGCGGGCCGTCGCGCGCACAACGCGCCGGTCGGCATCACGCTGACCCTGCGCTATAACCATCAAGCCGAGCTCGATCAATTCGTCGATAGCCTCGGCAAGACGCACGGCGCACGCCAGCCGCTAACGCCCGCGCAGTTCAACGCGCGCTTCGCGCCGACCGCGGCGCAAGAAGAAGCCGTCGTGCACGCGCTCGTGGCGGCAGGCTTCACGATCACGCAGCGCTTCCCGAACCGCACGATCGTCGACGCGAAAGCGCCGAGCTCGGTCGTCGAGCGGTTCTTCAGCACCGAGATCCACACGGTGCATCAGGGCAAGTACGGCGAGCGCTACACCAACGTTCGCCCGGCCACCGTTCCGAAAGAGATCGCGCAGTACGTGCGCGATGCCTCGCTCAACAACGTGGTCATCGCACGCACCGGCGTCGATCAAGCGGGCGGCGTGAGCCATCCGTTCCCGGCCGGCGTCCCCGGCGATAAGCCGACCGGCGGCAAGCCCGGCCAAGAGCTGCCGTACTTCCTGCGTCCGCACGCGTCGAGCTGCTCGGGCAACCTGCTGCAGAACCCGGGCTTCGAGTCCGGCAACGTCGACTGGACCGCGTCCTCCGACGTCATCACCGACGACAGCTCGCTCGCGTATCAGGGCAGCTACGAAGCGTGGCTCGACGGCTACAACACGCCTGAGACCGACACGCTGCAGCAGACCGTCTCGATTCCGGCGGGCTGCACCGCGACCCTGACCTACTACCTCTGGGTCTACACCACCGAGAAGAGCAGCGCCGGCGCAGTCGACACGCTCAAGCTCACGGTGAACGGCACGACCGAACAGTCGTTCTCGAACACGACCTCGACCGGCGGCGGCTACGTCGAAGAGACCGTCAACCTGTCGTCCTTCGCGGGCGGCTCGGCGACCCTGCTGTGGACCTCGAAGCAGGGCGGCAGCAAGGCCACTGACTTCTTCATCGACTCCACCGCGCTGACGCTCAGCGGCGGCAGCAGCACCCCGAGCCCGTCGCCGTCCCCGACGGCCAAGCCGACGGCCACCCCGACGGCGGCACCGACGGCCACGCCGACCGCGCATCCGACGGCCACCCCGACGAGCGCGCCGACGGCCACGCCGACCGCGCATCCGACGGCCACGCCGACGACCGCGCCGACGGCCACCCCGACCACCGCACCGACCGCGACGCCGGGCACCGGCTGCACGGGCACGGCTGCGCTGAACGGACCGCTCACCAACTCCGACGGAACCCTTGCGACCGGTGTCGCGAAGGCGTTCGACTTCCCGGTTCAGCACGGTTGCAACGGCGCCGGCTACACCGCGGCCATCGTGATCGATGATGCCGTCAACACCACCTACGTCAAAGACTACCTCTCGGCTGCAGGCGTCACGCAGACCGGCACCATCACCAACGAAGCCGTCGACGGCGGCGGCACCGGTGACGATGCGGAAACCGACCTCGACGTTCAGACGATCTCCGGCCTCGCGCCGGGTGCGAACATCATCGTGTACGATGAAGGCTCGCTCGCCGATCAGAACATCGAAGACGCCTACAACAAGGTGCTGTCCGATGGCAAAGCCGTCGCCGTGAACTCCTCGTTCGGCGGTTGCGAAGCCAGCGATACCTCGTTCGCCGATTCGACCAACTCGATCGCCGAACAGGGTGCTTCCGAGGGCGTCGAGTTCTCGGCATCCGCGGGCGATAGCGGCAGCAACGAGTGCGGTTCCGACGACAACGCAGAAGGCCCGAGCGCGCCCTCCGGCGGCCCGTACTTCCTGTCGGTTGGCGGTCTGAACTTCACGCAAAACAGCTCGACCGGAGCGCTGGAAACCGTTACCGAAGGTAGCGAAGACGGCGACTCGGGCGGCGGCGGCGTGTCGCAAGGCGTGTTCGCGGTCCCGAGCTACCAGAGCGGCATCGCCGGCGTGATCGCCGGAGGCCGTAACCAGCCGGATATCTCGCTCCCGTTCGACCCGGTTGCGGTCTACACGGGCGGCGCGTTCGGCGACTACCTCGGCACCTCGTGGTCCTCGCCGCAATCGGTGGCGCTGATCGTCGAAGCCGACGAGTACCACGCGTCGAAGCTGGGCTGGGTCAACCCGACCATCTACAGCCTGTTCTCCTCGACCGGCTACGCTGACTACTTCACGCCTTGCACGGGAGGCACCAACGGCGCCTACACCTGCAGCGCGACGCAGTACAACGATGCCGCCGGTATCGGTGCACCGAAGGGCTGGGCGCTCGCGCAGGCTCTCTAGTCACCGCGCCGCAGTCGCAGATCGCTGCGATTGCAAGTGGAATGGAAAGGGGTGGTGCTGCGGCGCCACCCCTTCTCCAATTCTTCGCTCGCGTTGCGGAGTCGTTAGCGCAGCGGGGCGAGCGCGTCCGCGAGCCGCGCGTGAATCTCGTCGACGCCCAGTGCCGCTCCGCGCCGGCGAAGGTCGTCGAAGGCTTGCGGCGTTACGGCGTCCGCGATCCTCTTTGCTGCGGCCGCCCGCCACGGTGCGAGACCGCGCTCTTCCGTAAGCCCGTAGTGTTCGCGCACCGCGTTGACGAAGCCGAAGACGAGCGCCGCAGCCTCGACGGCGCGGCAATCGACGGCGACGATCGCATAGACTTCGTAGTAGAAGGCCAGCGACGCCGCGTTCGATGAGTCGAGCACGTCTCGCCGGGCCTCTTCCATCGCATCGATCGCATCGCCGGTCGCGCCCTGCAGCGAGCGGACGTGCGCGACGGTGACCAGCGCGAGCGCGCGGCGCCAGGCGGCACCGCCGGCTGCGAACTGCTCCAACGCTTCTTGCCCAAACTGCAGCGATGCGGTCAAGTCGCCATCCATACGGCAGACTTCGGCCATGTTGACGAGCGCGATCCCGCAGGCGACGGGGTTGCCGCCGTCGCGAACGAGCTGCAGCGCTTCGTCGTACATTCGCCGCGCTTCGCGCGCGTCGGCGTACACGTCGAGCGCCAGCGTCCCGAGGCTCGTCTTGGCGCCGACGATGCCGTTCGTATGTCCGGCCAGTTCGAAATACTCGATCGCGCGCTCGAACGCGGCGCGTGCGTCGGCGGGGTCGCCGACGCGCATCTCGGCGACGCCGAGAAACGTCAATCCCCGTCCGATCGCTCGTTGGTCGCTATCCGCGGTGGCGGCGTCGACGAGCCGCGCCGCAATGCGTCGCAGGGAGTAGTAGTCGCCGCCGTCCTGCAGAGACTGCGCCTGCAGCAGCAACTCCTGCGTGTCGGCCATCCCCATGGTTCCCTCTCCACGCGCGCGAGCTCCTGGCCCGGCGCGGGGCGAAGAACCGGAGCCGGCAGCGGCGAAAGCCGCTCCGAAATGCACTCCGGCAAGCGCGCGCAACGGCACCTGCCGACTGTGGATGGGCAACGTCTCACCATTCGTTTGCTCGGGCCGTCCTCCATCACGTTCGACGGCGAACCGCTACGGTGGAAGGCGCCGCCGCACACGCTGGCGCTCCTCGCACTCCTCGCGCTCAATCGCGACGCTGCGGCGACGCGCGCTTCGCTCGCTGCGTCGTTGTGGCCCGACGAACTCGATCTCGACGCGCGCGCGAACCTGCGCCGGCACTTACATCATCTGCAGCGCGCGCTGCCGAAGATCCATGGAGTTTCGTGGGTGCTCGCCGATGCACGATCGCTTGCGTGGAACCCGCAGGCCCCAGGCTGGATCGACGTGCGCGCGTTCGAAGAAGCGGCAGCAGATCCCGAGCGCGCCGCCGACGCGGTCGCATACTATGCCGGCGATCTGCTGCCCGGCGTCGACGCCGAATCCATCGTCGCGGCCCGCGAGCGGTTGCGGGACGTCTACGTAGGCCTACTCGGGCGCCTGACGCGCAACGCTCGCGAGGCCGGCGACTTCGGCGCCGCGATTGCGTATGCAGACGCGTTGCTGGAGCAGGATGAGTGGATGGAAGAGGCCGTGCGCGATAGAGTTGCGGCCATCTACGAATCCGGGGATCGATCCGGGGCGCTCGCTGCGTTCGAGCGTTTCGCCGAGCGTCTTCGAAGCGCGTTTGCGGCCGAGCCGACGCGCGAGAGCATCGCGCTGCGCGATCTCGTGCGTGCGGGCCTGCCGCTCCCGGCGAATCCGGAATCGGCGTTCGCGCGGCCGCAGGGAGACGCCGCGCAGCGTATGTGGAACTTGCCGTTCGTCGGGCGCGCCGAGACGTTCGACCGGTTGCGCTCGGCGTGGTCGCGCGCGGCCCGCGGCAGGGGCAGCATCGCGTTCGTCTCGGGTGAAGCCGGCATCGGCAAATCGCGCTTAGCCTTGGAGCTACTGGCGCTGGTGCGCTCGCAAGGCGGCATAGGCCTGGTCGGAACGACGGCCAATCCCGAAGGCGAGCCCTATGAAACCTTCGTGGGCGCGTTGCGCCCGACGGTTTCGCTGATCGCGCGCGGGGACGACGCCGATCGCCCGTGGCTCGCCGCGCTCGCGCAGATCCTTCCCGAGATCGCAAGCATACGGCCCGATCTGCCCGCGAGCGAAGCGCTACCGGAAGGGCGCGCGCGCGAGCGTTTGATCGAGGCCTTTGCCAGGGCTATCGAGCGCCTGTGCTCCGCGCGCCCCGTCTGCCTCGTTTTGGAAGACGTGCACTGGGCTGGCGCCGCATCGATCGACCTGCTCGCGGCGTTGGCGCGTCGAGCCGGCGCGTTGCCCCTGATGATCGTGGCGACGTATCGCAGCGAGGAGTCGACCGGCGCGCATCCGATCCGCGCGCTGCGCACCGCGTTGGTTGCCGAGCGCCGTGCGACGCCGCTTCCACTCGATCGCCTGACGCCCGCCGAGGTTGCGGAGGTCGTCGACTCGATCGGCGGCGATGAAGGGCCCCCGCCGGCTTGCCTGGGCGACACGATCGCACGATTGAGCGAGGGCAATCCGCTGTTCGTCGCTCAGCTCGTCGAGGGCTATCGCGAGACGCGCAGCATTCCCGACGTTTCCTCTGCGTTGCGCACGGTAGGTGATGCGATCGCGGCGCGCGCGGCGCGGCTGGATGCGCCGGTGCGCGCCGTCGCGGAAGCGGCGGCCGGCATCGGCGACGTCTTTCGCGCCGATATCGTCGCGGACGTCGGCGGTTGGGATCAGAGCGCCGTGCTCGACGCCGTGAGCGCGCTGATCGATCGCGCGCTCGTGCGCGAGGCCGGCAGCGGCGCACTGGAATACGCGTTCACGCACGCGCTGGTCGCGGCCGCATTCTATGAGATGACGGCGCCGGACGTGCGTGCCGCTCGTCACCGGCGGACCGCGCGGGCGCTCGAGCGAGGCGGAATTGACGACCTCGCAATCGTTCTGACCGTCGCCCGGCATTGGAAGCTGGGCGGCGATCGCAGCCGGGCCGGCGCCGCGTACGCACGCGCCGCGAAGGCGGCGATGCTCGTGTACGCACGCGACGAGGCTTTAGACTACGCACGTCAAGCGCTCGACCTGTGCGACGCGGAGCGCGACCGTTTCGCACTGCTGCAGCTGGTGCTTTCCTGTCAGGAACGTTCCGACCGCGTCGAGCAATGGCTGCACGATCTCGACGAGTTCGACGCGATAGCGCAGCGCCTCGGGGTTGCGGAGCGGTACGCGGCGCTAGCCGCGCGGGAGCGATACTTCGCGCAAACGGGCGATCGACAATCGCAAGGTCTGCTCGTCGAGGCGATGCTGGCGCTGGCGGTCGAGAGCGAATCGGTTCCCTGGCAGATCGAGGCCCGCGACGCGCAGGGCATGCTGCTGGTCGGCACCGGGAAGTTCGTCGATGCGATCGCGCCGTTTCGGCAGGCGCTCTCGCTGGCGCAATCGTCGCAGGAGCGGCGCTCGGTATCGCGCGTACGTCAGCACCTTGCGCAGGCGCTCATGCGCGCCGGCAAAACGGGCGAAGCGGCCAAGGAACTGGAGCGACAGCGCGCGCACTGCGCGGACGGCGCCTCGGCCGAAGAGCGCTTGGATCTGCTGTGGGCCGAGAGTTCGCTGGCGCTGACAACCGAGGACGCGGAGTCGCTCGCGCGCATCGGCGGTGAAATGCTGGCCGTCGGCGCACAGCTGGGCGACCTGGAGGCGGTGGCGAAAGCGCATTGGCTGCTCGGCTGGGCGGCCCAGGTGCGGCGCGACGCGGCCGAGGTGCGCGCACACTACGCCGAAGCGTGCCTGCTGTTCGAGCGACTGCGCCAGCCGCAGTCTTTGGCTGCGACCTACGTCAATCTCGGCGTCCTCGAGCTTGAAGTAGGCCGCTTCGAGGCCGCCATCCGTGCGTTCGAGCGCGCCGCTACGCTCGCCGAGCGCACCGCTTCGCAAAATATTCTGGGCTTTGCCGTTACGAATAGCGCCGACGCGCACCGCATTCTCGGCAATCTCGAGACCGCGCATGCGATGGCGCTGCGGGCTCTGGAGATCGCCGAGCCGACCGGCGACCAGCGACTGCTTGCGACGGTGCTCGGCACCCTCGGGAGCATCCGCTGCAGCCGCGGCGAACTCCAAGCGGGTATCGCGTCGTTGCGTGAGAGCGTGTCCATCTGGCGCGCCGTCGGTTCGCGGCAGTCCTTGGTCGAGGAACTCGGTCATCTGGTTGAAGCTTTGCTCGCCGGCGGCGCCGGCGCCGAGGACGATGCTTGCGCCGGCGAACTGCGCCGGCTCTACGAGCAAGAGCCGGACGGCCAGAAGAACCCGGCGCGCGTCCTGTGGCTGCTTGCTAGACTCGCGCGACTGCGCGGCGACGAGGCGAGTGCGGCGTCGTTCGAAGCGCGCGGCCGAGCCGCCGCCGAAGCGGCGTTCGCCGCGCTCGACCCCGACGCCGATCGCGCGGCATACGCAGCGATGCCGCACAATCGCGATCTCCTGGCACCAACCCACTGACGTTTCGCGGGCATGCTGCCGCCGTGCGTCGAAGTCGAAACGCGTGAGGGAGCGTCGATGAAGATGATTGTCGTCGTAGCGTTTCTTTGGAGCGCATCCGTTGGAAGCGGTGCCGGCGCAGCGACGATCCACCACCAGGTGTCGCCGGTGGCTGCGGCGCAGGCCGCGTTCGATCGCGGGCTGCTCGACTACTACGCGTACAATCCCGAGGCGGCGGAGCACGAGTTCTACACCGCGGCCGATCTCGATCCGAACCTCGCGATGGCGTATTGGGGGATCGCGCTCGCGAACGCCCCCAATCTCAACGTTTCGGCGACCGGCGATCGCGATGGCCAAGCGCGCACGGCGATCGCGCGCGCGAAGGCGCTCGAAGGAAGCGCGACGCCGGAGGACCGCGCGCTCATCGACGCCGCCGCGGCCCGCTTCGACGATCGCTCGAAGACGGCGCGCGCCGCAGCGCTGGCAACCTACCGCGACGCGTTGCAACGGATCGCGGCCGCGTATCCCGACGATCCGGACGCTGCCGCGTTGTACGCCGAGTCCGCGCTCTACGTCGCGGTGGGCGACGGGGGCGGCTTCGATGCGCAAACTGCCGCGCAACGCGCCGCGTTTACCGCGCGCATGGCGGCCTTGCTCCCGATGTTTCAGGCCGCGCTCGCCAAGTTTCCCCAGCACGTGGGATTGCTCCATTTCTACATTCACGCCGCGCAGATGGCGGGAATGTCCCACTCGGCGGTCGACGCGGCCAGGCAACTCGCGGCCTTTACGCTGCCGCCTGAAGATTCGCACCTCACGCATATGCCGGGCCACACGTTCTTCGACGTCGGGCTCTACGAAGAAGCGCTCGACGTCGGGCGCCGCTCGGTCGCGATGGACGACGCGGAGATCGCGTGCTGCCACCCGGGATACTACAGCGCCGCGCGCTACTACCGCGAGCACAACGTCGCGTTTCTGCTCTACGCGATGACGCAGACCGGTCATTTGAACGAAGCGGTCGCCGTCGCGCGCCGCGCCGGCCCGGCCCGTGCGCCCCAGCGGCGTCCCGCCCTCGCGCTGGATCGCGCGCTTCAGCGGCCTTGCGCCGTAGGCGGGTTCGTAGCCGGTTCGTGCGAGATGGCCCTTGGCCTCATCGCTGATCTCCAGCGTGATGCGGCGGTCGGCAAGCCGGGCACGCACGCGGTCG
>Ga0116229_10009251_pt1 | contig 15088 bp, 18 predicted proteins | sample S1TSphgellanicum_3_FD_87313 | JGI IMG/M metagenome (GOLD analysis project Ga0116229, IMG submission 87313) | Host-associated microbial communities from peat moss isolated from Minnesota, USA - S1T2_Fc - Sphagnum magellanicum MG | ecosystem: Host-associated > Plants > Peat moss > Unclassified... | reverse complement strand
TGGCTTACGCAACACAATGGCCCCGCGCTCAACGGTCAATTCGGCCTGTTCGGAGAGTCCTACCTGTGGCAAGACGGGCTTAGGGATAACAATGCCGAGTGAATTGCCGATTCGACGGACAGTGACTGGAAGTGATTTCATAGTAATAACAATGTTATTACAAAGGCGCGATGCCGTTAAGAGATGCGGCGGGGCTTCGTCCGAGTGCAAAGGGAACCCTTTGGTTCGCGAACTTCGGTATTGATTGCATCACCGAGATGCAGCGACGACGTGCCTATTGCCGGCCCTGCATGGATTGGAGCGAGCGACGCTTTCACGTCGCTGGATCACTGGGGGCAGCTTTGCTTTCCAGGGTTTTCGAGCTTGGCTGGGCGAAGCGGGAACCGGCATCCAGGGTCGTCCGATTCAGCGTCGGAGGCGAAGGCCGGTTCCGGGATCTGTTTCCGACCGGACCCTCCAAGAGCCGCTGCCGATCAGAGTGAATGGAAAAACTCATCCAGTGCGGCGCCGCAGGCTGCATCCTTGAAACCGTCGAACTTTCCCTCGAGCGCAATCATCTGCGCTGCGCGCATGAATGCGCCCCAGGCCGATCGTGCCAGTGCACCGCCGACGCTGACCCGACGTACGCCCAGCGCGGCGACCTCGTCCAGGGTTAATCCACCTGCGGATCCTATCAGCAGGTTCACAGGCTTCGGTGCAACCGCAGCGATAACAGCGGCAATATCCTGGCGGGTTTTCAGCCCCGGCGCGTACAGGCAGTCGGCACCCGCAGCGGAATATGCCTGTAATCGCACGATTGTTTCCGTCAAATCCGGGCGGCCTACGAGGTAGCACTCCGCACGACCGACCAAAAGTGCATCTCCGCCTGCTTTATCGATAGCCCGCCGGGCCGTTCGAATTCGGTCAACGGCCGTGTCGATATCGTGCAACGGCCTGTCCGCAGCGCCGGTCGAGTCCTCTATTGACAGCCCAGCGATTCCGGTCCGCACAGCAAGTGACACATTTTCCGCCAAGTCGGACGTATTTTTGGCGTAACCACTTTCAAAATCGGCGTTGACGGGCAGATCTGTTGCGTCGACCAGTGATTCGAAATGAGCAAGCGCCTGATCGCGCGACAACTTACTGTCGGGAAGCCCCTGCGACCAGGCGAATCCGGAGCTCGTGGTTGCCAGTGCCTTGAACCCGAGCTCCTGCAGATACTTTGCGGTACCGATGTCCCAGGGGTTTGGAATAACAAAGCACCCGGAGAGATGTAATTCCCGAAAAGCGCGCCGCTTGTCGGAAGTGCCAGGAGAGCCTGTCGTCATGGCTACCCTTACCCAGGCTCGATGAACCGCGCCACACCCGACCGCACCAGGTCCAGCTCCCAACGCCGCGACTGATGGCGCAGCAGCGCCGCATCGATCACGGCTCGCGGAATCTCGCCGTCCATGTCCACCGCCACGCCGCGCGGCAGCGCGTTGGGCGGCAGCACAGTCGGGTTAAGCGCACCGGGCTGAAGCGCACTGTGCTGCTGCTGCTGCGACTGCTGCCACTGTTCCAGCGCCGCGCGTGTCGGATCGCCGGGGCGCTCGCGCTGCCGCTCGTAGTCGCCGAGCGAATAGACCCCTTCGGGATGCCGGTACAGGTTCGGCGCGAACCACAGGTATGGCGAATCCGACAGGAATGCCGCCAGCGAGCTGAACGAGGACGCCGAGCACACCAGCAGATCGGCACTGGCCAGCGCCAGGATATCCGAGCAGTCCCCAGGCGGCAGGTCGGCGGTGGTGATGCAGGGCCACTGGCTGGTCAGCGGTTGCACCTGCTGCTCGGTACCGTCGGTCAGCAGCAGCAGCTGCCAGCCGTCACCCAGCGCGCGATCCAGGCAGCGCGCTACCGCGCACAGCCATTCCATCGGCAGCGAGATATTGGCGGCGTGGTAATCCTGCGCGGCGCCGGGCGGCGAGAAGTCTCCCAGCCGCAGGTGCATGCCCACCAGCACCTTGTGCGGATCGATGCGCGCGCGCAGCTGCAGCAGGTTGGATGCCGCATAGCGGCTCTGGTAGAGCGTCGAGCGGATGAATTCGCGCGCCGCCCCGACGTGATGGTAGCCGCCCCACAATCCGTCGGTCACCAGCACGTAGGCGCGGCGGCGGTGCAGCCGATGCATCTCGGCAAAGCCGCGCAGCGCGCTCACCACGTCGCCCCCGCCATGCGCCAGGTAATCCGACTCGCGGAACTCCACCACCGGCAGCAGCTGCTGCAGCGTGCGCTGCTGGATCCAGTCATCGGGCGCGGTGCGAAAGTGCTTCCAGTAGGCGCGGCGGTTCATGCCGAATGCCGGCGTCAGCAAGGTCGCGTCCAGCACCTGCGCGGCCAGGAATGCGCGCGCCCACGGCAGCATCTCGTTGCCCAGCCCGTAGCCGCGGTTCTTGACCCGCGACAGGCAGTAGCGCAACCGCACGCGGTTCCAGATCGCGTTCAATGCGACGATCCCGCGCGCGGCGCCGAGCCCTTGCGGGCCTCGACGTACAGCGACTCGATCGCGCGTTGCGGCGAATCCAGCAGCAGGCGCGCATCGCGGCTGTCGCCGTACCTGCGCCGGTCGATATCGACAAAGCCGGCGCGCTCGAGCATCACGGCGAGGGTGGCGAAGTCGTAGATGAACTGGTGGCCATGACCACGGAAGATCCTATTGATGCTGAGCATCGGCGAATATACCCCTGCAATCGGATCCCCGTCGGCGTACGGCATCGCCGCCTCGCCGCCGTCGCGGCTCCGCAGGTAGTGTTCCAGGTAGATTTCGAAATCGGGGACGATGATGCGCGCGAATGCGCCCGGCCGCAGCACGCGCTGGAATTCGCACAATACATCCAGCGCCGAGCGGAACGGGATGTGCTCGAGGCAGTGCTCGCTGAACAGGCCGCTGACGTAGTCATCTGGCAGCGGCAATGGGCGCGTGATATCGCAGCAGATATCGACACCCGGACGCCATTGGAAGTCGAGGTTGAGGTTGCCCGGGCGGGCGTTGGGTCCGCAGCCGACATCGAGTACCAGCCCGGCAGTCTTGAAGCGCATGAATGCGCGCCGGCCGCGGATCAGTCGCGACACATTGCGCTGCAGCTTGCGGTTGTCCCACAGGCTCATGTGGCAGGCGCACCAATGTCGATATCGATGCGGCGCTGCGTGTTCCAGTGCCGCGGCTGCAGATCGACCGGCGTGCAGCGCTCGATGAACTGCGGATCGACCGCGCTGCGCATCGCCGTCGCGCTGTAGATGGTGGATGCCAGTTGTTGCACGCGATCCGCCAACCCTCCCGGCACTCCGCCCGGCCGGTTGTACCCGTAGAAGCCGGCGTCGAAGCCGCGCGGCGAGCACGGGTAGGCGATCGGGATACCGGAGCACTCCTGGATGCGTCGCAGCAGGCCGTCCTGCTCGACGAACCCCAGTCCTACGGCGCTGGTAGGGAAATGCCGGCGCAGGTAGGCCTTCGGGCGGCGAAAATAGGCCATGTTCACGTGCGGAGCAATCCGCCGCTGCACTACGGATTTGTCGAAGCACACGCCGTTGGCCGCGAAATCACCGCCGCTGATGTAATAGCCCTCCGGATCATCGGGCGGCGTGACGGCGCGGTTGGGGTTGCGGGTCGCAATCGAGCAGAACAGCGGCCCGGCCGCCGCCTGCACCGCGCGGTGCCAGCGGAAGAAATCGCGCGCCACCATCGTGTCTTCCTCCACCAGGAACACGTAGTGCCTGGTCGCCGCGGCGGCGGCAAGGTACCCGAGCAGCAGGTTCGCGCTTTGCTTTGTCCGCCGGTAGGGGCAGGGCGGCGGCGGGCTGACCTCGAAGCTTGGCAGCCGGTCGGCGAACGAATGAATGACATCGATGTTTTCGGGCAGGTACCCGGTATCGGGCCGGAACAGCACATGCACGCTGCCGATATCCTCGGCGCGCGTCAGGTTATCCAGGCAATGCCAGAGAAATTCCGGGCGCCGCCAGCACGGCAGCACCAGCACGTCGCGGCCGCCGGTGGCGCCTGCCGGCTGCACCGGCGCGGCGTCCCCCGCAGCAGTTGGAGCTACGTGGGGCGCGACATTGAGCGCGGCTCCGCGCGCGGCCCCGTCCGCGGCATCAAGCACGGCGCGGCGGAAGTTCCACCAGCCGCGCAACCGCCTCAACACCGCGGCACAGCGCTATCGAACCGTGCCCCGGTACTGAACCGTGCCCTGAGCGTCAGCGCTGGCTTCAGCGCTCCCAATGTCCGCGCACATAATGATAGTGCGGTCCATTGCCGACCCAGGTATCGGGGACCCAGTGATAGCCGGGGCGCTCGCGAATCCAGTGGCCACCGACCCAGACATGCTCGTGACCGCGCCATGCCCAATATCCAGGTGCCCAGACATAGCCGGCACGTGGGCCCGGCACCACTTCGACCCGGGCTGGCGGCGGCGCCACGTCGATATCGATGTTGACGGCGGCTAGGCTCACCGCCGGTGCAATGCTGGCAGTTGCGGTCAGCAGCAACGTCGCGAGCATCAGTTTGCGCGTAGGCATGGTATGCAATCTCCTCTGGCAGTGCGGCGAGCGTTCTATAGCGCCCGGCATGTCCTGTCAACGCCCCGCGCCAGGGTACGGTTGACCCCGCGCCAGCGCCGCGGCTAACGGCAGTCCGCCGGCCCGCTTCAGCCCGGGTTCAGCCACGCCGGCGCAGGCTGACCTCCAGCGATGTCCGCTGTTCAACGGGGCTGCCACATGATCACGCGCGTCGCGATGCCGCTATTGCCGATATTGCTGCTGCCGCTGCTGGCGCTGGCCCTGCCGGTGTTGTTTGTGCTGGCGTGGATCGAGGACGCAGTCTGCGGACGGGCAGCGGCGCAGGCCAAGGACGGTGGCCGGTAGCAGGCGAAATGTTAGCGCCTACGTTACAGAAAGCGGCGACTTCGACCTCTATTGTATCTATTATGTAACAATGGGGTGACTGAACGCCGCCGCCTCCTTGCGGATCCAGTCCATGAATCCCCTGACGGCGGGCATCGCGCGGGCGCGCGCGGGACACACCAGCCAATAGCAGTCGTCTATGTGCAATGCTCGCGTACTGGCGCGCACCAGCGTGCCACTGGCGAGCTCGTCGGCAACCAGGCTCCAGCGGGCCAGCACCAGACCTGCGGCCTGTTCCGCCATGCGCACCAGCGCGACCTCGGCATCGAGCACTGCGCCACGCAGCGGCGCGGCGTCATCGGCGCTGTAGCCATCGAACAGCCACAGGGTCCACGGGTCGCTGACGCTGTGCAGTAGCGGGTAGCGCCGCAGGTCGCTGGCGTCGCGCAGCGGACCGAACTTCTGGTAGAGCGAAGGCGCGCACACCGGTACCAGCCATTCATCCATCAGTTTCTCGCTGTACACGTTCGGATAGCCGCCGCGGCCAAAGCGCACCGCCGCGTGGAAATCCTCGCGCACGAAGTCCACCGTCTGCTCCGAGGTATGCAGGTGCAGATCCACCGCCGGGCAGGCAGCACGGAAGCGCGCAAGGCGCGGCAGCAGCCACTGCTGCAGGAACGAGGCCAGCGTGCTCAGGCGCAAGGTTTCAGTGCTGCGCTCGCGGCGCGCGTCATCGACGGCGCGTTCCAGCTGCTCGAGCGCCTGGCGCACCCGCGGCAGCAGCGCTTCGGCTTCGGCGGTCAGCACCACCTGGCGACCATTGCGGCGGAATAGCGGCCGCGCCAGGTATTCCTCCAGCGAACGGATCTGCAGGCTGGCGGCGCTGGCGGTCACGCCGAGCGCATCGGCCGCACGCGTGAAACTCAGGTGGTGTGCCACCGAGATGAAAACGCGCAGGCTGCCCATTGGCAGCCTGCGCACCGAGGGTGCTGGCGCGCGGCTCGGTCCCGCCCGGGACCGAGCCGGCTTCGCTGGCTTGCGGCTGGCGATAATCGAACTCCTGGCGCCCTTGACTGCTGGCGCGTCAAGCTAGGCGATCCCGGCGTCGATCGCAAACAGCGCGCCTTCGGCGGCGCAGATCACTAGTGCGAGGATGGCGCCAATCAGGACCCTGGTCAGGCTGCTGGTCAGGCTATTGCTCAGGCTGTGCATGGGATTCTCCTGTCGTTGATGAAAAAGCTCGCAGACAGGATGCGCTGGCGGGCAGCTCGCGGACGGCAAAGCCCTCAAGCCGAGTTGAGTTTTCCTAAACGTCGGCAGGCCTTGGTATTCAACAACTTCGGTGGCCCCTGGCGGTTGCGCATATCATCAGCGCGCAATGAGCTCGAGCCCGCCGCCAGACGCTGTCCGCCGCATCGCGCACTTGGACATGGATGCGTTCTACGCATCGGTCGAGCTGCTGCGTTATCCGGAGCTCGCCGGACTGCCGCTGGTCATCGGCGGCAGCCGTCGGGAGCCAGGCCGGACACAACGCGGCCCCGGACATCATGCGCTGCTGCGCGATTACGTCGGTCGCGGCGTGGTGACGACCGCAAGCTACGCGGCACGCGCGTTCGGTGTGCACTCGGCAATGGGACTGATGCAGGCCGCGCGCCTGTGTCCGCAGGCGGTGATCCTGCCGGTGGACTTCGATGAATACCGCAGGTATTCGCGGCTGTTCAAGGCGGTGATCGCGCAGCTGGCGCCGGTGGTCGAGGATCGCGGCGTTGATGAGGTGTATATCGACTTTGGCGCCGCCGAAGGCGGACGGGAAATGGGCGGCAGGACACTGGCGCGGCGCATCCAGGCCGCGATCCATGAACGCACCGGCCTGACCTGCTCGATTGGGGTGGCGCCCAACAAGCTCATCGCCAAGATGGCGAGCGAGTTCCAGAAGCCGAATGGCATTTCCATCGTCTACGAGTCGGAGCTGGCGGCGAAGATCTGGCCGCTGCCGTGTCGCCGTATTCACGGCATCGGCCCGCGCATGAGCGCGCGCCTGGAACAGCTCGGCATCCGCACCATAGGGGAGCTGGCACGCCGTGAACGCGGCTGGCTGGCGCAGCAATTCGGACCCAGCCACGGCGGCTGGATGTACCAGGCCGCCTGGGGCTGGGACGAACGTTCGGTGGTCGCGCACAGCGAGCCGGTGTCGATGAGCCGCGAGACCACGTTCGAGCGCGACCTGCACGCGGTGCGCGACCGGGCGCAGCTGCGCGAGCTGTTCACCGCACTGTGCCAGCAGCTGGCCGCGGATCTGCAGCGTCACGGCTACGCCGGCAAGACCATTGGCGTCAAGCTGCGCTACGACAATTTCCAGCGCGCCACGCGCGACCAGACCATCGACGGCTATACCAACGACGCGGCGCAGATCCGGCGCACCGCCGGCCTGTGCCTTAAGCGCGCGCCGCTCGAGCGCCGGCTGCGGCTGCTGGGCGTCAAGGTCACCGGGCTGGTACGCAGCGAGTCGCAGGTCCTTCAGGCCGCGACGCCGGAAGCAGCGGCCGAGCTGTCGTTGTTCTAACGCGGCTCGATGCTGATGTGCGTGCTCACCGAGTTGGCGATGTAGCATTCGGCATGCGCACTGTGGTGCATGGCCTCGATCTCGGCGCGGGTCGGCAGCAGCTCGCCGCAAAACTGCACCTCGGGCTTGAGCGTCACGACACTGACCCACCACTTGCCGGCGGCGTTCTTTTCCATCACGCCGGTGGCGCGGTCGTGATAGCGGTCGACGCAAAACTTGCGCTTGCCGGCGATGGCGAGAAACCACAGCATGTGGCAGCTCGACAGCGACGCGATGTATGCCTCCTCCGGATCGATGGCGGCGGCATCCGACAGTGGCAGCGGCACCGAGTGCGGCGAGGAGGAGGCCGGAATCGCAAGGCCACCGTCGAATCGCCACTGGTGCGCGCGCGAGTAGCGATTATCGGTGAACAGCGCCCCGCCCCGCTGCCAGATCACCTCGGCACAGTACTCGGCCATCGCTGCCTCCTGTCACCTCGGCGCGGCGGGTTCCGATTGGTCGCTCAAGGGGCAATCAGCTCGTCGCGCTCGACGTCGGCGTGCGCCGGATCGTGCAACTCAGTGTTGAACGACACCAGTACACTGGCAGCGCTGCCGGTATTCTTGAAGGCGTGCGCGGTACCCGGAGGAAAGGCGAAGCGCCAGGCTTCGCCCGCCGGCACCTGGTGCTCCTCGATCGCAGCCCCGATGCGATAGCGTACCAGCGCCGGTCCCAGCACTGCGGTGACTTCGGTGCCGCGCAGGTGGCGGTGGTTGCCGCGCACTGCCCCGGGATGCGATATGACCGTGTGCACGTTGCGCCATCCGGCCAGCAGCGCGGGCTCCAGCGGCTCGAACACCGCGCCGCGTCCGTCGGCATGGACCTTGAGCTTGATTATGCCGACGCCGGTTTGGGGGCTGGTGGCCATCGCACGCTATCAGCGATTCTCAGCGACCCATGATCAGCGACCGTAGAGCGCGGTCAGGCTGGCCTTCGCCAGCGCGTTGGCGTGGATCATGAATCCGACCATCGCGGCACTGGCCTCGTCGGGCACCGAGATCTTCTCTACCTTGAGCGCATAAACGGTAAAGATATATCGGTGCGGCTTGTCGCCAGTCGGCGGGCACGGTCCGCCAAATCCTGCGGTGCCGAAGTCGGTGTGGCCCTGCAGCGCGCCGGCCGGCAGGTTGCCGCCGGGGTTGCCGGCGCCGGCGGGCAGTTCGCTCACGTCGGCCGGTATGTTATAGACCACCCAGTGCCACCAGCCTGAACCGGTAGGCGCATCCGGATCGTAGACTGTCAGCGCGAAGCTCCTGGTGTCGTGCGGGGCGCCCTTCCAGCTCAGCGCCGGCGAGATGTTCCTGCCGCTGCAGCCAAAGCCGCTGTACACCTGATCATTCGAGAGCGTGCTGTTGGGCGCGATCACCGGACTCTTTAGCCGAAATACGCCATCGGCCGCCGCGGCATCGTGCACCCGCGCCATCGCCAGCGCCGCGCCCGCCAGTGCCAATGCCATGCCTGCCCACCGCCGCGACGACAGAACTGAATGCGTACCCGTCATGAATGCTCCTAACATTTGCAGCGCCTGAAGTGCGATGCTACCACTGCGCGCAGTCCACGGAAGTTACAGGAGTTTCGCCTTGGGAGTTACACGATGCTGATGATGCTGGCGGGGATGGTGCTGTTCTTTGCGCCGCATTCGGTGGCGGTCGCAGCACCCGGCTGGCGTGCCCGCATGCTGCTGCATCTGCGCGCCGGCACCTGGAAGGGCGTCTACTCGCTGATCAGCGCGGTGGGGCTGATCCTGATGCTGATCGGTTACGGACACACGCGCGCCGCGCCGGTGGTGCTGTACGTGTCGCCGGCATGGTTGCACTACGTGACCTGGCTGCTGATGCTGCCGGTATTCCCGCTGCTGTTCGCCGCCTACCTGCCCGGCCGCATCAGGACCGCAACCAAGCACCCGATGCTGGCGGCAGTCAAGATCTGGGCCACCGCCCACCTGCTGGTCAACGGTATGCTGGGCGACGTGTTGCTGTTCGGCAGCTTCCTCGCCTGGGCGGTCGTGGTTCGCATCTCGCTCAAGCGCCGCGTCGTGGCACCGGTCCCGGGCGCGCCGCCCTCGCGCTATAACGACCTGGTCGCGCTGCTGGCAGGCCTGGCGCTGTATGCGCTGTTCATCTACCGGCTGCACGCGCTGCTCATTGGCGTGGCACTGCTGCCGGGCTAGAGCCGCCCGCCTCACCACACGCGACAGGGCGTCTGCTTGGCCATCGGCTGATCGACCCTGCATGAGAATGCACGGGCGAACTGCGGCATGTTGACCATCACGCCATTGACCCGGTACTTGCCGGGCGAATGCGGATCGGTCAACGTCTGGACACGCAGCTGGTCCGGCCGCGTGTTCTCGCAAGCCCACTGGGCGTAGCCGATGAAGAACCGCTGCTCCGGCGTGAATCCGTCGCGCGGCTGCGGCGCAGCACCGGCGGTCTGTGCCTTCCACGCCATCCACGCGAGCACCAGGCCACCAAGGTCGGCGATATCCTCGCCTTCGGTGAGCTTGCTGTTGATCTTCAATTCGTCGACAACGGTGTACTCGGCGTATTGATCAACGACGCATTGGGCACGGTGGTTGAATTCCGCGGCATCCGCCTCGGTCCACCAGTCACGCAGGTTGCCGTGGGCGTCGAACTGCCGGCCTTCATCGTCGAAGGCATGCGTCAGCTCGTGGCCGATGGTGCCACCGGTGTTGCCGTAGTTGGGAGCATCATCCATGGCCGGGTCGTACAGCGGCGGCTGCAGCACGCCGGCCGGGAAGTTGATGTCGTTCATCTGCGGGTCGTAATACGCATCCACGGTTGGCGGCGTTATCTGCCACTCGTCACGTTCCACCGGCTTGCCGATCTTCGCCAGCAGGCGATGCGACTCGAACAGGCTGGCGCTAATCACGTTGCCGAAGAAATCATCGCGCCGCACGCGCACCGTACTGTAATCGCGCCATTTGTCCGGGTAGCCAATCTTGTTGGCGATGCCATGCAGCTTCTCCAGCGCCTGTTGCCTGGTGTCGCTGCTCATCCAGGTGAGCTGCTCCAGGTCGTCCTGCATCGCCTGCTCGATCTGCTGTGTCATGTGCAGCGTCTTCTGCTTCAGCTCGGCGCTGAAGGCGCGCTGCACGAATTCGCGCCCGAGCGCCTCGCCGAGTTGCCGGTCGACCAGCCGCACGCAGCGCTTCCAGCGCGGCGGCAACTCCGGCACGCCGCGCAGCGTGTGGCTGTAGAACTCGAAGTTGGCATTGACAAATGGCGCCGACAGATACGGCGCCGCCTGGTGGGCGACGTGCCAGCGCAGGTAGGTCTTGAGGTCAGCCAGGCTCTCGGTGCGCCACAGCTGCTCGAGCGCCTGGAAGAATTTCGGCTCGGTGACGTTGAAGCTGTCGAGCGCGCCGACACCCAGGTGATGCAGGTATGCGTTCCAGTCAAAGCCGGGCGTCAGCGCCTGTAGCCCGCGGGCGTCCAGCTTGTGGTACAGGTTCTGTGGATCGCGCCGCTCGACCAGCGTCAGCGATGCCTGGGCGAGCGCAAGCTCGATGCGCAGCACGGTGTCGGCATTGCGCTGGGACTGCGCCGGCGTGTCCCCCAACAGCTCGAACATGTGCGCCACGTGCGCCCGGTACTGCTGGCGCAGCGCGACCGACTTGGCGTCATCCCTGGTGTAGTAGTCGCGGTCGGGCAGTCCCAGGCCGCCGGCGCCGGCAAAGGCGATGACCTGCGTGGCGTCAGCGAAGTCCTGGTCGGCCGAGAAATCGAAGAACATCTCACCGCTGCCGCTCGCCAGCTGCAGCGCACTGAGCACCGCCGGCAGGTCACGCTTGGAATGCATGCGCTCGACCAGCGCCAGCCAGCCGCGCAGCGGCGCCGCGCCGCGCTTCTGCACCGCCGTCTCGTCCATGCAGGCCGCAAAGTAATCGCCGATCAGGCGCTCACTGGCGCTGCGCTGCCGGCTGGGATCCGCGAGGCTGGCGAGAATTCCCCACAGGAAGCGCTGGTTGTCGGTCTGCAGCTTGCCGTACACGCTCCAGCTGGCCTGGTCCGCCGGGATCGGATTGGCCTTGATCCAGCCGCCGCAGCTGTATTGGTAGAAATCGACGCAGGCATCGGCCGAGGGGTCCATGGCGTGCGGGTCGAGTCCCGGCGTGTACGGCAAGGCGCTCAACGGGGACGCTTCCGGCGCAGGGGATGCCGCCGGCGCAGCATCCGCGGCTGCGGCGCGAGCCTCGATAGCGGCGACAAACACCGTGCAAACCAGCAGCAATACAGGCATGCGGTACATGGGTGGTATTGTGCTGCGGCAGCCACCTTCGGGGCAAACCCGACCTGCCTTGAGCCGGGGCGGCCGCTCAGCAGTGCTGCATCTCAGTACGCGTAGAACGGACCGACCTGGGTGCCGGCGGTCCTGCTCTCAATCCCCGTGTAGACGCTCTTGCCATAGAAGAACGGCAGGCCGAAGTCGAAATAGGAACCCAGTGTCGTGTTGGTTGCAGCGGGACCGGCAAGCGCGGCGTCGGCGTAGACGGAATAACTGATCGTGCTCTCATTGCTGACCTGGAAATTCACCAGACTGGTTGCCCCGAACTGGCCCTCGTTGGTGGCCGACAATGCCAGCGTCGAGCTGGGACAGTAGAAATCGCTGGCGTTGGGACACACCGTGATCGAGCTGTCCGGGAAGAACAGTCCGTTGGAACCGGAGTCGATGAAGCTGCTGGAGAGTGTCTGGTTATTGAATACCGTGGTGAAATTTCCCGAGCTGTTGGCCGTGAGCACGAAGGCGTTGCCGAGGGCATTGTTGCTCTGGGTGTCGATGCCGAAGGTCAGCGTGCCGCTGGCCGTGGCCTGCCCGGCCGTGGGGATCGCCTCCAGCGCCAGGATCACGCCATTGTTGTCGGTCGCAAACAGCGCCACCGGATTGCGGACCTGCGCGGTCTCACTCACCGGAGTGAACGCGCAGGTATTGGTGCCGGTGTTGCAGCTGTAGTAGAGGTCGCTCATCGAGGTGTTGCAGCCATTGCTATAGCTGGCGCATTCGGCGCAGGACGCACCGCAATCCTGGTCGGCGATACCGACACCGAGCACGCCGTTGGCGGCAAAGGCCACGACGGAATTCAGCGAGGTAGTGGAGGAGCTCAGCACGTTAGTGCAACTGTGCGGTGGCGTCGCTCCATACGAGCCATTGTCGTCGATGATGTTGACGGCCACAGCGCTCGCCAGTTCACCGGCCAGGCTGACGTCGGCCGTGGTCAGCGCGCCCCAGGTGTAACCGTCCGCAAAGGGCAGGCACTCGGCGATGCTGTTGCTGGAGTTGTTGGGATCGGGCGTCACGGCCAGCGTCAGGCCGGTAGCGGCCAGGGCCGAGGCCATGATGCGCAGGCCCGAGGAACCGGTATCGACCAGGACGTCATCGATCGTGGCGCAAGTGGACGTACTGGGCTGGCACAGCGTCACGCTGACGTACGGAATGTTGAAGGTGCCGCCATTGGCTGCTGGCGGCCCCGATCCGACGGTGACGCTGACGACATTGGCGGTGGCCGCGCCACTGGAACTGCTGCTGGAGCTGCTGGTGGAACTGCCGCTCGAGCTGCTGGAACTGCTGGAAGAACTGCTGCTGGTGCTACTCGAGCTACTGGAACTGCTGGCGGTGCTCGGGCTGCTGTTGCCGCCACCGCCGCCACCGCCGCATCCGGCGATCAGGCACGCCCCAAGCCATACGATCCAGCGCACACGATGGTTCATGCATCAGTCTCGCTATGGAAGCCCGGTCACGGATACGCCGGCGGGAACCAGGCTAGGGACATAGGCCATGCCCTGGTAGGCGCGCATGCGCGAGATCGACTGCACCACCAGATCGGGCGTTGAAATCGTAAGCTCACGGTGCATTCCGGGCCGTCCGCTGGCGGGCGCCGCGCTCTGGTAGCGCTGAAAGTAATTGCCGAACAGCTGGTGCAGGTCCGGAGGCAGCGCGCCGTTCCACGTGACCGCGAAAATCGTGCCCGCGAGAGTCTGGTATTCATGCAGCAGCGCCCCAGACTCGGTGCGCATCTCATGCTGCTGGTACAGCGGCATCGCCGTGCTGCGAAGCTGCGCATGAAACACCTGGCGATCGGCTTGCACCGAGCTGTCGTCCCCGCCCAGGTGCGCGAACGCCGGCAGCGCAAACCCCGTGGCGCCAACGATGGCAAGCAGGCAGCGCGCGAGCGCGGTTGACGGAATATCGGGTTGCACGTGGTCTGAACGCTCCGGGAAGTCGATGGCTGACAGGGTGGCAGAATCCTGCAGATAATCGCTGTGAGGGTTCTCAGTGTGGCAAAGTTCCGTCGTCTCGCAGTCACCCCGATGTCGCCATATGGCGTCATCAAGCACTGACAGGCTTGCCAAAGCCTGATTTCGCACGCTAATCCCGATCAACAATCCTGATTACCGACTTGCCGCGCGTGTGGCCGGCCTGGCTGTACTGCCACGCCTGGAGTACCTCGGTGAGCTTGAAGGTGCGGTCGATATGGACCTTGAAGCGCCCTGCCTGCGCCCAGGACGCCAGCTTTCCGAGGACCACGCCCGCAGGGGTGCCGGTCAGCGTACGGTGCGCGCAGGTCACCGCGCGGGCAGCACATTGCGCGGGCGCCGGCAGGCCCACGCTCGACACCAGGTAACCGCCGCGCCTGAGTACGGCAAGCGCCCGATAGGCGTTGTCGGTGTCCACGGTGTCGAGCGCGATGTCGATGCCGCGCAGCTGATCCTCGAAATGCTGCGCGTTGTAGTCGATGACGCTGCTCGCCCCCAAAGCCTGCAGGTAACCGACATTGCGCGCCGACGCGGTCGCAATCACACGGGCGCCCCTGATGCTGGCAATCTGCACCGCCGCCGAGCCGACGCCACCGGCGCCACCGATCACCAGCACGGTCTGGCCGGGCCGAACCTGTGCCAGGTCGACCAGCAGATTCCAGGCAGCAAGGCCCGCATGCGGCAGGCCCGCGGCCTCGGCAAACGACAGCCGGTCGGGCTTGCGCGTGATGCTGTCCGCGGGCACGGCGACGTATTGCGCGTAGGTGCCACGCGCCTGCGACCATACGATCACCGCATCGCCGATCCTGTAGCCGGCAACGCCCGGTCCGAGGGCGACGATGGCGCCGGCAGCGTCGACGCCGGGGATCGTCGGCGCAGCAGCCGGATCGACGTTGGCCGCGGCCGCGGCCGTCGCGCTCACGGATGCCGCGGCCGCCGGGTCGTCCGAGACGCCCGCCGTTTTCCAGTCGCCCGGGTTGACCCCGGCATAGTGGAGTTCCACCAGTACCTGCCCGGGGCCGGGGACCGGCCGGGGGAGTTCGCGCAGCAGGATCCGCCCGCCACTGACGACCACTGCCTGCATCGTGGCGTCGGCCCCGGCAGCGTCCACGGCGGTGCCGGCAGCAACTGCCGCGGCCAGTGACAACAGCACGACGCTCTGTGGAAGCCTGCGCACATCCGGCAAACTACCTTAGAATTGTGGGCCATGAACGGGCATCCAACGCGATTATCGACGCTGGCGAGCGGCCTGGCGGCGTGGCTGGGGGCATCGTTGGGGGCGTGGTTGTGGCCGCTGGTGGTGCCGGCCGTGGCGCTTGGCGGCCAGCCCTACTCGATGCCATCGCAGGTCCAGGTC